>Ga0131853_10024797_pt1 | contig 10812 bp, 8 predicted proteins | sample TergutLab28metaG_FD_92764 | JGI IMG/M metagenome (GOLD analysis project Ga0131853, IMG submission 92764) | Labiotermes labralis P1 segment gut microbial communities from Petit-Saut dam, French Guiana - Lab288 P1 (version 2) (version 2) | ecosystem: Host-associated > Arthropoda: Insects >... | reverse complement strand
GTGCCCTTGGGGTCGAGCCCGTGGCGGGCCAGCACACCCGGCAGGTAACCGGGCGCCGTGCGCAACGTGTAGTACGGCGCGAGCGCCGGAAGCCGCTTCGCGTTCCGCAGCCCCCGCACCCGCGCCCGCAGCGCCGCGTACGGGTCGGCGCCGGCCACGCCCTGCGCCGCCGTCCAATCGGGGTCGGCCTGCGGCAGGTGGCCGTCGTCCAGCTCGTCCCAGGACGCGAACAGGCCCGAGCCGAGGAAGTGGTGGTTGCCGAGCGCCTCGCGGATCCCGAGGTCGGTGAGCACGGCGGTGGGGATCCCGCGGTGCAGCGCCTCCAGCGCGGCGGTCGAACTGACCGTCACCAGCAGGTCGGTGCGGTCCAGGACCTCGGCCATGTTGCCGTAGACCAGGCTGAGGTTGTCCGGCGGGTTCAGGCCGGCCACCAGCTTCTGGTACGGGTGCTCCTCGATGTGCGTGGTGTGCTCGCCCGGCTTGCTGCGCAGCTTGACCAGCACGGCGCGCTCGGGGTGCCGCCGCGCGTGCTCGACGGTGCGGCGCAGCAGGTGCAGCCGGTCGGCGCGGCCCTCGGGCGCGGACGGCTGGACGGCGAAGGTGACGGTGAACGGCCGTGCCGGGTCCGGGCGGTAGCGCTCGCCGCCGAGGAACGGCAGCGCGGTCTCCACGATCGCGTCGGCCGGGTGGCCGACCCCTTCGTACACGGCGGTGAACCGCCGTGCGTCGTCGGCGCTGTTGGCCAGCACGACGTCCGCGCCGGCCCGCAGCAGCAGGCCGTCCGCGAGCTTCTCGTAGACCACGCCCACGTACCCGGTCACCACGACCGGGCGCGCACCGCGGCCCTCCCAGGCCCGGTTGAAGCCGTGCAGCAGCGCCTGGACGGTGCCGCCGACACAGGAGACGACCACGACGTCGCAGCTCTCGTCGTTCGTTCCGGCGAGGATCTCCGCGGCGGTCGCCTCGACCATCGAGTCGGCGGGTATGCCCAGTTCGGCGAGCTGCCGCGGGGTGGGCGTGGCCCGGCCGCGGAGCAGGCGCGCATCGACGCGGGCCTCGGGGTCGATACGGCGCGCTATCAGCGCACCCCACTTCCACCGGGTATCCGAATCGGCGATCACCGTGACCCGCAACGGGCCGGACTTGCGTTCTGGCACGACGCAGACGGTAGGAAGCCGGAGGGTTCATCGGACAAATCCGCGACCAACGGCAGGTAAACAAAATGCCGCCACTTTGCGCCTCTCCAGGTGGCAGCGGTGCACCTGAGCGCCGGTGAAGACGCACGTCACCGTCTCGTCATCTTTCGTTTCACCAGATGTTCACCGGCGGCTAATCACCGAGCCTTAGGCGCCCGTAGTGTTCGCCGGGTGGTAAAGCTCTCCGTCATCGTGCCGTTTTACAATGTGCAGCAATACGCTCCTGACACGCTGCACAGCCTGCGCGCCAACGCCAGGTCAGACTTCGAATTCGTGTTGGTGGACGACAAATCCACCGACCGGACGCCCGAGTTGCTGGAAAGGGCGCTGGACTCCCTGCCGGGCGCGCGCCTGGTGCGACACGAGCGCAACGGCGGCCTGGCCACCGCGCGCAACACGGGCATCGACGCGGCCCGTGGCGAGTACCTGACGTTCCTGGACGGCGACGACTGGTACGCGGCCGGCTACCTGCCCCGGCTGGTCGCCGCCATCGAGGACATGGGAACCGACTTCGTGCGCGTGGACCACGTCCAGTGCACGGGCAGGACCCGCAACGTGATCCGGGTGCCGCACGGCCGCCGGGGCGTCCCGCTGAAGGCGCGCGACGCGATCCTGCCCGCCGACCGCTCCACCTCCGTCGACTACCCGTACGCGTGGGCGGGCATCTACCACCGCCGGCTGCTGGACGCGGGGTTGCTGCACTTCCCGGACGGGCTGCGCACCGCCGAGGACCGGCCGTGGATCTGGCGGCTGCACCGCAAGGCGGAGACGTTCGGGGTGGCGGAGCTGTTCGGCATCTACTACCGGCGCGGCGTGACCACCTCGCTCACCCAGATCGGCGACGTCCGCCAGCTCGACTTCATCCGCAGCTTCGACCAGGTGATCGCCGAGGTGAGCGAGGACCCGGACGCCGACCGCTTCATGCCCAAGGCCGTCCGCACCTACTGCGCGATCATCGCCCACCACCTGGGCAACATCGAGCGCTTCGAGCCGCAGGTGGCCCGCAAGCTCAAGTCGATGAGCGCCGCCGCGCTGCGCCGGCTGCCGCAGGACGTGCTCGCCGACGCGCTGGACTCGATGGACCTCGAACGCAGCGTCAAGATCCGCAGACTTCGCTGGCGGATCCCCGCCGACGGAACGGCGGCCGCGTGATGGCCCTCGGCACGGGCCGCACCCGCGGCCGTACCCAGCTGTTCGTCGCCTCCACCCTCTACGGCGCCGCCACGCTCGCCGCCGCGCTGGACGCCGGCTGCTTCGAGCGGGCCGACCGCCGGCTGCTGGTGGTCAGCAACAACGCGGCGATCCCGGAGATCACCCCGCCGCTGAACGAGGCGCCCGGCTTCGCCGCGCTGCGCCCGCGCTTCGACAGCCTGCGGTCGTGGAACGAGGCGATCCACCCGCTGCACCCCGGCGGCTGGTCGCCGCGCGCCGACGACGCGCCGATCTGGGAGCGGCATCTGCGGATGCTGTGGGACCTGGGCGACGACGAGATCGAACTGGTCGTGGAGTCCATCCAGGTCGAGCCGGCGCTGGCCGTCGCCGCGTGCTTCGTCGGCGCGCCGATCACCGTGTACGCCGACGGCCTGATGTCCTACGGCCCGACCCGCAACAAGATCGGCGCGCTGGTCGACACCAGGATCGACCGGCTGCTCCACCTCGACCTGGTGCCTGGGCTGCGCCCGTTGCTGCTCAGCGAGCACGGCGTGGAGGCGGAGCTGGTGCCGACCGAGGAGTTCGTCAAGGTCCTCGCCGAGGTCGCCGACGCCTCGGAGGTGGCGGCGAGCAGCACGCTCGCCGACGTGCCCTCCGGCAGCGCGCTGCTGCTCGGCCAGTACCTGTCGGCGCTGGGGCTGATCAGTGCCGCCGAGGAGGAGGACCTGCACCTGACGATGGTGCGCGGGGCCGCCGCACTCGGCCACAAGGAGATCGTCTTCAAGCCGCACCCGACGGCGCCGGCGCACTGGACCGAGCCGCTGATCGCCGAGGCCGAGCGGCTCGGCGCGCGGCTGACCGTGCTCAACACCCCGGTGCTCGCTGAGGTCGTCTACCAGAAGGCCGAGCCCGCGCTGGTGATCGGCTGCTTCTCGACGGCGCTGCTCACCGCCTCGGCGCTGTACGGGATCCCGGTCGCCCGCACCGGCACCGGCCTGCTGCTGGACCGGCTGACGCCGTACCAGAACAGCAACCGGATACCGGTCACGATCGTGCACGACGCGCTGCCCGACCTCGCCGACACCAAGGCGGTCCGCGCCTGGCGGCCGCCGACCGAGGAGTACGTCGAGGGGGAGCTGACCCCGCTGCTGCACACCGTCGGCTACTGCATGCAGGCGCAGGCGTACCCGCAGTTGCGGGACGAGGCGGAGGACTGGCTGACGCACCGTCTGACCGACCGGACCTGGGTGTACTTCAAGCGCCGGCGGCTGACCTCGCTGGGCCTGCCCGGCGCGGTGCCCGCGCGGCTGGCGTTCGTCCCGCGCAACCGGACCGTCCGCCGGGTGGCCCGCCGGGCCCGCGCGCTGAAGAAGGCCACCCTGGGGTGAGGTGTGGGGGTCCGGTGACCGCCGAGCGACTGCACGCCGGTCACCGGACGGGCTGCCCTACGATGGAAGCGTGACCGACATCACCCACGGCAGCCTGCGCGGCCAGCCCACCCGCGCGGAGGAGATCCTCGCGGGCGGTCTGCGCGACGAGAAGAGGAGGCAGACCCGGCGGCACATCGCCGAGGTCGCGACCGGCCTCTTCCTCGAGCGCGGCTTCGGCCAGGTGACGATCGCCGAGGTGGCGCGGACCGCCGAGGTCTCGGTGAACACGGTCTACACGTACTTCCCGTCCAAGGAGGACCTGGTCTGCTACCCCGAGGAGGTCTCGGCGCAGCGGATGGTCCAGATGGTCGAGGACCGCACGGCCGGCCGGTCCGCGGCCGGCGCGGTACTGGGCGCGCTGCGCGGCGAGTTGCGGCAGGGCGACCGGATGGTGGGGCTGACCCAGGGGTTCGGCCGGTTCCTGGAGATGGCGCGGGCCGAGCCGACGCTGGCGGCGCGGCTGGACGCGATAGCCCGCGAGATGGTCGAGGCGCTCGCCGCGGTGCTGGCCGCCGAGACCGGAGCGGCGCCCGGCGACCCCACTCCCCGCCTGGTGGCTTCCCAACTCGGCTGGGTCCAGGAGCAGTTGTTCCTGGAGATCGGCCGCCGCAGCCGCGAGGGCCAGGCGCCGGGCACGATCGCCGAGGCCGCCCTGGCCCTGCTGGACAGCGTGGAGTCCCTGCTCGGCGACCGCGTCCTGGCCTACGCCACGCGTTAGGGCCCCGCTTTCGCCGCCCCGGCAGGGGCGCGGGGAACCGCACAGAGCAACCACCCGACCGGGAAGGTCCCGGTGGGACGGGACGCGCTGCCCGCGGGGGAACCCCGATCCGAGCCGACGGCTAGAAGGCGTCGGTGGGCACGTAGGTGCCCCACACCTCGCGCAGCGCGTTGCAGACCTCGCCCACCGTGGCCCGGGCCCGCAGCGCGTCCTTCATCGGGTACAGGACGTTGTCCGTGCCCTCCGCCGCCTTGCGCAGCGCGGCGAGCGCCGCGTCGACCGCCTGCTGGTCGCGGCCGGCCCGCAGGTCCGCCAGCCGCCGCGCCTGCTGCGCCTCGATCGCCGGGTCCACCCGCAGCGGCTCGTACGGCTCCTCCTCGTCGAGCTTGAAGCGGTTCACGCCGACCACGGTCCGCTCCCCCGCGTCGGTCTCCAGCGCGATCCGGTAGGCGTTGCGCTCGATCTCGGACTTCTGGAAGCCGCGCTCGATCGCCGCGACCGCGCCGCCGAGATCCTCGACCTTGGCCATCAGCTCCAGCGCCGCCGCCTCGACGTCGTCGGTCATCTTCTCCACCACGTACGACCCGGCGAACGGGTCGACTGTCGCGGTGACGTCGGTCTCGTAGGCGAGCACCTGCTGGGTGCGCAGGGCCAGCCGCGCGGACTTGTCGGTGGGCAGCGCGATGGCCTCGTCGAAGCTGTTGGTGTGCAGCGACTGCGTGCCGCCGAGCACCGCGGCCAGGCCCTGGACGGCGACCCGGACCAGGTTCACCTCCGGCTGCTGGGCGGTGAGCTGCACGCCGGCGGTCTGGGTGTGGAACCGCAGCATCTGCGACTTGGGGTTCTTCGCCCCGAACTCCTCGCGCATCACCCGCGCCCAGATCCTGCGGGCCGCCCGGAACTTGGCGACCTCCTCCAGGATCGTGGTGCGGGAGACGAAGAAGAACGACAGCCGGGGCGCGAAGTCGTCCACGTCCATCCCCGCCGCGACCGCGGTGCGCACGTACTCGACGCCGTCGGCGAGGGTGAAGGCGATCTCCTGCGCGGGCGAGGCGCCGGCCTCGGCCATGTGGTAGCCGGAGATCGAGATGGTGTTCCACTTCGGGATCTCGGCCTTGCAGTACGCGAAGATGTCCGCGATCAGCCGGAGGCTCGGCTTGGGCGGGAAGATGTACGTGCCGCGGGCGATGTACTCCTTGAGCACGTCGTTCTGGATGGTGCCGGTCAGCTGGTCCGCGGGCACCCCCTGCTCCTCGCCGACCAGTTGGTAGAGGAGAAGGAGCAGCGCGGCGGGGGCGTTGATGGTCATCGAGGTGGACACCTTGTCCAGCGGGATCCCGCCGAACAGCACCTTCATGTCCTCGACCGAGTCGATCGCCACCCCGACCTTGCCGACCTCGCCGTGCGCGATGGCCGCGTCGGAGTCGTGGCCCATCTGCGTCGGCAGGTCGAAGGCCACCGACAGGCCCATCGTGCCGTGGGCGATGAGCTGCTGGTAGCGGGCGTTGGACTCGGTGGCGGTGCCGAACCCGGCGTACTGCCGCATCGTCCACGGCCGCCCGGTGTACATCGACGGGTACACGCCGCGGGTGAACGGATAGCCGCCTGGCTCGCCGAGCTTGGCGTCCGGATCCCAGCCGTCCAGGGCGTCGGGACCGTAGACCGGCTCGATCGGCAGACCGGATTCCGACTCGCGCGCCATGCTCACGCCTCCGCTGAAGAAACTCGCTGGTGGGACCGGCCACGGACTGTAGTGGCGGCCGTGCTGCCCGTGCAGTGCGCCGGGCTGGGACCTTCCTCACAGTCTTCCCCGAACCTGCCGCAACCGCGCAGGCGCCATTCGGTGTCTAGGGGGTGACAGAGCAATTCCTACGGGGACGAAGGCGGGGAAAGGTGGCGACCGTGCGCAGAAGACCTACCGCGGCCGTGGCAGCGGCGGCGGTGACCGCGGTGCTGTCCGCGGCCGTTCTCACGGCCTGCGGGCCGACCGACAACGCGGCGGACGGCAAGCCGGCCACACCGTCCGCGACCACCGCGGCACCGGCGGCCAGCACGTCCGCCACGCCCACCGGTGATCCGACGACCACGGCGCCGACCACGCCGTCCGGTACGCCGGCCACCACTTCCGCCGCGCCGGCGACCACGGCCACCCCGACCGCGTCCCGGCCGCCCGTCGAGCCGGTCGTGATGGCGGTGGGCTCCAGCAGCGCCCAGGTGCGCGAGCTGCAGGCCAGGCTCGGCCAGCTGCACCTGTTCAGCCGCACCCCGACCGGCTACTACGGCACGGTCACCCAGCACGCGGTGAGCGACTTCCAGGAGCGGCACGGCCTCACGTCCAGCGGCACGGTGACCAAGGCCACCTGGACCAGGCTGCGCGGGCTGACCCGCCAGCCGACCCACACCGAGATGTACCCGCCGGCCCCGGCGAAGCCGGTGACCAAGCTGGACCCGCGCTGCATGACCGGCCACGTGATGTGCATCAGCAAGACGACGCGGACGCTGTCGTGGGTCGTCGACGGCAAGGTGCAGGCCACCATGGACGTGCGGTTCGGCTCGCAGTACACCCCGACCCGCGAGGGCCTGTTCCACGTCACGTTCAAGAGCCGCAACCACGTGTCGACGATCTACCACACGCCGATGCCGTACGCGATGTTCTTCAGCGGCGGCGAAGCCGTGCACTACTCCGCGGACTTCGCGGCCCGCGGCTACGCCGGCGCCTCGCACGGCTGCGTGAACGTGCGGGACAAGGCGGCGATCGCGAAGCTCTTCGACGAGGTGAAGGTCGGCGACAAGGTCGTCGTCTACTGGTGACGGGATGAGCGCGCACCCCTGAACGTCCGCGGCGGCCGCCAACACCGCTCGCGGACGAGCGCGGCCGGGCAGGGGGAATGCGCCCGGCCGCGCTCTGTGTACGCGGACCCCGGTACGGGGAGAACCGGGGTCCACCGGACCGATGACCAGTCGGTCCACTACCTAAAGCGCATCGGCCGCCGGAAGTGTCACCCCGCCGTCGCGGGCACCGCTGCGGCGGCCGGCGACTTCGCGGCTTTCTTCGGGGTTTTGGACGGCTTTGCCGGCTTTTGCGATGCCGCCTGCGCGCCCTGGTTCCTGGCGTGCCTGCGGCCGGAGGAGGACGGGGTGGCGGCGCGCCGCACGGCCGTGGCGGCCTGCGAGGCGTTCACCGCCTGGCTGCCGGAGCGGCCGTGGTCCTGGGTGTCCACGGCGTCCTTGACCGCGTTCTGGTTCTGACCCTGGCCGTTGTTCTGGCCCTGGCCGTTGCCGTTGTTCTGGGCGTTGCCGTTGTTCTGGCCCTGGCCGTTCCCCTGGTTCTGGTTCTGGCCCTTGCCCTCGGTCTGGCTCTGGTTCTGGCTCTGGTTCTCGTCGTCGCCCTGGTTCTGGCCGTTGCCCTCGTTCTGGTTCTGGCCCTGGCCGTTGCCCTCGTTGCCGCCGTCGCCCTTGCCCTCGTTGCCCTCGTTGCCCTCGTTCTGGCCGCTGTTGCCGCCGTCCCGCCCGTTCCCGGTGCGGTCCTTGTCCTTGCGGTCCTCGGAGCCGCGGTCGGAGTCGCCGCAGTGGGCGGCGGACCCGTACCAGCGGTCGGTGTCCTGCCGGAGCGCGCGCGAGCAGGAGTGGGCCGGTCCGGTCGGCGCCGTGCCGTGCAGCCCCGCGCCGCCGCGGCGTGGCGGGACCGTCGTCGCGGGGGACGCGCCGCCGGCGCCGTGGGTGTCCGCGCCGGGCGAGCCGGTCACCGCGGGGGCACCCGAGCCGGCGCCGGGCACCGGCAGACGGCCGGTGCCCGCGGCGACCGCGGCCGCCACCCCGCCGAGGGCGAGCACCGCGGCCATCGCCGCGGTGGCCACGCGGACCGAGCGCAGTCCCGGCAGCCGCAGCCGCACGCCGCGGCCGGAGGCGGAGTCACGCCGCACGGGCAGGGTGCGGACGATCACCGGCTCGGGGATGCCGGAGGAGGCGTCGGCACACCCGGACGACGCGGAGGACACCGGAGTCACGGAGGACACGGAAGCCGCCGGGGACGCCTCGGCGCGGGCGGCACGGAAGGCGGCGAGCGCGGCCTCCTCGCGGACCGGGTCCAGCGCGAACCCCGGCTCGGCCAGCGGGCCTTCGGTTCCGGCGCCGGGCGCGGGCCGGCCGGCGGCAGCCGAGAGCAGGCGGGCCAGCCGGTCCGCGGTCTCCGCCGCGGCGGCGTCCTGGGGGTGGACCCGGCCGCCGGACAGCAACCGCTCGGCGGCCTGTCCGGTGAGCCAGTCGATGCGGGCCGCGCGCAGTGCGGGGCGGGCGCCGGGCCGGGTCGTGGGGGCGGACCGGGGCCCGGGCAGCGGTGGGGCGCCGTCGTGGCGTGGGTTCTCGGTCATGTCAATTCCTCACAGCGCCCGGGACGCGGAAAACGTCACATCGGCCCGCAGGCCCGCGCCCGCCCGGGGGTCGGGGGCCCGCTCGGCGGGCTCGGGGCCGCGGCCGCGCCGCCCGCCGCCGGCCGCGCCGGCGCCTCCCCCGCCGCCGCGGTCCGCGCCCCTGACCGGGTGCGCGGCCGCCGCCCGCTCCTTGGCCCTGCGCCGCTCCTGCTCCTCCCGCCGTTCCCGCCGCTCGCGCTGCTCCTGCTCCTCCCGCTGCGCCTCCTCGGCCAGCAGTTCCGCCAGCCGCCGCAGCCCGCGATGGGTGGCCATCCGCACCGAGCCGGCCCGCTTCCCGAGCACCTTGGCCGCGCTGGTGGAGTCCAGGCCCATCACCACCCGCAGCATCACCGCCTCGGCCTGCTCGCGCGGCAGCGCGGCGATCGCGGCCAGCGCCCGGTCGGTGGCGACCGCGTCGAGCGCCTCGTCGGCGGTGTCGGCCCGGTCGGGCAGCTGGACCAGCTCGTCGACACCGCCCCCGGCGATCGGCCGCCGGCTGCGGGCCCGGATGTGGTCCAGGGCCCGGTTGCGGGCGATGCGGGCGGCCCAGCCGCGGACGGATGTGCCGTCGCCGCGGAACGACGGCAGGTCGCGGGCGATCTGCAGCCAGGCCTCGGACGCCACGTCCTCGGCGTCCACCGGGCCGACCAGGCTGCGCACGTACTGCAGCAACTGCGGCTGCACGGCGCGGTACACGACGCGGAACGCGGCCTCGTCGCCGCGCTGCGCACCGCTCACCGCGGTATCGAGATCCACGTTGGGCCCCACCCCTTCGAGCACCGTCCCATCCTGCCTCATGCCGGCCGGTGACACTTTCGGACGGCCGTACGCCGTACTAGTGGCGGCCGGGGACGCTCCTGTGGGGGGAGGCGGACCCCGGCCGTCGTCACAGCTCAACGGCCGCCGACCTGCCGACGGTACGTTCCGGGCGCCGCGGGGGGCACCGCCGGGAGCACGCCGAAGTCCCGCGGCCGGGCTTCCACCGGGAACCGCCGCACACTCCCAGGCGTCCAGCTCAACGGGTCCCGCCCCCGCGCGTCAACCCGCCGGCCCGTCCCGGTCCCGTACGGGTGAACACTGCCGCCACAGCGGTCACCGCAGCCCCATTCGCCGTGCGGAGCCGTACAGTTGGGTGACCCCGTCGTACGTCCCGCCGTGTTCCCAGGAGCGTCCGCTGTCCAGCGACACCCCGCCCGAGGGGCTGATCCTGCTCAACCTGGCTCCCTCCACGGAGGCCGAGGCCGCCTTCGGCGACTGCTGCGGCTCGCACCGCTGGGCCCGCCGGATGACCGCGCACCGCCCGTACCCGACGGTGGAGGTGCTGCTGGCCGCCGCCGACGAGGCCGCCTACGACCTCACCTCCGGCGACCTGGCCGAGGCGCTGGCCGCCGAGGCGACCACCCCGCTGCCCGACCGCGGCAGCCTCACCGTGCACACCGCGCTGCGCGCCGCGCACGCCGCCTACGAGGCGAAGTTCGGGCACGCGTTCGTCCTGGCGCTGGACGAGGAGGACCCCGGCCACGCCCTCGACCAGACGCTGGCCTCGCTGCGGCAGCGCCTCGGGCACGACGCGGACGAGGAGGCGGTGGTGACCGCGGAGCAGCTCCGCCGGACGGCCCGATTCCGGTTGATTCGGCTGGCCGGTTCACCCGACCGTGCGGGATCGATCACACCTGGCCCACCCCGTGGTACCGAGCCGACATCGCGTCGCTACGATGGCCGGGGCCGGTGGACCGTACCCGGCCGGGCGTGACCGACTAGCAAACCGAGCGACAGCCGGCACCCCTCGTCCCGCTCCCGGAGGGTTTTTCCGTGCCGGCTGGAACGCTGTACCGCGGCCGGGAAGGCATGTGGTCCTGGGTGGCTCATCGAGTCACCGGTGTCCTCATCTTCTTCTTCCTGTTCGT
>Ga0131853_10024796_pt1 | contig 10812 bp, 10 predicted proteins | sample TergutLab28metaG_FD_92764 | JGI IMG/M metagenome (GOLD analysis project Ga0131853, IMG submission 92764) | Labiotermes labralis P1 segment gut microbial communities from Petit-Saut dam, French Guiana - Lab288 P1 (version 2) (version 2) | ecosystem: Host-associated > Arthropoda: Insects >... | reverse complement strand
TTTTTTATGTTTCTTTTTGTTTTTGTTTGTTTTTTGGGGGGGGGGGTGGGGGGGGCCCGGGCTCCCCTTTTTTTTTTTTTTTTTTTTTTTTTACCCGGTTTACAGGTGGCACAAAAGTCACTTGACATTCGATGTTAACGTGTTGCCCCGATATCGCGTGACTTTGCACCAGTCTTGTGTAATGAATATTGTGGTGCGCGTTCAGGAGATAATCTCTTATCGAAGGAAATAACCAGACTCACCGAAGCTTAGGGCAATCGAACTCTATTTGTAGGTCTGAAATGGTTTGACTTGTTTGGTATGCGAAACGTAATTCCGCGACACACTGTATCCTGGCTTATGTCTTTCGCCCGCTTTCTCAGTCCTGCGTCAAAAGTCAGTATAATGTCCCATTATATTAGGCCACGATCCGTTACCTTCCACATCTGTGCTACCTCATAACTCACTATCCGATCATTGGACATTATGTACATAGTCTAATTTACCGAAAGTGCCATTACGTATATTCAAAATACATATATAGTGTCCGAATAGGTCCCACAAAGACAAAATTGTATCTCGAAATCTGTATGACATAGAGACGGCCAGTTTGCCCCATTGCATAGGAAAACATTGATATGTACTGTGCGTGATTTCAGGCTTCCGCCGCGAAGTAGATGAGAACTGCGCTCTTCTGGGCTGTTACGCAGTGAGTAGTGGTAATTTCTTGCCGACGTTTCGGGACAACCTATCGGTCCCGTCTTCGAGTGTCACCGGCTTTCTTCTTGGATTCTTTACCCTTGAAGATGGGACCAGGTCGTTGCGAAACGTCGGTATAATTAATACCAATACTCGCTGCGTAATAGCCCAAAAGAGCGCAGTTCTCTAGAACATTGAAATTTGCTACAGACAGGTAACAGAAGAGACTTTTGAGTATTTTCCTTTTTCGTTGTGCAAACCAGACGTCTCTAATTAATGGGTTTCGAGATATAAACTCATATTGTTGGATGCCTGTCAGCCGGACGACCTGTATTTTCAGAGAATAGTCGGTTTGCTTAGTGGACAGAGCGATAAAGACTTTAGCAAACCCGCCCTTTTCTCGTAATCGAGGCGTCTATGCGGTTTTGCTCAGTGCGGCGGCTTTGAAATATCTTGTTGATTAATTCCGAAGTGTGCCTTATCGTAATCACTTGGGTTTATACAATCACATCCTGCGTGATGTATTAGATAACAGACGTACTCAGAGCGATCATATGTAACTATCAGTTACAGTATTATAAAACGCAGTACATGATAAATAATAGTTTAACTGTTATAATGCTTTGTGGTAGGACGTGTGTCCGCTGGACACACGTTAACACTTAAAAAGGTACACTGGTTACTATATGTACCTCGTTCTTCAGCATTAAAACTCTTGCATTTTACCCAAGCGGTACATTTATTTGTCCCGCATGACTGTCACGATAAACAGCGATTATTTCCGTAAACTTCATTAACTGCTAGGTCTTTGTAATCGAGATGGACCCATGTTATCTGTGAGGTGGGAACTGAATTTTATGTGCACTGTTTTAATTTGTGATTTCAGCGGGTCAAAATTACCATTATTCACAATTAAAACTTTCCTTTGTCAACACATAATTAGAAATTAAAATAGCGTGACCCAGTTCAACACCCACCCCCACCCCCCACCCGCAAATCCGACAAATCTACTGCCACTGAAGAGATTTAAAAAAAAAATAAAATGTGATATTTTTGTTTTGGTCATTATGTGACCAAGACGCCATGAAAACAATGGGGATTGGAGGTATAGGTCCACGCATTCTTAAGCTCGGAACTAGGTTCACGCCCCGCCACATTATTTCTGGTCAAGAGCCGTCTCTAAAGATACACCCCGTAACCTGCCATGAAGGTACAGAGGGGAGATAGAGGAGTATCTCTACCCTTTCTTTAACTTGGCGCTGCTGTAAGGGGATGGGTGGGTAACGCCACACCCCTGCCTCTAAACCCCAAGAATTACCGATCCGGTACCCGGCTGGTTGGACCCCAGGGCAGGGGTGGACGGTTGGGGAAAATTTCGCTCCGAGCGGGATTCGATCCGCGGACCGTCCAGCCCGTAGCGAGTCGGTATACCGACACAGCTATCCGGCCCTTCAAGAGCCCACTGTTCGCGTCGGACAGAACGCCCTCCAGAGCCTGTCTGGATGCTGCGGGGAAGAGAAAAATCATAACTGGAAATGGAGTGCAGGGCGCAATGCGTCGTGACCACGCGTGATAATCAAGCTTCTGCCGCGAAGAAGCTAAGAACTGCGCTCTTCTGGGTTGCTACGTTATTACCACTATTCGCTGCGTAATAACCCAGAAGAGAGCATTTCTGAATTGTTACCATGTGTAATTTAATGACGACTTCGCTATATAGCATCGCATGATCTGATGATAATGAATTGGAACTGATGTGGAAGGAAGTCTAAAACACGTTATTGGATGAGAGATTAAAGGAAGGATTGAACTGACAGGAAGACGAGGAAGAACACCTAAGCAGCTACCTTAAGCAAACGAGAGGGTACTGGAAGTTAAGAGAGGAAGCACTAGGTGGCACTCAGTGAAGAATTGCTTTGGAAGGGGCTGTTGACCTGTCGCGAGACACTACAGAATGAATGGATGCATGAATGTGAAAGAAAGCAGTCGTGTGTTAATATTATGTATTATCCCCGACATTTGCCTGGAGCGACTGAGGAAGACCACGGGGAAGTTCAGTCAAGATTGTCGGTGCTCCAGCCGAGATTCGAACTGGGCACCACCCGAGGACGTTTCAGAAGAGATACCGCTTTATAGCCTTGCGTGGTACTGCAGCTTCATAATCTCCGCGACCTTTAGTCTATCGGTGACTCATATTGCTTCAGTAGACTGGTGAAAGGCTGCCATGTCTTTTCATGGATGCTAGAAACATATGTTGAAGTAGCAAGACCGGCGCCAGAGTGCGTGGAAGCACTCAGTCGTGTCATGTTGGAATGGCCGAAAGGATCTGGTGTTAACATTCAGACAACTCGATTTTGTAATCACATGGCATGCCAACTTTCGTATCTGTGGATTGCTGTTCCTTTTGCTGAACCCTTTCAAGACGAAACAGAAAGAGTGAAAGTACTTTTATAACCAGTTCTCCCCGACTGCTGAAGGAGAAAACCTTTTCGAAGGTTCCCAGGCTTCTTTCGTGTGTCCTGATAATAGCTACTCGCAGACGAAGAGTGCGAAGCGTTGATGGAACCAAAGTACTCGGGTGGGGGAGGGGGGGGATATGTTCCAGTGCCTCTTTGTCCACCACAAATGTCACTTGGATTCGCTGGGAATCGAACCTGAACCTCCGCGGTGAGAGGCCAGCAACCAAGCGCCTGAGTCATGGCACGGCCTTGTAAGGAGCAGCATTAAATTGAATTATATATAAAGATCCAGTCCGTACCGCACAGTAAACACACCGCCACGGTTATAAAAATCAGTCGGCTAATGCTGTACAGGGAAATAATCGCCGTTTTGTAATCCATACGAGACACTTCGTGAAAGCACTCTGTGAGCATAACGTAGAATTTTCGTCTGTTAAACGTGGTGGTACAGAGAGTAACCACTGGACTTTCAAGGGTTAATAATTTGGCTCAGGATATTATTTCGAAAACTGAGCAGGCTGGCGTGGCGGCAGCGTTGTACAACGGTGTTATGAAGGTTCAGGGTTCAAAACTCGGCCGTGACAGTGACAGAATTTTTGTGAGTCTTGTAGTTCCTGCAAGCAGGTGCCAAGACAATGCTGCACCAGACTGGGGCGACGATCGCTTACTTCCAAATACTCCCCGATTCTCCATTCACCTATCATCCATTGTATGCGTCATAAAATCCACCAGAACATTTCACGAATTTGGGTTTCTTAGTGTACAACTGGCCTGTGCGTTACTGTTGGGTCCTCTTACACTGCTCGGCTCTTCAGATCCCATCGAAGGTTAGCTAACACTCTTGAGAAGCTGATAGTCACACAACTGTTTTTAAGAAATTACCCAAATTGTATGTATCCCGAATATTCCTTACTGTTTCCTGAAGATCTCGTCATTGTTGCTATTTTTAGCTTTTCCATTCCATTCTACAGCCTTTCCTGTTTCTTTAAGATTCATTTTAATACTTACTCACTCCATGGTGCAGAGTCCTTCTTGAGAAGCTAACTGGTTTGCAGCTAGTCAAGAAATGCCCCACATTTCACGGAACCCGAAGGTTCATTACCGCACTCACAAGCGTCCGCCACCTGTCTCTATCCTGGGCCAGCCCAATCCAGTACATATATCCACATCCCACCTCCTGGAGATCCATCCTAATATTATCCACCCATCTACGCCTAGGTCTCCCCAGTGGTTTCTTTCCCTCCGGTTTCCCCACCAAGACCCTATAGGCCCCCCTTTCCTCCCCCATACGCGCCACATGCCCTGCCCATCTCATTCTTCTCGATTTTATCACCCGCACAATATTGGGTGAGGAGTACAGACCATTTAGCTCCTCGTTATGCACTCTCATCCATTCCCCCGTTTCATTTTAACATACTCATGTTAAAGTCTACGACTTCGAAGCCGATTTTATCTTTAGGTTTTCCAGCTGACTTTGTACGCTTTTTAATTTCTACATGTGTTCTTTTAATGAACGTTGTACATTTTAACGTGTCTTATATTTTGTGGTTTGTGGGGGTTGTTTTTTTTTGTATAAATTATACGTATTTAGGAAAATCAAGTTCGTTTTCAGTTTTGTGTACAGTAGGTATACTGGATCCGTTCCAGCGAATATTAAATTCAACCCTTCTGGGGGCAGAGATTTCTCTTTTCGACCCCGTACAAGCCATCCCTATACCTCCCCCCCCCCTCCTTTACTACCCACTCATTTTATACCGGAGACTATTTCCCCGGAGGTAAAAGCGACCAGGGCGTGAAGCTGTTCCGTAGAGACTATACCGCTACTTCGTCATACATCTTGATGGTGTGATCCTTAACCCTTTAAACGCCGAGTTCAATCCCATCTGCCCTTTGCTAGCATTATTAGGAGCTCACCATATTCTCCACGTTAGCAGGATCAGGGTTAACTGAGCAAAGCGACAACTTTTCCGCTTACCATAAACCTTTCTGCGACAATAAACTATATCACCCTTCCGCTCCGAACGACCTGCAAACTGGCGCTGTTTAAGAAGCTGGGTGCATCCCGAATTCTATTCTGATGGGCATAGATAGGCGCCTACCGGCAGTGGAACCCCGATTTTGTAGCTCTTGACCAGTCACTGCACTGAAGGGGCTACTTCTGGGCTCCTTAAGTCTTGTCATGTGTATCAAAGTTAATCTGTCGCCGTATGCAATACACTGCAGTCGTACAGTGTTACATAGTATTGCCCTACGTCATCAGACGTTAGGGAGACCAAGTTGCTCACTCGCGCAAAACTAGCAGTTTTATGTATTTTAATTCTGGCGAGTGCTGTCGTCATCATTATTGTAATGACTCTTATTTCAGTCCCTCATCTAGATGTGTTGCTGCTTATAATATATTTTTGCGCGGTGTGTTCAATAGAAATTGCATTTCTGCCTGTGACCTTTAGGCCTACTGACTCATCAATACGTGTTGCAAGTTTCCTTGCACGCAGTGTGTGTGGGGGACTTTTGTTGTGTATATTTCGGCCCGATCCCCTAATTGTATTTTATTTACTTTCCACTTGTTTATATTTTATTTCGTCTTTTTATGTTTTTGCTTACTTCCTGTATTCAGTCTCTTGATGAATAATAATAATAATAATATTTTACTACCATTATCCACTTTCCTTACTTCACAGTAATTAGTTGTTTCTCAAAAGGGTAGGGTTCTCATTGACCCGACACTTATTCACTGTTCTGCCAAAAACTTTCTGATTAATTAATGCTTTGCGCATTAAAATATATAGAGGCTGTTGGAGATTTATTGTTGTTATTATTATTATTATTATTATTATTATTATCCTTCTGTTCAGTGGGTACCGTGGTTCTTTACCGAGGGTAGCAACCAAGGCGTTAATTTAACCACCCACGTCCGTCTGGTGCCGAGGTTAAGACTGAGTAGATCTCTGTCTCCATTGCCCATTTGTGCCTTAATGGTGTGGATAGGGAAAACATTATTATTATTATTATTATTAGTGTGTAAATAAAATCGACAAATCCATAAAGTGTTAAGATCTACCAGAATTATCTATGAAATTAATACGTAAGTAAAGAAAAGACGAAATTTGGTCCATACGGTTGCCGTATCTTTTGGTATTTTCAGTCAAAACGCGAACTATTTTATGGGGCACGAAGCGTTACGCTGTTTACGGGGACCTGCCGCTAGTCCATACCCAAAGCCGGATGAATTCAGTTTATACACGAGCACCTTATTCCATTTAAGATTCCTCTTAATATGAAATTATCCTGTCCGCTGCGCCTGTGCTTTCCAATCGATCTCTTATTAGCAAGATTACATCCACAAGTCCCCAATCATTTTGCATGGCAGACCACTGCGAGTCTCACAAACTGGACGGTCCTCCTACCTCAGTCACGTGATTGCAGCTGCTACGTAAGCAGACGAATACTGGCGCAGCCACCGTTCCGATTGCCGAAACAATGATCCACGCGCGCACGACTTAGCGAACTCTTCCGACTTGTGCTATCAGCCTAGACTCTCTAACGTTCCTTGCGCCTGAAGCTGGAGACTTTGTGGAATTAATCCTGCTGTGCTCAGGTTTTCGGACTGAGCGTTCTTATGCATTACATTCCGTCAGGACAAGTAGCAGACGTTTGAGACTAGCTGAGAGCCGTTAGCTTCTGAAGAAGTGCTGAGCGTCATGGAGTTAGAAATTACATCATCCCACCACAACATCTTAGCTTGCTTTGCTGATTCGGATAATATCCGGTGGAGGGTGTACATCATGAAGTCCCACATTTTGCACTTTTGTCCTTCTTTTCCCCGAATTTTATGAAACCCAGAGGTCGATTACTGCATTCACAAGCGCCCGCCACCTGTCCCTATCCTGAGTCAGACCAATCCAGTCCGTGCCTCCCCATTCCACTTCTTGAATTCCACTTTATTATTATCCTTCCGTCTCCGCCTAGTTCTTCCAGGTTGTCTCTTTCCATCAGGTCTCCCACCAAAAACCCCATATGCACCTCTCCTGCCCCCCATACGTGCCACATGCCCCGCCTGTCTCATTCTTGGTTTGATAACCCAAATAATATTTGATGAGTAATACAGATCGTGATTCTCCTTGTTATGTAGTCTTCTCCATTCCCCTGTTACCTCGTGCTTCTTTCATCAATTCCTTTCTCTCCCTACATCTGTTCCCAAACAGCCTTGACTCTTTATATCACAGTGTGTGTACCACCAAATTTAACATTAAATAACTCTGCATTTTGTCCACACCAGGGGTGCACAGTTTTCAGGTAAGGCATCCCCATTGTGTTTTTCAGTACTTAGAGATTTATGTAACTAGACTGTCTGACACGCATTTGACGTTCAGGTGACCGTGCATCGTGATAAATTCTTATAATAAAACCAAATAGATGCACTCATTTCTCATTTATTTTTTAAATAAAACTCTACATTTTTCGGACAGTTCCTCTGTCCATCATCAGGAGTTTATGGTATATGTCATAGAGGTTTGCTGACAGCTTGCTGTGTGTGTACAGTGAAAAACTCCTGATGATGGACAGAGGAACTGTCCGAAAAATGTAGAGTTTTATTCCAAAAATAAATTTGAGAAATGAGTGCATCTAGTTGGTATTATTATAAGAATTTGTCTAACACATCTTTTATTGTATAAAGTATATATGTGTAGAAGATAATTAAAACGTCTTGACAGCTACATGTTTCGGCTTTCTTCCCAAAGCTATCTTCAGGCTGTGACTTGGAGGAATGTAAATTTTATATAAAAATCATCACAGTCACAACCTGAAGATGTCTTTGGGAAGAAAGCCGAAACATGTAGCTGTCATGATGTTTTAATTATCTTTTAGACACATATTTTATGCAATAAAAGTTGTGTTAAGACATTCAAGTTGTATACAATCTCTATGGGGTGCACAGATTTTTCCAAAAAATCGGGCAGCCATCTCAAAATTTTAGGTGCCAATCTACACGGCGATGTCTGTACCGTCGGTTCACACGATGTTTGTATTTCATACGATTCTGAGAGTAAACATCTACTGGTCCGTGTAATGGATACGTGGTTTTTGTCGCGACCCATGAATATATATGTATATATTTTTTACATTTTATTTGCATGATTTCCAGGCTTCGAGGGGTTGAAATCCGTGCAGGCGTTGTTTTTGCGCTGGTAGATTGTGGAAAGGTTCAGCACCGCTCATATGAAAGTACTCCGTTTTAACATTTCCGGCTTGCAGTCACGTATTCATGATAGTCGATAAAACAGCGGCAGTTTATTGCTGTATTCCAGCAACACAATTCACTGTTCTGAGAGCAGAAAATTCCTTCATTGCGGGAGGCGGACATATTTTTGGCAGAGTTCTGAACTGCTGCCCGCCATTTTACTGCTTACCGCGTGGCAATGTCAGAAATAGGTATTCGCCCCTCCCCCTTCCCATTCTCATCCATTCCTATCTATTTTTAAATGGGATTTAAATAATGTTTGTACTGTCAGACCTCCGCTAAGGGGCGAATCAAACTACGTGCTTAAGGAATGTTTTGATCCGAGAGTTTCATTGTGACTGTTTTTCATTTAGCCCTTTAAACGCAAAGTTAAATCCCACCTGCCATCTGCTGGCATTATTAGGAGCTCACCGTATTCTCCACGTTAGCAGGATAAGGGTTAAGACTGCCATGTATAAACCACGCTTTATACAGAGTGGGTAAAATTAAGGGCTGATTTCGCCTTATAACGTGCCACGTATGCACAGAGGGATGCGGGGGTTAGAGGTATAGCTGTACTCTTTCTTTAACCTCCGCGTTAGATAGGGGTGGATCGTCAGCGCCACGCCCTGCGGTTTGCCCCCGGTAAATACCCGGCGCCCGTTGTGCAGGAGGCTGGGTGGGCCCTGGGGGAAGGTCGGCAAGGGGAACGGAAGATCTCGCCTTCGCCGGTGTTCGAACCCTGAGTCGTCCAGCCTGTAGCGAGTCACTGTATCGACTGAGATATCCCGGTCGCTATACAGAATGGTTGTCTGAGGTAAATACGTCGTAGCGTGAAGCTGGTAGCTAACGCGCCAGAGTTAAGTTGTAAGATTCTGTTCCTGTGTGTTGTGACGCTGAAAATGGGGCTAACACGTTTCTCCGAAACGTCGGTGTACCTCCAACACTACACGGTGGTCACAACCCAGAAGGCCGTGATCGCAACGTGCACCGCTGAGAGAAACTTGAAAACTTGTGATTTTTCGTCCGTCAGTACGGCTGACAGCCTGGGTTTTCGGTGTGGACCGATTAAGCTGACAGGTGCGTGTGATGGTCTAGTACAGACCACGGGGCCTTTAAGCTGGGTCCCTCACCTTAAGAGAAGCCCGACTGGCTCTGAAAACGGGTGCGCCGAACAGACGATCCGGACCTACGCCAGGAAATAACAGAGAACTGGAGAAAACCGCATAGTAAGAAGCTTCAGGATTTGTTCTCTGCCCCCATATTTTGTTAGGAGAGACAATTGCGGAAAATGTCTAGTCCGAAATTCTCAACGAAGTGTCTGCTTGAATAACTTAGAAGCCGATGACAGAATAATATTAAAATTGATCTTACAGGACATGATAGAAGGGTGTGGAATTAATTAATTTGGCTCGGGATAGGAGCAAGTGGCTGTCTAGGACATGAGCCTTCGTATTCCGTAAAATACGTGGAACTTTTCGACTACCTGAACGACCGTCAGCTTCTCAAGAATCTGCATGTTATTGGTATAGCCTGCCTAGCGCAGTCCTTTATGAAGTGTAGAATATACTCCCCATCGTTGGTTAATTCCGTATATAAGAGGATTAACGTGTCAGTTTGCTGAACCACGAGTGAAATCACAACTCCCCCCCCCCTCCAATCCCTCCGCCCCGGGTATATACGCGTCTTGTGAGCCCAGGACACTTGTGTCCAAGTGCTGGGATACGCAGTGTCTGCAGTTCCATACCTCCCCGCTCCCGTCGAGAGAACCCCATTGCTTTTCACCTTACCGTGTTCTGAGATACAAAGCTGTGTTGTTATCGTACAGACTACAGTAAATTTCGAAAGGACCTGCTTCCTCCATGTTGGCCCTTGTGCCCTAAATATGGAGGTTGTAGGTTCCTCGAAAACGCTTGTAAAGTCCAGCATCCCATAATATTGCATTTAATATTCGCTGTTGTGATAGCCCTTAAGAAAAAAAAAATACCTTTTAAAACGAAGGTAACGTTTTTCATTCGACAGAACTGAAACAAATTCCTTTTGTTCGCAGTAAGGAGCCACGTTTTTTCGGCGTTTGTACACTCAATCGAACAAAAATCTATCGGCCTGATATTTCGTACGTCCCGCTCAGGCAGTGACGTGCGGTACAGTTGCCATCATAATTCGAGTTGTTTTTCTTTCCACATATTTGCGCATTCGTGGCGTTTCTCTGTCTTCTACTCATTACAATCAATCACACCGCGTTTATATTAACCGAAAACAAAAATACATCTGCATAATTTCAAATTAAAACATTAATTAAACTACATTTCCAAAGGCTACTGCTAGCACGCTTTCAACTGCCTGGGCTACATAAAGAAATATGCCGATAGTGGGACTCGAACCAACATAGTTTGTTTCCGAAGGCTACTGCTAGCACGCTTTCAACTGCCTGGGCTACATAAAGAAATATGCCGA
>Ga0131853_10024795_pt1 | contig 10812 bp, 8 predicted proteins | sample TergutLab28metaG_FD_92764 | JGI IMG/M metagenome (GOLD analysis project Ga0131853, IMG submission 92764) | Labiotermes labralis P1 segment gut microbial communities from Petit-Saut dam, French Guiana - Lab288 P1 (version 2) (version 2) | ecosystem: Host-associated > Arthropoda: Insects >... | reverse complement strand
CCTCCTACGGACTCAGCGGCCATGGTCTCTCCATGGCAGGAGGGCTTTGCGTCGTCTTCGTCCTTCTGGGCGGACAAAGACCGCAGAAGGCTATCAAGCAGCGCGACCCCGGCTAAATCCCCAGATGACGCTCGGTCCAGGCGTTCCGGAAACGCCCCTCGGGGTCACGTGCCCGGGCCAGTGCCACGAAGTCGTCCCAGCGCGGATAGGCGGGCGCCAGGACGTCGGCGGTCGCGTGGAAGACCTTGCCCCAGTGCGGCCGTGCGCCGAGCGGGAGCAGCACCTCCTCCAGCCGCGCCACCAGCGCGTCGACCCGCTCCCGGTCGCGCTGCCAGGTGAAGTGGATCGCCAGCACGTCGCCGCCGTACGCACCCGAGAGCCACAGGTCGTCGCCCGCGACCGTACGCAGCTCGCTGACCAGCAGCGTCTCGCCGAACAGCTCCCCGAGGGCGCGTACGGCCTCCAGGGCCTCGCCCGCCCGCGCGAACGGCACGAAGTACTCGGTCTGCAGCTCCTCCCCGGCGCTCGGCAGGAAGCCCATCCGGAAGTGCGGCAGCCGCTCGTGCCAGGGCCCGGCGACGCCGAGCTGTGCGGTGGTGTTCTCCACGCCCATGCCGGCGATCATGTGCCGCTGCTCGGTCGCCGCCCGCGCGCCCGGGACCTCCACGATGCCGTCGCGGGACTTCACCCACACCTGGCCGACCTCGTCCCCGGTCCAGTGGGTGAAGGCCGAGACCGAGTACGCGCAGCCCAGCACCCCGTCGAGGTCCGCCAGCAGGGCGTCCCAGCGCAGCCCCTCGTAGACCACCTGGGTCACGTCGAAGGCCGGCTCCACGGCCAGCTCCACGGCGGTCACGATCCCGAGCACCCCGAGCCCGACCACGTGCCCGGCCAGGTCGGCGCCCTCGATCCGGTGCGACTCGCCGCGCCCGTCGACCAGCTCCAGCGCCCGTACGGAGGTGGCCAGCGAGCCGTTGCGCCGGCCGGATCCGTGGGTGCCGGTGGCGACCGCGCCGGCCACCGAGATGTGCGGCAGCGAGGCGAGGTTCGCGAGCGCGAGGCCGCGCGGCGCGAGCAGGGTGGCCAGGTCGCCGTACCGGACCCCGGCCGAGACCCGGACCACCCCGGCGCCGGCCTCGACCTCGATCGGCAGCGCCGCCAGCGAGACCTGGGTCCCGGAGGTGTCGGCGAGGTCGGTGAACGAGTGCCGGCTGCCCAGCGCCTTCACCTTCGGTGAGCGTCGGACGATCTCCCGGATCTCCTTGACGCTGGTCGGCGTGGCCACCTCGGCCGCCGTGTAGGTGTGGCTGCCCGCCCAATTCGTCCGCACGCCACCACGCTAGCCCTCCGCACCGAGCCGCCCTACGCTCCCAGCCATGGAGAGCGGGCTCGGGAGCCGGCAGCACCCCATCGCCGGGCGGTACGTGCTCGTCGACCGGATCGGCGTGGGTGCGATGGGCTCGGTCTGGCGGGCGTACGACCAGCGCACCCAGGGCTGGCTCGCGGTCAAGGTGCTCACCGCGCGGACCGGCTCGCTGCTGCTCCGCTTCGTCCGGGAGCAGGGCCTGCGGATCCCGCACCCGCACGTGGTCGCGCCGACCGGCTGGGCCGCCGAGGACGACCTGGTCGTCCTCACCCTGGACCTGGTCCGCGGCGGCTCGGTCGAGGACCTGCTGCGCGATCACGGCCGGCTGCCCGAGCCGCTCGTCGGCACCCTCCTCGACCAGCTGCTGCAGGCCCTCGCCGCGGTGCACGCCGCCGGGGTGGTGCATCGCGACGTGAAGCCGGCCAACCTGCTGCTCGAGGCCACCGGCCACGGCCGCCCGCACCTGCGACTGGCCGACTTCGGCGTCGCCGCCACCCGTACGGAGCCGCGCCTCACCCGTACCCCCGGCGGGATCGGCACCGACGGCTACATGGCCCCCGAGCAGGAGGCCGGGGCGCCGCCCGACCCGCGCGCGGACCTGTACGCCACCGGCCGGGTCGCGGTGCAGCTGCTCACCGGCTCCCCGGCGGCGTCGGTCCCCGCGGGCCCGCTGGCGCCGCTGCTGACCGCGCTCCTCCAGCCCGACCCGGAGGAGCGGCCGGTCTCGGCGGTGGCCGCGCTGGTCGAGCTGCGCACCCTCGCGCTGCCGGAGTGGGACGGCTCGATCGCGATCCCGGATCGGCTGCCCGCGGTGGCGCTGCCGCTGCAGGACGGCCTGGCGCTACCGCCGCCGCGTACCGCTCCCGGCGCCGCCGGCGCTGCCGGCACCCGGCTGTGGGCCGCGGCCGGCTGCTTCGTCGGCGCGATCGCGCTCTCCGGCGTCGCGCTGGCGCGCGTCCTGGCGCAGTAGGACCAGTCCGGCCGCGGCGAGCAGGGCGGCCGCCACGATCAGCGCCACGGTCATACCCGCACTGTAGGCGCGCTGCGCGCGCCTTGCTTGCTCGCTCGGCCCACCCGAGCAGGCTCGGTGGCCTCGCTCGCGGCGCATAGGGTGGAGCACATGCTCATCGGTGCCCATGTCGACCAGACCGACCCCCTCGCCGAGGCGAAGGCGCGCGGCGCCTCGCTGGCGCAGTTCTTCCTGGGCGACCCGCAGGGCTACAAGGGTCCCGAGATCGCGTACGCCGGTGGCGCGGCCGGCCTGAAGGCGGACGCGGAGGAGGCCGGGATCGACCTCTACGTGCACGCCCCGTACATCGTGAACGTGGCGACCACGAACAACCGGATCCGGATCCCGAGCCGCAAGCTGCTCCAGCAGCACCTGGACGCCGCGGCCGAGATCGGCGCCAAGGGGCTGATCGTGCACGGCGGCCACGTCAACAAGGCGGATGATCCGGAGAAGGGGTTCGACAACTGGCGCAAGGCGGTCGAGGCGACCGACCTGAAGATCCCGCTGCTGATCGAGAACACCGCCGGCGGCGACAACGCGATGACCCGCTACCTCGACCGGATCGGCCGGGTCTGGGACGCGATCAGCGGCACCGAGCAGGCCGACATGGTCGGCTTCTGCCTCGACACCTGCCACGCCCACGCCGGCGGCAACGCGCTGGAGACGGTCGTCGCCGACGTACGGGCGATCACCGGCCGGATCGACCTGGTGCACTGCAACGACAGCCGCGACGAGTTCGACTCCGGCGCGGACCGGCACGCCAGCCTCGGCGCCGGCCGGATCGACCCCGACCTGCTCGCCGCGGTCATCCGCGACGCGGCCGCGCCGGTGGTCTGCGAGACGCCCGGCGGCGCCGAGGAGCACCAGGCCGACTTCGCCTGGCTGCGGGCGCACCTCGCCGACGCCTGACCCGGCGGCCGGTAACCTTCCGCAGGTGAGTGTCAGCGTCCGGGCCCTGTCCACCGAGGAACATCTCGCGTTCCTCCGCAGCCGGTCCTCGGCGAGCTTCCTGCAGACGCCGGCCTGGGCGCGGGTGAAGACCGAGTGGCGCTCGGAGTCGCTCGGACTGGTCGACGAGAGCGGCGCGCTGATCGGCGCCACCCTGGTGCTGCACCGGCCGGTGCCGAAGCTGAAGCGCTACACGCTGGCGTACCTCCCCGAGGGTCCCGCCCTGGACTGGTCCGGCCCGCTCAGCACCTGGCTCGACCCGCTCACCCAGCACCTGAAGCGGAACGGCGCCTTCGGCGTCCGGATGGGCCCGCCGGTCGCGACCGCGACCTGGAGCGCGGAGCAGGTCAAGCAGGGCATCGCCGACGAGACCGTGCAGCGGCTGGGCCAGATCCCGCCGACCCAGCGCGAGGCGGTCGGCGCCCGCGTCGTCTCCCAGCTCCGGGCCGCCGGCTGGCGGCTGCAGTCCCCTGAGGACGGCTTCGGCGCCGGCCAGCCGCAGTACACCTTCGAGATCCCGCTCGTGCACGCCGACGGGACGCCCCGGACCGAGGCCGAGGTCCTCGCCGGGATGAACCAGCTCTGGCGGCGCAACATCAAGAAGGCCGACAAGGAGGGCGTCGAGATCACCGCGGTGACGCCCGCCGGCGCGGGTGGCACCGAGGCGTTCGAGGAGGCGCTCAAGGCGTTCCACGACCTCTACGTGCACACCGCGGAGCGCGACCACTTCACCCCGCGCCCGCTCTCGTACTTCCGGACCATGTTCGCCGCGATGAGCGCCGAGGACGACGACCGGATCACGCTCTTCCTCGCCCGGCACGAGGGCGACCTGGTGGCCGCCACCATCCTGGTCCGGGTCGGCACCCACGCCTGGTACTCCTACGGCGCCTCCTCCACCGAGAAGCGCGACGTACGCGGATCCAACGCGCTGCAGTGGGCGATGATCCGCGCCTCGCTCGCCGCCGGCTGCACCGTCTACGACCTGCGCGGCATCACCCCGACCCTCGACGCCGCGGACTCCCACGTGGGCCTGATCCAGTTCAAGGTCGGCACCGGCGGCCAGGCCGTCGAGTACGTCGGCGAGTGGGACCTCCCGCTGCGGCCCGCGATCTACAAGGCGTTCGACCTCTACATGACCCGACGCGCGGGAGGCTCGAAGTGACGCTCAAGCTCACCGTCGACGGCGACCGCTGGCGCGCCCACCTCCGCTCGGTCGCGGGCCAGACCCCCGGCCTGGTCCCGGTCGCCAAGGGCAACGGGTACGGCCTGACCGTCGGCCGGCTCGCCCGCCGGGCCGACTGGCTGGGCAGCGACGTGCTCGCCGTCGGCACGTACGCGGAGCTGCCCGAGGTGGCCAGTCGCTTCGCCGGCGACCTGCTCGTGCTGACCCCGTGGCGACCGTACGAGCCCGAGCTCGACCCGTCCCTGGCCCGACGGGTCATCCACACCGTCTCCCGGCCCAGCGACCTCGGTGAGCTGCTCGCCCGCCAGCCCGGCGCGCGGATCGTGCTGGAGCGGATGACCAGCATGCGCCGCCACGGCCTCTCCGCGGAGGAGCTGTGGGCGGTCGCCGGCCTGGCCCGCAACCGGGCCCGCCTGGAGGGGATCGCGATCCACCTCCCGATGGGCAGCCACGGCGCCAACCTGGTCGAGGCCCGCCGGCTGATGACCGACATCATCGGGGCCGGGGTGCTCGACGCCGGCGTCACCACCGTCTGGGTCAGCCACCTCAGCACCACCGAGCTGGCGACGCTGCGCGGCCTCTACCCCGATCTCACCCTCCGGCCCCGGATCGGCACCGGCCTGTGGCTCGGCGACCGCGGCGCGCTGCGGGTCAGCGCGACCGTGCAGGACGTGCACGCGATCGACCGCGGTGACACGTACGGCTACCGCGGCCGGCACGCGCTCCGGCCCGGCCATCTGGTCGTCGCCAGCGGCGGCACCGCGCACGGGCTCGGCCTCAGCGCGCCCACCGGCGAGGGCAGCCTGCGGGCCCGGGCCTCGGCGGCGGCCCGCGGCGGTCTGGACGCGGTCGGCGTGGTCCGCTCCCCGTACCTGCTCGACGGGATGCAGCTGTTCTTCGCCGAGCCGCCGCACATGCAGGCCTCGATGCTGCTGCTCCCGCACGGCGCGAAGGCGCCGCAGGTCGGCGACCAGCTGGACGTACGGGTGCGCTACACCACCACGACGTTCGACGAGATCGCCGTCGACTGAGGCGTGTCGCCGTCCGGGGCGACCCAGCCGGCCGCGCGTGCCGCATCCTCGTCCTCGGTCACCGCGACCGGGTCGCGGTGAGGTGCGTACATGTCGCTGAGCACCATGCCGATCAGGTACGTCTGGCCGATCACCCGGATGACGATCATCAGCCAGTAGAACGGCGTGCTGCTGCCGTCGCCCGCGGCCAGCTCACCGGCGAGGTACCACCACACGCCGGCGAAGTAGAGGACCTCGGTCCCCTGCCAGACCAGCTGGTCGCGCCAGCGCGGCCGGGCCAGGACGGCCAGCGGCAGCAGCCACAGGACGTACTGCGGCGAGTAGACCTTGTTGACGATCAGGAAGCCGGCCACGATCAGGAAGCCGAGCTGAGCGAAGCGCGGCATACGCGGGGCCAGCATGCCGACGGCCAGCACCACGGCGCACCAGGTGCCGAAGAGTGCCCAGGACCAGACGTTGATCGTGTGCGGGCTGAAGTGGTGGCCGGTCGCGGACTGCACCGCCAGCCAGAGTGAGCCGAGGTCGGCGCCGCGGCTGCTGTTGAAGGTCCAGAAGACCTTCCACTGCTCCGCCCCGCCGCCGAGGAACGACGACCAGCTGTGGAAGCTGCCGACCATCGCCGGCAGGTTGAACAGCACCCACCCGATCACCGCCGAGCCGACCGCCATCACCAGGTCACGCCAGCGGCGCTGCCGCCAGCAGATCACCAGCAGGCCGCCGAGCAGGAAGAGCGGGTAGAGCTTCGTCGCCGCGCCGAGGCCGATCATCACGCCGGTCAGCGCCGGCCGGCCGCGCGACCAGGCCCAGAGCGCGCCCGCCACGAAGACCACCGCGAGCAGGTCCCAGTTGATCAGTCCGGTGAGCAGCAGCGTCGGGGAGAGCGCGAACGCGGCCGCGTCCCAGGGGCGACGCCGGGTGACGCCGGCGAGCAGCCAGCAGGCCAGCAGCGCGATCGCCGCGAAGCCGATCGCGTTGACCACGACGAAGAGCCGGATCTCCTTGGTCACCCCGGGTTCGCCCCAGAGCTTGTCCGTCGGCTGGCTCGCTCGCGTGGACAGGTCCGGCGAGCCGGCCAGCCAGTGCGTCACCCAGGCGGTCCCCCAGGCCCAGTACGAGATCCCGACCGGGTACTCCATCACCTCGTACCGCGAACGGGTGGTCTCGTCGTCGCTGTAGGGCCACTTCAGCTCCGCGAACCCACGCCCGGTGTAGAGGTAGGGCAGGTCCGAGTAGCACATGTGGGTGTAGCGGGTGTCCCCGTTGCTCCACGTCTGCCGGTAGCAGTCGGACTTCTGCACCATGCCCAGCGCCATCACCAGCGTGGTCAGCAGGAGCAGCACCCCGACCGGTGCCCACCAGCGCCGGCCGGCGTGCGCGCCGACCGGTCCGCCGATGCTCTCGCTGAGCGTCGTGACGACGCGATCCTCGTGCGCAGGTGAGACGTCGCCAGGCATGGCTCGAAGTGTATGGGCTGGGTCCTGGCGCGCGACCGCTACGGGCCGGCGGTGACCGTCTGCCCGGGCGTCGTCGCCGGCTGGGTGGCACACCCGAGCAGGCCACAGTTGTTGTCGCCGCCACCCGCACCGCTGCCGTCACTGGCGCCGTCGCTGGGCTGGGTGACGGGCGGGGCCGAGCTCTGCACCGGCGGCGGGACCTGCTGCGTCGGGGGCGCGGACGGCTTGCCCGACTTGCCGGGCTTGTTCGGCTTGTTGGGCTTGGCCGACTTGGTCGGCGAGGGCGCGAACGTCGGCACCGGAGCGTGGTTGCTCTCCGGCGGCGTGCCGGTGACGTTGGCCGGCGGCGGGAAGCTCTCCACCGGGAGGCCGTCCATCACGGCCTTCATCACCGCGGTCCACGTACGGGCCGGGTAGTCGGCGCCGAAGTACGACGGCAGCCAGCCGTCCAGGGCGTCGCTGCCCTTGCCGCGCAGGTACATCACCGCGGTCGCGGCCTGCGGCGTGTAGCCGACGAACCAGGCCGAGGAGACGTGCGTGCCGATGCCGTTGGAGTTGGGCGCCGTCGCGGTGCCGGTCTTGCCGGCGGCCGGACGACCCAGCGCCAGCGCGGCCCGGCCGGTGCCGCCCTGGACGACCTGCTGCAGCGCGTACGAGACGTCGTCGGAGACGTCGCGCGGGATCGCCTGCTCGGGGTGGTCCTGGTACTTGTACAGGACGGTGCCGTTCTGGTCGGTCACCTTGGAGATGATGTGCACGTTGGCGCGCTTGCCGCCCGCGGCGATGGTCGCGTACACGTTCGCCAGGTTGATCGGGCTCACCCGCGCCTTGCCGAGGGTGATCAGCGAGTCGTCGGGCAGCAGGTCGACCGTGGTCGAGGGGATGCCCGGGTAGTCCGGGTTCGCCTGCTGCGGCGTGAGCCCCATCTTCAGGGCGTTGTCGTAGATCTTCTGCGGACCGTTGGGGATCGAGTGCGACATGTCCACGAACGCGGTGTTGATCGACTCCTGCAGCGCGTAGACCGCGTTGACGTGCGCCCCGTAGCTGTGGCCGTTGGCCTCGCCGGCCTGCTCGCCCTCGTTGTGGACCTGGAGACCGCCCGGGAAGACGTACGGGGAGTTGCCGTCGAAGGTCGACTTCAGCGAGTAGCCCGCCTCCAGCGCGGTGGCCAGGGTGATCGGCTTCATCGTCGAGCCGGCCATGCCGCCCGAGGCGGCCCAGTCGATCTGCGACTTGAGGAAGTCCTGGCCGCCGTAGAAGCCGAGCAGCGCGCCGGTGCCGGGCTGCACGGTGGCGACGCCGATGTGCAGGTCCTTGTCGCTGAACCCGGTCGGCCGGGCCGCCTTGACGCCGTCGATCGCGGCGTTCATCGCCTTCTTGGTCAGCGTGGTGGTGACCCGCAGGCCGCCGCCCTGGATCTGCTGGTCGGTGAAGCCGAGCTTGAGCAGGGCGTTCTTGACCAGGGTGAGGGCGTGGCCCTTCTGGCCGCCGTAGGTGTTGGAGGTGTGCTGCTCGGGGAACGCCGGCAGCTTGGCGGCCGCCTTGGTGGCCGCCTCCGGCGTGATGTTGCCGGCCTTGGCCATGCCGGAGAGCACGTACGCGTAGCGGTTCTTCAGCGCCGCCTTGTGGGTCGGGCCGTTGGCCGGGTCGAACTGGGTCGGGTTGTTCAGCACCGAGGCGAGCACGGCCGACTGGCGCAGGTCGAGCTTGTTGGCCGGGACGCCGAAGAACGCCTCCGCCGCGGCCTGGATGCCGTACGCGCCACGACCGAAGTAGATGGTGTTGAGGTAGCCCTCGAGGATCTGCTGCTTGCTCATCTGGCGCTGGATCTTCAGCGACAGGATCGCTTCCTTGAGCTTGCGCGAGTAGGTGCGCTCCTGGTTGAGGTACAGGATCTTCACGTACTGCTGGGTGATGGTCGAGGCGCCCTGGGTCGAGTTGCCCTTCGCGTTGCTGAACGCGGCGCGCAGGATGCCCTTGGGGTCGATGCCGTGGTTGGTCCAGAAGGTGCGGTCCTCGGCGGCGACGACCGCGTCCTTCACCGTCTGCGGCATCTGGTCGTACGAGATCGAGTCGCGGTTCTGCTCGGCGAACTGGCCGAGCTTGGTCTTGCCGTCCGCGTAGTAGATGTAGGACGTCTGGGTCCGGAAGTCCGCGTTCGGGTCCGGGATCGAGGTGGTGTTGTACGCGATCACGGCCAGGCCGGCGATCGTCACGACGCCTGCCAGGCAGACCAGGAGGAACCACTTCAGCACGCGCCGGAAGCGCTGCTTACGGGTCAGGGGTCGCTTGGGACGCGCACCGCTCGGGGTGGGCTTGCCGGGGGCCGGCTGCCGGCGCTTGCCGCCTTGAGGCGTAGTACCACTCACGAATCAACGTCTCCATCTCGGGAACGAACCTCAAAGAGGGTACGCACTCGGCCCAGCGAAGCCAGATTCACGAACGATCCCGTGACGTGCTTCTGGACACAAGGGGGTTCACCGACACGACACTCCGATGTACCCAGGATTCGCAACAGCCGGATATATCGCTACGATAGGTCGCATGACCCGTCGCTCCGAGACCATCGAGCTGGCAGTCCTCGGACTGCTGCACGAGGGCCCCATGCACGGGTACGAGCTGCGCAAGCGGCTCAACCTCATGCTCGGATGGGGTCGGGTGCTGTCCTACGGCTCGCTCTACCCCACGCTCAAGAAGATGCTCAGGGCACACCTGATCGAGGAGACGGCCACGTCGCTCACCCCGGTCACGCGCCGTCCTCGCATCGTCTACCAGGTGACCGACGCCGGTCACCGCGAGTTCGAGCACCTCATGTCGGAGGTCGGCCCCACCGCCTGGGAGGACGACAACTTCGACATCCGCTTCGCCTTCTTCGGTCGTACCGACATGGAGATCCGGCTGCGCGTCCTCGAAGGTCGCCGCAGTCGTCTCCAGGAGCGGCTCGACCGCGTCCAGCGGGAGCTCTCGCTGACGCAGAAGGAGGTCGACCAGTACGCCGCGGAGCTCCAGCGCCACGGTGTGGAGTCGGTCGAGCGAGAGGTTCGATGGCTCTCCGGACTCATCGACGCCGAGCGGAATCCCACCTCACAAGGTCTTGCAGGTGCGGAAGTCACCACCACCACTGAAAGGAAGGACCCCTGATGGGTTCGGTTCGTGTAGCAATCGTGGGTGTCGGCAACTGCGCCAGCTCCCTCGTCCAGGGCGTTGAGTACTACAAGGACGCTGACCCCCAGGGCACCGTCCCCGGTCTGATGCACGTCACGTTCGGCGACTACCACGTGGGTGACGTGCAGTTCGTCGCCGCGTTCGACGTCGACGACAAGAAGGTCGGCAAGGACCTCTCCGAGGCGATCAACGCCTCCGAGAACAACACGATCAAGATCTGCGACGTCCCGTTCGCGAACGTCGAGGTCCAGCGCGGCCCGACGCTCGACGGTCTGGGCAAGTACTACAAGGAGACGATCGAGGAGTCGGCCGCCGAGGCCGTCGACGTCGTCCAGTCCCTCAAGGACGCCGAGGTCGACGTCCTGGTCTCGTACCTCCCGGTGGGTTCGGAGGAGGCCGACAAGTTCTACGCGCAGTGCGCGATCGACGCGAAGGTCGCCTTCGTCAACGCGCTGCCCGTCTTCATCGCCTCTGACCCGGTGTGGGCCAAGAAGTTCGAGGACGCGGGCGTCCCGATCGTCGGCGACGACATCAAGTCGCAGGTCGGTGCCACCATCACCCACCGCGTGATGTCGAAGCTCTTCGAAGACCGCGGCGTCGTGCTCGACCGCACGTACCAGCTCAACGTCGGCGGCAACATGGACTTCAAGAACATG
>Ga0131853_10024794_pt1 | contig 10812 bp, 5 predicted proteins | sample TergutLab28metaG_FD_92764 | JGI IMG/M metagenome (GOLD analysis project Ga0131853, IMG submission 92764) | Labiotermes labralis P1 segment gut microbial communities from Petit-Saut dam, French Guiana - Lab288 P1 (version 2) (version 2) | ecosystem: Host-associated > Arthropoda: Insects >... | reverse complement strand
CAACAGCCAATCCCGCTACATAACACCAACACGCCTCAAGTCAGCCTACACAATAACGCACCAAGTAGTCGCAAGCTCCTGAAGATGGATGTATTAACATCCGAAACATGTTGAGCAGTAAATGGACATAATAAAGCAAGTGTCATCAAGTTGGTCTACCTTTATTCAAATATTCAGATGATAGCCTTTACTAACAATTAGTAGTTACACACAAGATAGAGGACAGTAATTAGGCACCACTGCTACCACTGGACTCGCCAGATGATCTTGGGACGTCTTTCCCCAGAGACTGCTAGATCGAGAGTCTGCGTAATGCAGCGTCAGGTACAAAGTATTCACTGTCAACTGACGGGGTTCAGCGATCGCTGGTCGCCTTAAGTGCTTAACCATGTACCGCTGGCCGCTCTTGATTCCACGGCAGGCAGGTGCGTACAGAGTTCTTAGAACTATTTCCCTTGACCTGCGTAACGTAAATTCTAGAGCTGCAATTAACATATGGCAATACACATCAATAAAATGATTACGACAAAACAGTATTACAATGCATGAGGACGTAACTATGCAACACTGGAACAACATCCACGATATGTTCCCTACCGGGACCGCGCAGGATACAGCAAAGGGAGAGAATTAACTGTTCCGTAAGTTGAAATATTTAAGAAATAAACGTTCATAAAATCAAAGAATAGCCTGAATGTTCCCCCGAAATATTAGTAATCACCTACCAAATTGCACGGTGCCACAAAAAAATTATTTCTTAAATACGTAAAGAGTTTCTGTTCTCGTTTCCTAGTTACAGAAGTCCATGACATCCTCAGTCCTCTGCAAAAAAAAGCAGGCTTACTTGAAACTCAATATCTGCAATGTCTTATACCGTACATATGACAAGTGAAACGGGGCATGTTGCACGATGAGGCATTTGAAGTGTAGAATTACCGCTGTAACTCTCTCACACAACAATGAACTGAAGTAATTACGACCAACAGGACATACTGTGGCAGCCAGAATATAATGTGGATGTCACAAAATTCATAACATCAGAAGAGAAACATTTAGATTGATGCGAAGACGGGAAGTGATCTCTAGTTACAATGTACAATGTAACTGCAATACATGCACTGAAGGGCGTCGCTTTAAGCCCAAGACAAACGGCTAGAATTACTCGCGAGTGTCAGGTAAAGCAACCCTTCCATCAGAATCCTTTCTCTGAAAATGACAGTCGCTTAAGGATACAGTCTTCGGGGATATGACGCCGGATTGGTTTGTAATATAACATTGACGTCTTGAGAAGTTATCTGCCACCATCTCCAGGATATCCCAAGATACTACCCCGAATATAAATTCCCAAGAATCAATAATCCTTAGCAACATAACACTGATAATCTGAAATGTCAAAACATGAATGTGGGAAGGTTGTTCAAAAGCACCCTAGCTTTTTCACAGGCTCTGCTTTACTGTACAACAACAAGACAATAGATATCGTCATAAGCCAGATAAATCCAATCCACGAACCAAACACAATTGCCTTAATAAATAATAATAATAATTTTAAAATGGCGCTGACATTTAGGCCTAGGGCGGTCACGTGTCCATTTTCTCAAGAATTTCAGACTATGACCCTGTACCATATCTCACACATCCAATACGTAAATGTCGGTGCTGAGAAGCCTCTAAATTTACTGTCATACCTGCAATACTGCCAGTCTTTTTTCCCCTTTTATTGGACCTAGCATATCGTGAAGCAGATAAATTATGAAGTTCCTCATTATGTAATTTTCAACGCTTTCCTCTTATTTCCTCTCCCTCAGGTCCACATGCATTAATAATACTATTAGGATCGTCAACTGCAGGAGGGTTAGAAGAGAGATACATAGAATACCTATGGAATGCGAAATCAGGTAAACGTTTAGCAGTAAGGAAGAAGGGAAAGAAACCACTTGGGACAACCAGGTTTAGATTGGAGGTTAACACTTTTTCAGTTTTCCACAAACGGACTCTGAAAATGTCTCAACGTATTAGGAATGGGCCCAGTGGCGAGCTCTTGTGAACAAAAAGCTGAACTTTTCTTTAAACTGACAGTAATAATTATCCAGGCAAATCACTTACCCATGTATATCATTTAACAAGGTATATCACTTATCAAGGTATACCACTTAACAAGGTACATCACTTATCAAGGTATATCACTTGACAAGTCATATCATTTATCAAGGTACATCGCGTAACAAGGTATGTCACTTATCAAGGTATATCTCTCCTACACTTTATGCATGCAGTTCAATCCACCTTTCTTCTACCAAGCCTAACTGCATAAGCACAATTGAACCCCGGATTAAATGAGAAGGCGAGCCATCTGGACATGCAGAAAATCCGGATAATTGGATTTTTCTTTGAAAATTAGCTACATGACGATTTGAAGTTCGGCTGGTATTCTTTACAATAGACACCTTTCGACTATGCTAAAATATAATGTAAAAAATATATACGGTCATACACAACTTTATATTATATTAGATTATAATTGCAGCTACATGTTTCGGCCCAATTGTAGGGCCATCTTCAGGCTGATCTTTGAGTAGGTGGAGTGTACAATTGATAACGTTTTCAATTCACGAGATCTCGTATTACAAGAATTGGTTAAAATAATTGTGGTATGTTTTATACAAAAGACTAAAGACTAAAGTTCAAACGTGGTATTTTTGCACAATAAGCACTAAAAAGCATTAAAACAAATAAATTAATTAATTAAATAAAGTAGAACTGAGGTGGTGATTAACTGGGGGTACGCAATTTTTGGGATTCTTTCTTATTAAAATATTGTTGTGAAGTTTTTTCTTGACGAAGTATCTTCTGCATGATATCTTTCTAAGATATGGTGGTGAAGTTTTTCTTGAAAGACGACGTGTATTCAGTATGGTCAATTTTAGCTTCAATCAGAAGTAGTTTGTAATTATATGTGTCTGTGCCTGTGTAAATACCGCATTTTAATTTTAGTCTTACATCTTTTATATAACATACCACAATTATTTTAACCAATTCTTGTAATACCACATCTCATAAATTGAAAGCATTATAAATTGTATACCTCACCTGTTCAAAATTCAGCCTGACGATGGCCCTACAATCGACTATGTCTGATTTGAAGCTCTAGAAGCAATACACTGTACTGTACTTGATCCGAAAAACGGTACTTTCAAAGCAAGATATTTTTGTAGAACTCTCGACAAATTTACCCGAAGGGACAAACCGATCCGGATAAATGGCGATCCGAATAACCAGCGTCCGGATAAGTGGAGTTCTACTGTACATGAGATTTTGGGTAATCGTCGTTGTGGATTTAAATGTAATTATATTTAGTCACCAGAAAGAAAAAAATAAGAACACAATTCAGCAGTACGTCGGTTGTTTACATACATCAAGAAAGCCGACAATTTGGTTAAGAAGGAAATGTTGTATAACATTCTTCCTTTTTCTGAATCGCCGATAAAAGAGTTTACATTCGTTAGAGAGTGCCTAAATAAAATGTGTACTAAGACTAGATAAACAAGCATTATTTTGGGCGCTTTCGCAAAATTGCGAAAAGCGACCATTAGTTTCGTCATGTCTGTCCGTCTGCCCGTCAGTCCGTATGGACCAATCTGCTTCCACTGGACGAATTGTTGTTAAATTTGATATTTGAGGAATTTTCGAAAGGCTGTATAAAAAAATTCAAAATTCATTAAAATCGGACTATTATAAAGGGCGCTTTACATGAAGACTAATATAAATTTTTTACTGGTTCTCCACTACAACAATGGCTGCACAAAAGCGCCTCAATATTACGTTATACGTGCAGTGCCTGTCTTGTAAACTATAATTTTGTACCTTGTTTTGAAGGGTTAAGAAAGTTGGTCTCACACACTAAGGGGAAGACATAAGGTGAGGGTGTTGGAGAAGAGGTTGCTGTGTAGAATATCTGGGCGAAAAAGGAGAAAGTCACAGGAGGAAGGAGAAAAACTTTATACTGAGGAGCTTCGTGATTGGTGCTCCTTGCCAAATATTATTCTGTTAAAAAAATCAATCAAGAAGAGTTTGGCGAGGTACGTGGCACGCACATATGAAAGAAGAAATGTACAGAGCTTTTTGATGGGAAGCCCTCGAAGAGAGTGAACAGTGGGTTCAAATAAAAACGCTACTCACCTCTTGTCAATATATGTCAGTTTATACAGTTAAGGGTTTTTACTAACACAGTTCGAATTAGCGAACTGATGTTCAACTAATAAGGACAAATTATGTCACCGAAAAAGAAGAACGGATTACAAGAAACTTTGGAAGTTTATTTCAGTGAAGTAGGACTGGATTTATTTCATCCAAGTCAGAAACCGGCAGAAGGTTCTTCCGAAGAATGTACAAAAATTTCCATATTCATAAAGTGATGTGAATTTAATGACTATCTAAACAAAAGTAACCTCCTGAAGATGGTATCCGCTTCAAGTCAGTTCTTGCATTATTGACGAATTACTGTACTTGTCATTATCGCTCCCACTTTGGAACAATCAAGTACAACTGTCACAATAACGAAGTAGAGTCAGTTGCAGATGCAATCATGTAGAAAGCTGTCAGGATTCTGACTCCTAAATTAGTTTGTTCCATCGAGACTAATACGAATGGGCTTTGGGGGGAACCGCCCCAATCTCCAATACTCTAAAGTTGGCTGCTTCCTTTCCTCTTCACCAACAGATTTATCGTCCCTTGGAGAAGATACCCCAACCTCTCTGCCAGTTTCTACTGCCTTAATTGCAAACTTGCGAGGTGCGAGATACATTATGGACTCCGTCAGGGGTTCAAAAGGGGTGACCACTCACCTCCTGTCGATCTGTGTCAGTTTATACCGTTGAAGATTTTGATGTAAGGATGTAATTTATCGGGCCGAAGCTTTACTCACAAGGACGAAGGCATCATCGACATGGTAACACACCTACACACCTGAACACCAAAAATAACACGTATAATGGGCGGGAAAATTAAGCCCCGCATTAATGACGGAGTGAGGATGTAACTTGCGGTTTCGACCCCATGAACCTTGGGGAGAGAAGCCAATTACGTCGGAGGCTGTGTGAAGCTGATAGACGATAAAGATGAGATATTTTAAAAGTTGGTTTTGGAATATCAGTAACATGGATACGACATTTCAACTAAATATACGTGTCTTTGTGTGTGTGTGTGTGTGTGTGTGTGTGTGCGCGCGCGTGTCTCACTTCCTTCAGCCTACCCATATAACTTTATAAGAACTGTACGCAACTTTCTTCAAAAAACGGTCACCAAAAACACAAGGTACCTACGCACATCACCACTCCTTTAGGTGTAACATGCAGCATCCATGGGTGAAAAAATTACAAAAAACAAAATTTTGGCTAAGACTTTAGAAGTAAAATATAACCTGGTAGAACAGGGCATGAACGGTAGATAGAAAAGTACGCCGAAATGAATACCGCCTGACACAACGCAGCAATCTGCAGTCGAGCAGACCGTAATTCAGATTATCCCATAATTACAGGACGTCCCCATCGTGGCCAAATAAAAACTTGTCGTAGAATCTTCACTTTCATCCAGAAGTATGATATATCAGTTTTAATTATTCAATTTTAAACCCACGTTTTTAATGTTCTATGTGGGAATTGTCCTCCGAAAAAAAAAGTTTAAAATTTCGCCTTTTCTTACGAGTATTGTGAAGTTGAGATCCCAACTACATAAACCGACACGAACAATGAATCAATGTAGTTTACATGATGACTTTTACTTTGTACTCTAACTTCGCATTATAATGCCTATTGTACTAAAGCCGAAACATGTTGCGCATTAACGTCACATACGTAATAATATAATACCAAAGGTAGTTTGACGGCCTTCACCTTTTACTTTTTAAGTATGATCTGTGATCAAGTTCCATGATGATACTACCTGAGTTTCCAATTCTTGCCACCAGTGGCGCACACATCGCAGTTGCCTAAAATGGCGTCTCTCTTGTAGAAAGCTCAGTTTGTGCTCTGGTAACAGAAACCAGAGCTGCGATTAGAGTGCAAAGAAGATTTCGTAGGAGGTTTGAAGGAAACCACTAACGAAAATAGCGTAAGTTACTCAGTGTGGTTAGCTGCGTTTGTAAACAGAAAAGCCCGAGTAAACGAAGAGTCACTGACGCTAAGATGAAAACAGGTCGAGAGGCTTTTGTTTGAATTCCAAGAAAATCAAAACATAAGCTGAACAATTAAGACTGCCACAATCTACCGTGTACACATTTCTGAGCACTTATTTTAACAGCAAAGTTGACATATAGCAGTTTAACAGCCCAAGACGATGGTGTGACTAACATTCACTATGAAACAATTTAATTTGTAAGCAAAGAATATTAAAATTTCAACAGTTCTGTTGCCTGGAAAAATTTACTCTTAGTTTACAGAGGACGAAAACGAAATGAGAAACGTACACAATTCCGATATAGCATAAGAAATTTATCATTTATAAGAAAAGAGTTTCTAAGATAATATTCTAGATGAATGAGCGAATATATTGACGGTAGCATGGAAACTCTACGCCTAAATAGAACGATATCTATTTTGTTCAACATTACACTATTTACATAAGGCTAGGTAATGGAGAAAAATCTCCATGCTTTCTTAATGTCGACAATAAGCGAGAGACTGTAGTTCCTCTCCCACCGCTTCAAACCCAGAGGAAGTAACCACAAGTAGCGATGGGAATGTTGACCAGATGGAAACAAGAGACGATCTGGATGACGGAACTGGGAGATAACTCCCCTCAAATTCCAAAAAATTGACATCTGTCTGTTCATCCCTTCGCCAAACACTATTTTTTAACCATTACGTTTAATGTCGTACGTCATCAGGGCAACCAGCTGCACAACTTTTTATATTTATTATCCAAACTCTTGCACGTTTCGGCCACATAATCTGCCCTTCCTCGGGGAGTTACAACTTGGACGACGAGTGCACTGTTGATGGCAAATTTCATTGATAACTGGCAGACTATATATATATATTTTACAATGTAGTAAGAATATAATGATGCTTGTCACTATATGAGTTGTCCATATAATAAATATTAAAACACTGTGCAACTCGTTGCTAGTGAAATCTATATATGTTATGTTAACCAACTAAGACTGAAACGCATTACATTTCACATTTCCCTTTTGTGTCAGATTCCTTAGCATCTTTATAACTATTGTATTGATAGCCTACTTTTTCTTTACTGCTTATACGAAACAGGGAGGTCTAAAGAATTGCACTGTACATAGGAACAGACATACTGCACTGTTGCTTTTGACTTCTGTTCACCACGCAAGAAAAGAAGAATAAGAAGAAAAGAAAACATAAAAAAGAATACAATAGACGAGGTCTTTCTGTTAGTGAAATAGCGATACTGGTGCGACAAGGCGTAGTTTGATCACTGGCATGTCTGCTCTTTACTTTTATCAGCATTGTGTTTTATCAGGCTATGAACTAATCCTAGAAGCTGTTTCGTGTGTTGACACTCCTTTGGGTTTGACTGCTGCTGACTGGCTCCCATTTTACAAACAGACTGATTGTACTGTATATGGAAATGTACTAACGCGTTCGCATTAGAAACGTCATTGTACTCGTAAGAATGACTCTAACTTTAAAATAGGGTTTTTCTGCTCACAGGTAAATGAAGACTTAGCTTTAAGTAACGGAATAATATCTATTTTCGTAATTTTTTTAAGATTTATAATAACAATAGATTTGAGAACTACGCTCTTCTGGGTTGTTATGTAGCGACTAGTGGTAATTACTTACCGACGTTTCAGAACAACCTGTAGATCATGCAGATGCGAACGAACAGACAGAGAGACAGACAGACTGAAAGACACAAAGCTAATAGTTGATTTTGAAATTTTGCGAACGCCCCTAAAAAAAGAAAGCTGATGTGTTGGGAATTTCGTCTCGGAAATTCAAAGATACATACAATATGGAAAAAAAACTAAAATTATTGGTGCGTTTCAACAGAACGGATTGACATTAAAGCGATTTCTAAAGCCTGAACGAAGTGAAGTCCGTGAGGGTGTTTTTCAGTGGTTTGAGCAAGAGAGAAGTGAAAATGTACAAATAATTTTTGTTTTTCCTCAATTTTAATTTTAGATTCGTCTATTTTCTAATGTAAAGTTGTACAGAAATTTAACACATTGAGGACGGGGCATTTAAATTGTTAAAGTGCCCGTTCCCGGGGTTTAAACAACTTAAATCAAATTTTGTACTGTGTTTCTTTAAAAATTTATAACAAATTCGCTATCTATTTTTGTGAACTGAAATTTTCAGGAAATACTCACCAAAGACCCTAGTAATGCTCGAGGGTGTGATACCTCTGAAAACATTCCCCCTTGTGGAGTGGCATTAAGCAGTGTATAGTGCGTGGAATACGAAGCGCGTGTTAAAAACGCAGATGTGCTTCATCCGTCTTGCACAGTTGTAATGTATAGACGCAAATCTGCGTCACCTGTCCACAATGTGTTAAAATACATAAGAGTAGTTCTCAGTAGTTCTAAATATTAATTTAAATTTATATTTGAAAGAGATCTTACCATTAACATTAACATTTGGCGCCTGAATTATTTTTTTTTTATTTTAGGACATCCTGTACATAAAATGTGAATAACACAGGAACCAAATATGTTAGAATTATGAAACAAACTGCATTTCGAAGAGAAAAAAACGGAGAGTATATATCATGTTTAAAATATTCAGTACCTATATTGTTGAATAAATATATAAAATGCAACTTTAGAAGTTAGCGGTGCGGTACGACCACTATAGTTGTCATTAGGCGTCAAAAGGTTAAGTAATAACCCTGCAGGTCTGTATTTTGTCTTGAAATAATTTTCCCTGCACTTGCACCATCCACATCGCTTACAGCGACACTCTTATATAACGAAACAATTTATTCGGTACCTTCGATGGCGTTATAACCGAGTTCGACAGCATTCCAATGTCAAGGTGAATAGGAAAGTTTTACCTCTACTTCCTCCGCACAGGACAAATTTTACATTCAAATGTTCTAACAACTACAATGCATTATATAGGGTAAAAATGTACGTAGAATTCTTATTCACAAACAAGACTCGCCTGTGATGGAAAATGTGCGCCGAGGATCATATCTTATGTGAGGTTTAAACTTGCTTATTATTATGTCCGGATAGGCACCGCGAGAATTCATTATAAGTTGCCAGTTATGTTAACTAAACAATCAACTGCTAATGGATATTTGTGTCTGGAACCAATCAAAACAAATGGCACCGTAATATTGTAAATGGAAGGCAAGGCAGCCTTAACAAAATGAGAATCTATTTTACTGCCCGCAGTAGAAAATCCGGAAGGCGACTCAAAGAAAACACTTCGATGGTAGCTTTTACACGGAAAGCTCATCGAGCCTGATAAGAGTTTTGATGCGTACACAAAGCTGGTCATAACCCAGTTTCACTGGATGATTTAACTGATGTGTGGAACTATAAAAAAGCACATTACTCGCGGTATGGCCGACCCATAGCGTACCAAAGAGAAGAGACTAAGAACCACGAATGTGCTTTAATATGGATGTCAATAAAGGAACAAACGAGAAGAGGAGACAGCAGAAATGTCTGACGTTCAGGTGACCGTGCATCGCGATAAATTCTAATAATAAAACCAAATAGATGCAATAAAATTTATTTTTGGAATAAAATTCTACATGTTTCGGACAGTTCCTCTGTCCATCATCAGGAGTTTTTCACTGTACACACTGCAATGGTATATGTCATACAGGTTTCCTGACAGCTTGCGAGCAGGATCAGGACGTATATTTCGTCCTGCCTCCGTCCTGATCCTGCTCGCAAGCTGTCAGCAAAAAACTATGACATATACAATTGCTGTGTATACAGTGAAAAACTCCTGGTGATGGACAGAGGAACTGTCCGAAACATGTAGAATTTTATTCAAAAAATAAATTTGAGAAATCAGTGCATCTATTTGGTTTTACTATAAGAACAGCAGAAATGGGCTGCGGAGAGTGCTGGAAGGTGACAGTTCGATTGGACTTAAACGCTAGTAGAATTGGAATATATATATATATATATATATACAGAGTGTTTCACGACTTTAGGGCATAACTGCAGGAGGTGATTTCCTAGGTCTCTGTGATCAAAAAAGTTCATATAAACATGTGTCCGATTTTGGACGGTTACGGAGTAATGACCGTTTTTTAATTCCCGTACACGCCCTCGTGTGAACCGCGTCTATCAGCTTGCGGGTCGAATTTTTAGCCAGCTACAGACAAGGCGTTACCGTTATCTGGACACTTGGGTGGTACCTAAGGCGTGCGGGGAAAGGCGGGGTGGGTTGTTATGCCCGGCGACGGCTTGTGTGCCGGCTACTGGTGTTTAGAACAGTTCTCGTCTCGGTGCGTCTGTTACGTTCACGATGCCATTTACATTTTCATTTGAAGAGTATGCTGATATGATTTATGTGTACGGGTTTTGTGACGGTAACTCAGTTCTTGCCGTAGCTGAATATCAGCAACTGTTTCCCGAATCATAGAATACCAAACCGGATAGTGTTTACTGGAGTTTACCAGGCATTGCGAGATACCGGTAGACTTCCCGGCGTTCGTAATGCAGCCGAGCGTGGTGTTAATGAAGGCGTAAATGAAGAAGGCATTGTTCGTATGGTACACCGCAGTCCATGTACGAGTACGCGAAGAATTGCAAGACGTCTTCGTGTTCCCCACACGAGAGTGTGGAGAACACTGCATGCAGAGGGCATGTAT
>Ga0131853_10024793_pt1 | contig 10813 bp, 12 predicted proteins | sample TergutLab28metaG_FD_92764 | JGI IMG/M metagenome (GOLD analysis project Ga0131853, IMG submission 92764) | Labiotermes labralis P1 segment gut microbial communities from Petit-Saut dam, French Guiana - Lab288 P1 (version 2) (version 2) | ecosystem: Host-associated > Arthropoda: Insects >... | reverse complement strand
GATCAATCTCATCTGAAACGGCACCTTTAGGGCTTTTTGAGATGTTAAAACAACGCAAAACCATGTAGATATTAGAAGAACGGATTTCTATAAAAGAAAGGGATCGATGATTTCCCATTAGCCGCGCGCCCGACCGACAGGAAAATATCAAATAATACTCCTCTCAAGGCGCTGGACGTTCCGATATTTATGCAGTTATAGTGCCTGAACATCATAATGGTGCCGTCTCAGATGATATTCATCATTTCAGATCCAGCGGAATTATGATTCCAGTCGGTCGCACGTCGCGCAGATTTTTAAACGTCGGTAACATTATAGGCGCGGAGATAAAATGGAGAACGTTACCTTCAAATTCAAGTTAGGTCTGATGCAGAACATGACGATTAAATCGCCTCTCGAGATAATCATCGACGATAACGAGAAGTTCAACGTTGACCCAAGCGGTTCTTTATCCGTCACCGTCGCCGACGGGTCGCACAAGATGAGATTGTCCATTTGTGTGGTCGAGAGTTACGGCGACCAGGGGAGGTTGGGAATTCTGGATACGAAACTTGATGTGCGGCCCGGTGTGAAGTACCTTGTCACGTACAAGTACGCTTCGATGTTCATGAAGGGCAGTGTGAGCATCAAGACCGTCTGATCCCCGGTCGCGACGGACGGGTACGGGCGCCGCGCGCCCGTTATGTATAATAAACCTCAAATCATATACCCGACGCATGATAGTGATAGGCGGGTCAACATCCCGCGATCTCGCGAAGGAGCTCGCGATGCTGCTGGAATGCAAATGCATCCTCGCATCGTCGACCAGGTTCCCGGATGGTGAGTGTTACACGAGGATAGAGGGCGAATCGCTGAACGACGACGTTGTGATAGTCCAGAACACGTATCCGGACCACAGCATAATAGAGATGCTGCTGCTTCAGGATGCGGCCAAGAGGATGGGGGCGAGGTCGATAACGCTCGTCATACCGTATTTCGGGTACGCCCGACAGGACCGTATATTCAAACCGGGCGAACCGCTGAGCGCCAAGGTCATGGCGAACCATCTCGGACTGGTGTGCGATCGTGTGATAACGATAGACATCCACAAGGAATCGGTGCTGAAGAATTTCAAGTGCCCCGCCAGTGATATCAAAGCATCCGGGGCGATAGCCGAATACTTCATGGACAAGGGCATAGACCTCGTGCTCGCGCCGGATGCCGGCGCGGCCGAGAGGGCGAAGGATGTCGGGACCAGGATGGGCCTGCCTTATGACCACCTGGAAAAGACGAGACTGTCCGGTACAGAGGTCAGGATCGCGCCGGCGAAGAGGGGGTGCGTCAACAAGAACGTTCTTATCGTCGATGATATCATAGCCACCGGCGGTACGATACTGGCGGCCACGATACAGCTGAAGGAGGCGGGTGCGAAGAGCGTGTCCGTGGTGTGCACGCACGGTGTGTTCACGGGTGACGCGATACAGAGGCTCACTGGCGGTAACATTGATGCGCTGTTGTGCTGCAATACACTCGAAAGCAAAGTATCTAACATTTCCGTTGCATCGGCGGTGGCCGAAGAACTTAAAAGAGCGAAGAAGAAGAAAGGAATTCTCAGGAAGAATTGATGATCATGCGAAAGGAAACGGATTTCAGCGAATGGTATAACGAGATAGTGGAGAAGGCAAACCTCTCCGATAAGAGATATCCGATCAAAGGGATGAATGTGTGGACCCCGTACGGATGGAAGATAATGAGCAACATCGATCGCTTCATAAGAAAGGAGCTGGACGCCACCGGCCACGACGAGGTCTGTTTCCCACTGCTCATCCCGGAGACGGAGTTCAAGAAGGAGAAGGACCACATCAAGGGATTCGACTCCGAGGTGTACTGGGTAACGCACGCGGGTCTCAATGAACTCGATGTCAGATTAGTGGTGAGGCCGACATCGGAGACGGCGATGTACCCTATGTTCTCGCTCTGGGTAAGGTCACACACGGACCTCCCGCTCAAGATATATCAGATCGTGAACACCTTCAGGTACGAGACCAAGCAGACGAGGTCCTTCATCAGGGTGAGGGAGATACACTTCTTCGAGTCGCACACATGCCACGTCACGGAGGAGGATGCACAGAGGCAGGTCGAGGAGGACTTCGAGATACTCAGCAACCTGATGAAGGAGCTTTGCATCCCGTATTCACTGCTGGTGCGCACTGAGTGGGACAAGTTCCCGGGCGCGTACTACACGGTAGGCCTCGACACGGCAATGCCCAACGGCCGTATGCTGCAAATAGGTTCGATACATCATTACCGCACCAATTTCGCGGTGCCGTACAACATCACATATGAGGATGCGGACGGTGAGCACAAGCACGTACACCAGACGACCTACGGGATGTCCGAGAGGCTGGTGGGCGCCATGATAGGCGTGCACGGTGACGATAAGGGATTAGTGCTGCCTCCGGCGGTGGCACCCGTTCAGACGGTGATAATCCCGATACTGTCGAAAGGTAATACGGATGCTGTGATGAAAGAGGCCGAAAGACTCAGGGACACTCTGGCGAACGCAGGTCTGCGGGTAAAGTTGGATGACCGTGACGAGAGGCCCGGGAGCAAGTTCTTCGACTGGGAGCTGAAAGGTGTACCGTTGCGTCTCGAGATCGGGATGAGGGACATCGAGAACAATGTCGTCACATTCGCGAGGCGCGACGACGGGAGTAAAGGAACGATATCGTTGCATGATGCCCCGGATGCGGTCCGCGTGATACTCGGCGCGATCAGGAACGATATGTACAGTAAGGCATGGGACAAACAGAAGGGATGCGCCGAGACGATAACATCGACGGATAACATCCCTGACAAGATGTTAAGATTCGGATGGTGCGGCTCGGAGGAGTGCGGCCACAGGTTCGAGGATGACAACGACCTCAAGATGCTGGGCACCCCGTACATTCCGGAGGAGTTCGACGGCACCTGCATAATATGCGGTAAACGCACAGACAAGGTCGCTTACGCGTCCAGGTCCATGTGATCCCTCAGGAGTCTCTTCGCGTCCGCATACACACGCTCGGCCGGTCCGAGCGTGACCCATCCGTCCTCCAGTGTCAGTATGTCAAAGCCCATCCTGTCGGCGAACTTCTTCGTCGCGGCATGGAACTCATCCGGATCGCCGAGGCCGGTGTCCACCTTCATTACCTCATGGTAATCTGCCATCTCGAAGACCATCTTCAGCATCGAATCGTCCCCGGTGTCGATGCCCTTGAATAATTCCATCCTACCAAGAAGGTCATCATAGTTCGTCGCGAACGCAGGCGTGAAGTACATGATCCCCGGATACTTCTTCAGAAGCCTCAGATACTGTTTGGTACCGCCGATGGCGGCCGCTATGCAGTCATCGACTATGTCCCCGTCCTCGTCGCGTATGATCGTCATCGGTATGCTGAGGTTCTCGGACGACCAGACGTCGATGTCCTTCAGGCCGTTCCCGCACAATCCGTAGTACAAGGCGAGCACATCCGCACGGTCCTGCATGCGTCTCATACACTCTCTGACGGAATCCCTCAGGTCCGAAGGCTCCTCATGAAGGCCGAGGTCCATCATCCATATGACCACGGTGAAACCATCATTCTCGATAGGATATGAGCCGTCCAGGAAGCGTTCCTCGTTTATGATCTCATGCTCAATGCCGTATCTGGCTAATTTGATCTTCATGCTCTTGGCGTGGCGGTTGTCCAGAAGATAGACGTTCGATATCTCGCCGTCCTTGGACATGCCGTATATCAGTTCGTCCTCGAGTATCGGACACGCGAGGACGCCGAGGACCCCCTTGGCCGTCATAGTTCAATGATGCGCTGCACCGTATTTAACCGCTCGCGAAGAAAAGGATTAACACTATGAAGCGATTTGTGGTACGATGTTCGAGGACGGGGAGTACGTGTTTCTCGCGGACGGCGACGATAAGAGATATTGGATCAGGGTATCGTTTGACATGATCCGCATACCGTCGCTCGGTACGATCGACGGATCCAGATTCAGGGATGCGGATGACGGTTCAGCCGTTACCATAGCCGGAAAGGAGTTCACGATATTCCGCGCAGGCGCCGCGGACCTCATGGGTTCGCTGGAGAGGGGGGCGCAGATAATAACGCCCAAGGATGCGGCGTCGATAATAATGAACTGCGACGTCAAAAGCGGTGACACGGTATTGGAGGTGGGCGCAGGCTCAGGAGCGCTGACCACCGCGCTGACATCTGCCGTCGCCCCGGACGGAAGGGTGCACACCGTCGAGCTAAGGGAGGAGTATGCGCTTCGCGCCCTGAAGAACCTCAAGCGAACAGGCCTCGACAGATATTGGAGCTATCAGATAGGCGATGCAAAGGATGTGACCGTGAACATGGCAGCGGACGTGCTGATAACGGATATGCCGGACCCGTGGTCCGCATTCGAGAACCTGATCGGCAGCGTCAGACCGGGAGGGAGGGTATGTGCCTACGTGCCTAACATGAACCAAGTGGAATCGACGGTCAACAAGATGCGTGAGATGAACTTCTTCGACGTCCGTGCCGCAGAGCTGATGGAACGCGAGCTGGAGGTACATCCGGGCGGTGTGAGGCCGTCATTCAAGATGCTCGGTCACACAGGATATCTAGTTTTCGGGAGAAAGAGGAGTTAGGTCAACGATAACGGCAACATCGTCGCCGTCCTTGATGCTCAATGTCCTTCTGAGATGGAACTTGCACACAAGTTCCATCGTATCCTCGTAATGCGATCTCTCAGGGACGACGATCGCGCAGTCCAGGTTCTGTATCTTGGCGCGGTACGCCATGACCTTTCCGAACGTCCTGCCGTCCTTCTCGAATCCGTCGATCACATGGCCGGGCATGTTCCTGACAACTTCCAGCTTATCGAGGTCCTCGACGGCCACCTTGATGTTCAGCGTCCCCTCGAACGGTTTGAATCTGAGTTTGGCGTAGAACTGGTCCATGTACGGCTTCTGGTTGATGTAGTACCCGCCCTCGCCCATGCCCGATGATATCTTGCCGTGAAGTGTGACGTGGTCGGTGAGCTCGAATATCCGGCGGTACTCGTTGTATTCCTTCCGAAGTTCCTCGACCCCGATATCAGTTATCTTTATCCGCTGTCTTCTGGCACCGAGGTCGCGGATGAGATACTTCTCCTCGAGAAGCTCCAATATCCTTTTGGATGCGGATTGTTGGCTCATGCCGAGCGCATCTCCCAGTTCACGGGATGAGACCGCGATGTAATTGTTGATGCCGCCGAGCAGGGCGATCTTCCTCAGGGAGAACGAATACTTCTCATCCATCGTGCCCAAATTGTAGTTGACAGGATATTAACGTTGCTGTCGGTTCCGTCCCGTGCGCCTTCCAGGGCGCGCCCCGTGTGTGTAACATATTAATAAATAGACTGTAATCTCCGGGACCATAGGTGCAATCATGGAAGAGAGACCAATATATGTCGTCGTCGCTTCGACGTTGGCTTTGATCGGGGCGTTCTTCGCGCTCATGGTCACCATATCCGGGTTAAGGGTCACGGAGGACGGCCTCGAACTCAGGATGGGATTCTGCCTTCTGTCGCTGATATTGTTCATAGCGGTCGCCGGCTCGCTGAGTTCCAACGGACAATGGTCGTGGAGATTCTTGATATTCATGCAGGTCCTGTGTACGGCGGTCCCGATACTGGCGCATATATTCGGCGTTATAGACTTCCCGTTCACGGTGACGCTTGTGATACTGTCATGTCTGATGATCGTGTTCACGACCACCCAGGAGTCGAGACGGTGGATCGAGGCGGACAGAGTTTAAACATATTTCCCGTTCTTTGAATGAGGGCGCACACCCTCTTCCTTTATTTCATTCAGCGTGGCGACAGCGCCGTTCCGTATCCTTGTCTCTCCGAACAAGCAAGCGTCCGTACCATGTCACGTGTGCCCTTATTCGCACGAGAGCGGCAGCAGCGTTCGTGAGTCTCCGTATGAGAACGATGTTCCTCCTCTCAACTTCCCGCCGATGTCATGCATGTATCATCATCGTACGGAAGGGAGCGTTCGCTGTCCGGAAGAATGAAAAACAAAGAGGAGCGACGTTAGTCGCTCGGTTTGACGCTGTTGATCAGCCTTGTACCCTCTATCAGGAGCATCACGAAGAACGCGAGCACAGCCACTGCCGAGGCGAGCTCATACCCGAAGAACAGGAGAGCCGTCGCGCCGCACAGCAGTATCACCAGGTAGAACGCAGCCGTTATCATGCGCTTCTGCTGCCAGTCCGCCAGTGTTATGCACGCGAGCGCTGCGACGCCCATCACGATCACGATGTACTCCATGACCTCGGACACCTCACCGGATGCCATGAGCGCCAGGCCCTCCAGTATGAGCACGATGCCCACCATCGTGATGAAGAAGCCGGAGACGTTGCGCGCATATATGCGGCGCATCATACCCGCGCCCACTCCGTAGAACACGAGGAACGCACCGCCGACCATGCATGCGATCGAGAAGTAGGCGGTGGCGTCGCCACCGGTCATTCCGAGCTCATATATCAGATCGCCGCCGAAGGACCACTCCGGTACCGACTGTATCGAGAACAGCCAGAACACCAGGAATGCGGTCGCGCCCACCAACAGTGCGAAGCCGTATCCGAGTCTGTGTCTGTCAGATATCCCCGTTCCGTCGGGCAGCCTCTTCTCGAGAGCCCCCTGGTACAGGTATTTCATTCCCTGCAGTGCGAACAGTGTAAGCAATATCAGCGCAGCCATCGTCTCGACGCCCGGGAATCCGACGAGGAAGCACCATTCCGCACCCGCGGTCAGCATCTCCGTCTCAAGTATGAGGTACGTCAGCGCCCCGAGGACGATGCCGATGGGCGTCAGTAACGACAGCACTTTGAGGCCGTCCTTCCAGTCCTTCAAGGCAAGCAGTATCAGCGCCAGGAAGCCGACCCCGAACGCGGCGTAGGCGATGGGCGCGTGCAACGACTCGCCCTCTGTGATGATACCGATCAGTGCCATCGCCAGACCGGAGATCACAACGAGCAGGCCGGCGGCCCTCTCGACGACCTTCCCGTTCGACAACAGAAGACCGAGACCGAACCATATGAACAGTATGCCTGCGAACAAGCAGCCCATGTTGAAGAACATGTTCGCCGCCCAGATGTCGGAAACGCCCAGATCGCTGAGGAAGTTCGTACCGAACACCCACGCCGGGTCGGAATGGGCGGCCGTGTACCATGATAATCCGAACACTATCACCGCGAGCAGCGCCGCCAGACCGATGAAGATGTTCCGTTCTTTCACGAGTTCCATATGAATTTCTCCTAACCCGAAGCACACGGGCCATATTGTGCCACGTTACGACGAACGCTGTATATTAATGCTTTTCAAGAAGAAAGGCGCGTTATACAGGTATAAAAAATATATACAACAGGGAAGGGCTGAAAAAGGACTGTTAACATAAGCAAAGGCTTATTGCGCATATCACGTTCGCATGTCGGCGATCAAATGAGGAACATTTATTTCATCGGCACCGCGGGCAGCGGGAAGAGCTCGCTCGTTCTCTCGTACAAAGAATGGTTGGATTTCAACGGCATAGATTCGATAATCGTGAACCTGGATCCCGGAGCGGACTCCCTGCCGTATGTCGCGGACATAGACATACGGGAATGGATAGACCTGCAGGAGGTCATGTACGAATACTCGCTGGGCCCGAACGGGGCACAGATCGTCTGTGCGGACCTGATGGCCATGAACATCGAGAAGCTGCTGGACGCACTCAGCACCTATAAGACGAAATACGTGCTCATAGACACGCCCGGACAACTGGAGCTGTTCGTGTTCAGGAAGTCGTCCGACATCATCGCCGAGGCCCTCGGAAAAGAGAGGTCGATGAGCGTGTTCCTGGCGGATCCGATGCTGTGCAGGACGTCCAACGGTTTCATAACGTCGGTGATGCTGTCGTCGATAGTTCAATTCCGCATGCGTATGCCGACCATCAACATATTATCGAAATCAGACCTGCTGGGTGATAGTGAACTGGACAAGGTCTTGACGTGGTTCTCGGACCCGGATGCGCTGTATGGTGATATGTTGGACAACGACGGCGACCCGCAGACGGCGATAGGCATGGAGCTGTTCAAGGCGATGGAGAGCATAGGCGTGTTCGGCGGTATCAAAGCGGTGTCCGCAAAGGAATCATTGGGCATGGAGGAGCTGTACGCAGCATCGCAGCAATGCTTCTTCGGCGGTGACGACGCGGAATCCGGCTGAATCACGCGAACATGAGAGCGGGCGGTTTGCTCATCTTGTTCTTTTCCACTTCCATGACCTTCGACTTGGCCCTGTCGAAGTCGGACACCGTGACGCAATCCCTTCCGTCACGTATCGCGAGCATGCCGGCCTCGGTGCATATCGACTTTATCTCGGCACCGGAGGCACCCTCGGTCATCATCGCAAGTGCCTTGGTGTCTATGTGGCCGTCTATGTTCATGTAGGACGTGTGTATCTTGAATATCTCCGTTCTGCCTTCGACGTCCGGCAGACCGATGTCTATGATCCTGTCGAACCTTCCGGGTCTGAGCAACGCCTCGTCCAGTATGTCCGGTCTGTTCGTTGCGCCGATTATCTTTATGTTGCTGGTCGGTGTGAAACCGTCAAGTTCCGAGAGCAACTGCATGAGCGTCCTCTGCACCTCACGGTCGCCGGATGTGGACCCGTCCAGCCGCTTCGCGCCGACGGAGTCAAGTTCGTCTATGAATATGATGCTCGGGGCCTTCTCCTTGGCGAGATCGAACAGTTCGCGTACGAGTCTGGCGCCTTCGCCGATGTATTTCTGAACAAGCTCGGAACCCACGAGCCTGATGAATGCGGCCTGCGTCGCGTTCGCGACCGCCTTTGCCATAAGCGTCTTACCTGTGCCGGGCGGGCCGACGAGCAGCACTCCCTTCGGCGGCTCTATACCAACCTTCTTGTAGAGTTCCGGGCGGAGCAGCGGGTCTTCGACCGCTTCGCGCAGTTCCATCATCTGATATTTGAGGCCTCCGACATCGTCGTACGTGATATCAGGCTTGTCGATGATCTCCGCCCCGGTCACCACAGGGTCCAGCGGTGCCGGCAGGATGTCCATCACCGCCAGTGTCTGTTTGTTCATCGAGACGCGCGAGCCGGGTATGAGGTCCCTCTTCGGTATGAGGTCTGAAACGGAGACGATGAAGTCAGGTCCGGTGGAGCTCTTCACGACAACGCGGTTGTCGGCGAGGAGGTCCCTCAGCGTGCCTATTATGAGCGGCGGGCACTTCAGACGTTCCATCTCGGCCTTCATCCTCTTCAGTTCCTTCTGCGATCTGAACAACTCACTGTCGAGGGAGCGTTTCTCAGCTTCCACGTTCTGCACCTCGTCCATGAGCCTGGCATTCTTGTCCTCCAGAGAACGTATCTTATCCCTGAGCTCGTCCGCCAATTCTCTCTCGTATCCGTTGCTCATATGTTTCACGCTGTATCCGATTAATGCGTCTACATTATTAACCTTCCGTTATAACGCATCCGTTCTCAATCGAAAACGCACACACGGAGGGAACGATTATGTTTAATTATCACGAAGACATGGGGAAAACGGGATAAAGATGCTCTGTGAACTGTGCGGAAAGGAGGCGGGCGCGGCGAGGCCCGCATTCATAGAAGGTACGAAGCTGCATGTATGCCAGAACTGTATGAGATTCGGCGAGGAATATAAGGCGCAGGGAGGTAAGGCGGGAGCGTCCGCGCCAGCCCCCAGCGCAGCCGTGATCGAGGAGAGGCTGCAGAGGCGCGAGAAGAGGATGCAGACCAGGGACGTTTACGAAGGAACTCAATCCATCGAACTGGTGGACGACTACGGAAGGGTCATAAGGGAGGCACGTGCCGCGAAGGGAATGGACGTGGAACAGTTCGCGGCATCGATCAGCGAAAAGAAAGGGATAATAGCGAAGATCGAGGCGAACAACCTCATACCCGACGAAAAGCTGATGAGGAAGATAGAGAAGGCGTTGAACATCAGGTTGACGGAGACGGTGATGTCCACTGCCGGAACGAACAGGCAGTCCGGGTCCAGAATGACGTTGGAGAACTTCGTCAAAAAGGGATGATCAGCGCTTCGCCACAACGTCGTACGCGTTACCGCAGCGTCCGGTCACATCGACGCCGTTATCTCTGAGGAGAAGCAGCGCAGCGATCTCGATATCTACGTTCATCCTCTTCTGGATGGCGTTCACGGAGACGATGAAATCCTTTCTCTTGATACCAATGGATTCCGCCTCAGCCATAAGTTCGGACAGCAGACCATCCGCCGGCGGGGCGGGCGGAGCGCTCTTTTGTTTGATACCGAGCATGTCAGCGGTGGGTTTGAAACCTATCGGAACGTCGGCGGTGCGGACGTCGAACGTCGGCCGCAGGTATTCCCCGTCCTTTTCCAGGATGCCGCCGCTCACGAGCCGCGATATCAATTCCTTGGTGTCGCCGGGCCCCATCCACCTCAGGTCCATGGATACGCCCATGAAGAACTCGTTCTCGGTAACGACGTTCTTGCCCTTGGTCCTGAAGAACGCGGCCGCAGTAAGTTCGAGGGGATCCATGCTACGAAATCGTGATGCGGTATAAAATCACGTCGTTCACCGTCCCGCCGGAACGCGGACCGCATGCGACACTGACATCCGGACAAATTAAAAGTCTGCAACTGTGTTTCATAATTCCCTCACGCCGTCGCCCTCTTCATCAAATTGAAGCATTCTATGTTGTGTCCGATCTCGTTCACCATGTTCACGAATGTTTTCGATGAAACGGATTCACCGAACAT
>Ga0131853_10024792_pt1 | contig 10813 bp, 8 predicted proteins | sample TergutLab28metaG_FD_92764 | JGI IMG/M metagenome (GOLD analysis project Ga0131853, IMG submission 92764) | Labiotermes labralis P1 segment gut microbial communities from Petit-Saut dam, French Guiana - Lab288 P1 (version 2) (version 2) | ecosystem: Host-associated > Arthropoda: Insects >... | reverse complement strand
TTATCTAGCCCCACTAGAATAGTTGAGTGGTCACGCCAATGAAACGCAGGGATGTAGTTGCTGCGCTGTCGGCTGCAGGCTGCAGGCTACTGCGTGACAAGGGTGGCCACACTGTGTTCGCCTGCCCGTGCGGCAAGCACAGTGCTCCGCTGCCTCGCCACGGCAAGATCACCCCCGGTGTTGTGCGTGGCCTCATCAAATACATGCCATGTCTGCCGGAAGGGTGGTTGCAATGAGTAAGCACTACAGCGCCGTAGCGACCCGTGAGGGACGCTGGTGGTCCATCGAGATTGAGGGGGTCGGGGTCACCCAAGCACGCTCCCTGCGGGCAGCTCCGACCGTCGCCGCCGGGATGTTGTCGGCAGTGTTCGACGTTGACGAGTCCGAGTTCACTGTAGATGTGATCCCACGCCTCGATCCGGCAGTATCAAAGCATGTGCACGACGCACGCGCCGCAGCGCGCGATTTGGCTGTGCAGCAACAGGCCGTCGCGGCCCAATCCAAGCAGGTTGCCATCGAACTACGTCAAACTGGAATGTCCAGCAACGACGTGGCCGATGTTCTAGGGGTGTCCCCTCAGCGAGTCTCACAACTGATCGCAGGCTCAACCTTCGCTCGCCGTCGGCGCGCCACCGCCTGAGCGGGACTCTGCTCACAATCCGATAGAGTCGGCTTCGATCAGAGTCCAATGCATGGATAGCTTCAGCCGAGACTGGTCGCATGGTGCTGACGCATGATGTCAAGGCCCGCTTCGGCGACCTTCCCGGCGTGGCCATCGTTATCTAACCCGACGCACCGCGTCGAACACTTGTGCGAATGGCGAGGTTGGGTCTACGCTTGCCCGGTGTCTAGCAGCCTTATCGTCTCCGGTGCCCGTGAGCATAACCTCAAGAACGTCGATCTTGAACTGCCGCGCGATTCCCTGATCGTCTTTACCGGCCTATCCGGCTCCGGCAAATCGTCGCTCGCCTTCGACACCATCTTTGCCGAGGGGCAGCGCCGTTACGTCGAGTCGCTGAGCGCCTATGCCCGGCAGTTCCTTGGGCAGATGGACAAACCGGACGTGGACTTCATCGAGGGTCTTAGCCCGGCCGTCTCCATCGACCAGAAGAGCACTAACCGCAACCCTCGCTCCACGGTCGGCACCATCACCGAGGTGTACGACTACCTGCGTCTGCTCTACGCCCGCGCCGGCACCCCACATTGCCCCGAATGCGGCGAGCAAATCCAGTCGCAGACCCCGCAGCAGATCGTGGACAAGCTGCTCGAACTGCCCGACGGCACCCGTTACCAGGTGCTTGCCCCCGTGGTGCGTGGTCGCAAGGGGGAATACGCCGACCTTTTCCGCGAACTCCAAAGTCAGGGCTTCGCTCGCGCTCGCGTGGACGGCGAGGTCATTCAGCTCGCCGAACCCCCCACCCTTGCCAAGCGCCTAAAGCACGACATAGAGGTAATCATCGACCGCCTCGTCGCCAAGGAGGGCGTGCAGCGCCGCCTAACCGACTCGGTGGAAACCGCACTGCGCCTGGCCGACGGCCTGCTGATGATCGAGTTGGTGGACTTTGACGCCGATGACCCCGACCGCATCCTAAAGTTCTCCGAAAAGCGCGCCTGCCCCAACGATCACCAGCTTGCCCTAGACGAGATCGAACCGCGCACCTTCTCCTTCAATGCTCCCTACGGCGCCTGCCCGGTATGCACCGGTATCGGCTTCAAGCTGGAGGTGGACCCTGAGCTGATCGTGCCCGACCATGAAAAGTCGCTTCGCGAGGGCGCCATCGCGCCTTGGGCGCAGACCTCCAGTGAATACTTCACGCGCGTACTTACCGCCCTGTCCATCGAGCTGGGTTTTTCGATGGACATGCCCTGGCAGGGCCTGCCCGAGCGCGCCCGCGAGGCCATCTTGTACGGGCAAAACCACAAGGTACACGTTCGCTACAAGAACCGTTGGGGCCGCGAGCGGCAGTATTCCACCGGCTTCGAGGGCGCCGTCACCTTCATCGAGCGACGCCACCGCGACACCGATTCTGAATACTCAAAGGAAAAGTATGAGGCGTTCATGCGGGAAGTGCCATGTCCCGAATGTGACGGCACCCGCCTAAAGCCTGAGGTGCTGGCGGTCAAGGTGGGGGACAAGTCCATCGCCGAGACCTGCCGCCTATCCATCAAGGAGGCCGCCGCCTTCCTGAACAGCCTCACCCTGGGCGTTCGCGAGGCGCAGATCGCCTCCGAGGTACTAAAAGAGATCAATGCCCGCCTCGGCTTCCTGCTCGATGTCGGCCTCGACTACCTGAACCTGGAACGTCCCGCCGCCACTCTCTCTGGCGGCGAGGCCCAGCGCATCCGCCTAGCCACCCAGATTGGCTCTGGTCTGGTCGGCGTACTCTATGTGCTTGATGAGCCATCCATTGGCCTGCACCAGCGCGATAACCGTCGCCTGATTGAGACCCTGACCCGCTTGCGCGATCTGGGCAACACCCTCATCGTGGTCGAGCATGACGAGGACACCATTCGCACCGCCGACTGGATTGTGGACATTGGCCCCGGCGCGGGTGAGCATGGCGGGCACATCGTCCATTCCGGGGATTACGCCGGGCTGCTTGCCGCCGAGAACTCCATGACCGGCGCCTACCTCTCTGGTCGCCGCAGCATTCCGATGCCGGACAAGCGTCGCGTGGTAGACAAGAAGCGCATGGTCAAGGTGGTTGGGGCCAGGGAGAACAATCTGCAAGACATCGACGTGAACTTCCCGCTGGGGGTACTTACCGCCGTGACCGGCGTCTCCGGTTCGGGTAAGAGTACGCTGGTCAACTCCATCTTGTACCAGGTGATGGCCAACCAGCTCAACGGCGCCCGCCGCGTCGCCGGGCGGCATACCCGAGTCACCGGCCTCGAAGAACTCGACAAGGTGGTACACGTAGACCAGGGGCCAATTGGGCGCACGCCTCGCTCCAACCCCGCCACCTATACCGGCGTCTGGGATCACGTCCGCAAGCTTTTTGCGCAGACCGAGGAGGCGAAGGTGCGCGGGTATGGTCCCGGTCGTTTCTCCTTCAATGTCAAGGGTGGTCGCTGCGAGGCATGCTCTGGGGACGGCACGCTGAAGATCGAGATGAACTTCCTGCCCGACGTGTACGTGCCCTGCGAGGTCTGCCAGGGTGCCCGCTACAACCGGGAGACCCTGGCGGTGCGGTTCAAGGGCAAGACCGTGGCCGACGTGCTGAACATGCCAATCGAGGAGGCCGCCGAGTTCTTCGCCGCCGTGCCCGCCATCTCCCGACACATGAAGACCCTGACCGATGTGGGCCTGGGCTATGTGCGCCTCGGTCAGCCCGCCCCCACCCTGTCCGGAGGTGAGGCCCAGCGGGTCAAGCTGGCCTCCGAACTACAGCGACGCTCCACCGGCCGCACCGTCTACGTACTCGACGAGCCAACCACCGGCCTGCACTTCGAGGACATTCGCAAATTGCTCGGCGTGCTGCAATCGCTGGCCGACAAGGGCAACACCGTCATCGTCATCGAACACAACCTCGATGTCATCAAGTGCGCCGACTGGGTGATCGACATGGGGCCAGAAGGTGGCTCAGGCGGCGGCACCGTCGTTGGGCAGGGCACCCCCGAGCAGGTAGCGAAGATAAGCGCCAGCCACACCGGACGATTCTTGGCACCGGTGTTACGGTAGGCCCATGAGCGTTGACCATCAGTACAACGTTTCCGTCGCCTGGGCGGACGCGAACGGCACGGGTTCATACGCAAGTTACTCGCGCGATCATCAGATTTCGGGCGTCGATAAGACCCATGCCCTGGAGATGTCTGCCCCCGAATGGTTCCGTGGCACCAAGACGCTGTATAACCCTGGCGAACTCTTCTTGGCCTCTATCGCGGCGGCGCACATGATCCGGTTTTTGGAGGTTGCCTCGCAGGTGGGCCTGGTTGTGCTGGAGTACACCGACGACGCCCGCGGCTCGGCTCACCTTGGTTCGCGCGGCGATGGCGTGATGGGGCCACCCACTTTGCGCCCCCGCATTACCGTGCAGGATGGCCCCCACGCAAACGATGACGACATCGCTCGGCTGCACGAACGCGCTCAGTCGATGTCGGTGGTGCGACGTTCCTTAAGCATTGACGTGTTTGTAGAGCCAGCCGGGTTGATCGTCCTTGGCTGACCCCGCTACCTATAGACCGGTGCCCAGTGAGATTCCCGCCTCGCCTGGTGTCTACCGTTTCCGTGACGAACATGGCCGGATCCTCTACGTCGGCAAGGCCAAGAGCCTGCGTTCGCGCCTAGCGAGTTACTTTCAGGATGTGGCGGGCCTGCACCCGCGCACCCAGGCGATGGTCACCGCTGCCGCCTCCGTCGAGTGGACGGTTGTGGGCACCGAGGTGGAGGCTCTAGCCCTCGAATACTCGTGGATTAAGGAGTTTGAGCCGCGCTTCAATGTCAAATACCGCGACGATAAGTCTTATCCCTACCTTGCGGTGACGATGGCCGATGAGTTCCCTCGCGCCCAGGTGATGCGTGGCGCTAAGCGCAAGGGCACCCGCTACTTCGGGCCTTACGGTCACGCCTGGGCCATCCGCGAAACCCTTGATCTGCTGCTACGGGTCTTCCCGATCCGCACCTGCTCGGCCGGGGTATTCCGCCGCGCCGGGCAATCCGGGCGACCCTGTTTGCTGGGTTACATCGAGAAATGTTCCGCACCTTGTGTGGGACGCATCAGCGTCGAGGAGTATCACGGGCTGGCCAAGGATTTCTGTGACTTCATGGCTGGGGACACCGCCCGGTTTGTTCGACGGCTAGAGCAGCGCATGGCCGAAGCCGCCGAGGCGATGGAATACGAGCAGGCCGCCCGTCTGCGTGACGATATCGCCGCCCTGAAACGTTCCCTGGAACGCAATGCCGTGGTGCTGGGAGATGCCACCGACGCCGATGTGTTTGCCCTGGCCGGTGATGACCTGGAGGCAGCTGTGCAGGTTTTTCATGTACGTGGTGGACGCGTGCGCGGTCAGCGCGGCTGGGTGGTGGAAAAGGTTGAGGATGTGACCGATGCCGCCCTCGTCGAACATCTGCTACAGCAGGTCTATGGCGGCGAGGATGCCGGTGATTCGGTGCCCCGAGAGGTATTGGTGCCGGTGCTGCCCCCCGACCCGGCGCAGATGATGGCCTGGCTGAGTGGTCTGCGCGGGTCGAAGGTGAGCGTGCGGGTGCCGCAGCGTGGGGATAAGCGGGAGCTGGCCGCTACCGTCCAGCAGAACGCCGAACACGCCCTGGTGTTGCATCGCACCCGCCGAGCGGGCGATCTGACCACCCGCAGCCTGGCCCTGCGGGAAATCCAGGAGGCACTGAACCTCGATACGGCTCCCCTGCGGATCGAGTGTTACGACATTTCGCACACGCAGGGCACATACCGCACCGCCTCGATGGTGGTTTTTGAGGATGGCCTGCCCCGCAAAAGCGAATACCGGGTGTTCAAGATCAAAGGCCCCGAAGGTGGCTTCGAGGTGCCCGAGGGGGAAAGCAGCGAAGGCCACCGCGACGATTCAGCCGCCATGTACGAGGTAATCACCCGCCGCTTCCGCCGCTACTTAACCGACGCGCAAAAGTACGGCGAAATACCTCCCTCGGAGGTTGAGCCTGTCGAAACCACCACCACCTCGGAGGAACCCCAGCAACCCTCTCGCTTCGCTTATCCACCCAACCTGGTGATAGTAGATGGAGGCATTCCGCAGGTGGCAGCGGCAAAGCGGGCGCTTGATGATCTTGGGGTGACCGATGTGGCGCTGATCGGGTTGGCAAAGCGGCTAGAGGAGGTGTGGTTGCCGGGAAATACCACGCAGCCGATCATTTTGGATCGCACCTCCGAGGGTCTATACCTGTTGCAACGACTGCGTGACGAGGCGCATCGTTTCGCGCTCACTCAACACCGTAAGCGCCGCAGCAAGGGAATGACGGTCTCCGTGCTAGATGATGTGCCCGGTCTTGGCCCCATTCGGCAAAAAGAACTGCTGCGCCACTTCGGCTCGGTTAAGCGCCTAAAAGCCGCCTCCGTCGAAGAGATCGCCAGCGTGCGCGGCATGGGGGAGGCCACCGCCACCGCCGTATTCGCCGCGCTGCACCCACCCGACTAGAGTTGGACGGTCGTCTCCTTCCCTCCAAGTTGATACAAGCCGAACAGATGAGTTAAAGTCATTCAGCTACTCAAATCGAAGGAGGGTTGTAACTCGTGTCACAAATTATTTCTACAAATCAGGGTGCGGTGCAGTCTCGTACCGGCGCGCTGCGCGGTTCGTTGCGGGGTGACCGGCAAAGCGTTACGGTTTTTCGCGCTAATTCATCGGCGCCATTAAGGACTGCTGAAGGCCAGGCGTTTGCTGGTGCGGATGAGTGTGCCCGTTTGATTGCTGAGATTGTGCTTACCACAACACAGATTGCCGAGAACCTTCAAGGCTTCATCAATAATGCTAGCGCTCGGATTGCGCAGGTTGATGCGGGGGCGGTAATCGCTGCGTCGCCGGAGGGTGGTCAGTGATGTCTAAGGGTTTTAGGGGCGCTCCGGCTGTTCGGTATGTGACTCGTTGTCAAAATGCACTCAATGCTGTCCACGCGGTACTTGACAGGGGTCCGGCTGTTCCAGGGCTGACTCCAGTGGAGCGGGTTCAGCTTTCCGTTAGGCCAAGCGAGGTTGGCTATGTTCCTGGCAGCGGGGCGGGCGGCCGGGTGAGTGGGCGTGTTGTGGTTGATGCGCAGAGTCAGGGCCAACTCCGGCGGGAGGTGCAGAGTTATGGTAGTTACATAGTTCCAACTCTTGGTAGGCGATTTTCGGCGATTGATAAGTTAGTGTCGTCTGCTGACTTTGGGTTGCCTGCAGCTAGTTCGCAGGTGTTGTTAATAACTCAACTGGTACGGCCAGTGCTGGGGCAGTTTAGCCAGACTATGACTGGGTTTGCGCAGAATGTTGGTCAGATGGTTTCTGGGATACTAGCTATTGGGGGTGACAGCGAACAGGGTGTGGATTGGCATCAGGTGACGGTTGACTTGATCCAAACCACGACGGATGCCGCGTTAAAGCGTCAGAGCAGGCTAATGCGGGATCATGCTGCTGCGTTACGAGGCAACGCGGGGGCGCAAGACAGGCTAGCTACTACCCGGCACCGGAACTCAACAAACCCGAACTGGCGGCCAGCGGGCCATCCGCCAGGGCGACCAGTGACTGATGCGATGCGAGCAGCGGAGGCTGCCGCCGCGGCAGAGATCAGACGGAATCTTGCTGGGCTTGGAAGCTTTGCTCAACAGTTAGACACGAGCGCAGACACGCTAGATGGTGAAGGCAGAAGAGCGCGGAACGATCTCAAGGACGATAGTGCAGCCATCCTCGCGGGAGACGGACGATTCCTGAGGTTGTTCCAAATCCGCGCCCGAGAACTAACCAGGCACTTACGGCAACTTGAAGGAATCAGAGACTCCTTCAACCCTAATCTCGGCATCACAGATTTTGGGCCAATCTTCCAGGCCATAAACCTCCTGCCACCTAGCGCTCGTGCTGAACTAACTGCGCAGGCTTCCGATATCCTCGGAAGCCTATTGTGGCCAGGCGGTAATGCTATGAACATCAACTGGTCGTTAATGAGGCAAATGGTTGCGCGCGATAATCTTACAGACCAAGAATATGACGCCCTTTTTGCCGTGCTATCTCGCTTGCAGCCACTTGACTGGGATGACTTTTTCCGAAACCTGGCGAATCCGGCGTATATCTGTGAAACGTCTGGCGTTACGATGGCTTACGAGTTTAACGCCGGGCACATTTATCAATTCATGAGGCGAACTAATGACGCTATGCGGGCAGCCTATAATGCCGGCGATGTCAGCCAGACCGGAACACTTAGTCAGTTAATGGCCGCTTTGGCGGCGGCGTCCGCAGTGTATGGGATACTGCCAAATCCGGACAATCTTGACGGAACTGACAAGCCGCCCTTCTTTCTTAGAGTCGATCTCGGGTTGTCCGGTGATATAATTCTAAACCTACAAACAGGCCCGCCTTGGTGCGATAGTATGCGCGGGGACAAGTTCGACAGCATCGCTTGGCAAAAGGTGAGCCTACACATTCCGCCCATGAGTGCACCCGAGAGTGTTGTGTCTGACACTATTGACTGGCACCGGCGAACTGTGCCTGATGTTCCGATTGGCGGACAGGCGCCTACCGGGTGGGATTGGGCCCGATTTAAGATCAACTTGGCACTTGCCTTTGTGCCCATTCCTCCCGCCGGAGGCGCCGCACTAGAACTCTTTTCCTTCGGCCTGTTGGACCCGATACTTGGGAACGCCGCGCAAGCCGAAGTTCGACGTGAGGCCGAAGCAGCACGGCAAAGAGAACTCGCTCGAATAAACGATAACGTGGTAGCTCAGTTCTCGGTTGAGTTCGGACTAAACATGCAACGTACGGTCTGCCCAAACACCGGCGTTACCCTCACGGTCGCGTTCCACCCCGTACCACAACGCACCAGAGAAGCAGTGGAACAATTCAACAGAGACCTCCAAACCGCTCTGGCACAAAACCCAAGCGGGGTTAGAGACGCTGTGATTGGGGCCAACCAGGCGCTTGGTCGCACTGGCGACACGGGGGAGCGCTGGTCGGACGGGGTTACTATCACCCCAGAGTATCTGCTTGCCGATCCGACCTTCTTTGCGGAGTTTCTTCAGCAGCTTAACAGCGGTAACCACCAGATAAACGTCGAGGGCAGGACATGGTAAAGAAGCCTGCTGTTCTTTGGGTGCTTTCTGTGACACTGCTTTGCGCAATGGCTGTGGTTTGGCTGGTGCTCAGGCCTGGGGAGTTGGCTTTGACTCAGGAGATGTGGGCGGGGCCGATTCGGTTTATGATGCCTGCTGGCTCGTACCGAGAGAGTGGGGCTAGTTGTCGGCGAACAGGTGGAAGTGAGGGCATAACAACTGTGGGGATGCCGAATGTGCAGTTTCGGACACCTAGCATCATTTGGAGGGGTGATGGGCGGTATCACAGGGATTGGGCGCGGGATGGTGAGTGCCTTGGGGTGGTGGAACGGGTGGTGTTGCCTGGTGCTGAGGCCGCTTACATCTGTGACTTTCATCCTGATGATGGACGCCAGCCGGTATTTGAGCTTCAGATAGATAAGCCTGGGGGGAACAGGGTTGTTTTGGGGGGGATGTTTCCGCCGAACCACAATTTCCCTCGTGAGGCGTGGCCTGCTACGGATGAGGAGAAGGCATTCTTGCGGTCTGTGTTTATGACAGCCGAGATTGTTACCGAGTTTGGTGAGCTGACTCAACTTGTGGAATCTGGGCCGTTACGGCTGCGGTTGCCCGAAGATGTATTATGGGAAGATGTACAATGGAGCATAGCACATTTTTCCGATTTTGTGCATTTTGCAACAGAAGGCCCAATTGGAACCGAGCCAATCGCAACCCATGAAACATTTCGCTCGGGTAGTGACTCGCCATTCTGTGAGCCATTTTATGTTCCCGGAGCAGCTGAAGCATATTATTGCGATGAGGGTATGAAATTCTTGCGCATTTTGACGCCGGATGGTGAGGGTTGGACTGTTTCAGCATATGGGTGGATAAATGAGGAATTCGTTCACGCTGTTTTCGCCACGGTAACCGTCACCCCGAACGGCTCGCCGTGATTTACAAACCAGACTCTAAACGAACTTATGAACAACTTGAACCGGTTCGATACATGAGCATCGAAGGCAGGACATGGTGAAGAAGCCTGCTGTTCTTTGGGTGCTTTCTGTAGCACTGCTTTGCGCGATGGCTGTGGTTTGCCTGGTGCACAGGCCGGGGGAGTTGGCTTTGACTCAGGAGATGTGGGAGGGGCCGATTCGGTTTATGATGCCAGCTGGCTCGTACCGAGAGAGTGGAGCGAGTTGTCGTAGAACAGGTGGAAGCGGGGGCATAACAACTGAGGGGATGCCAACCGTGCAATTTCATAGGGCGAGAACTCTTTGGGAGGGAGGAAAGCAGTCCTATAGGGATTGGGCGCGGGACGGCGAATGCCCTGGAATGGTGGAACGGGTGGCGGTGCCTGGTGCTGAGGCAGCTTACATCTGTGACTATCATCCTGGTGATGGCAATCGGCCGGTGTTTGAGCTTCAGGTAGATAAGCCTAACGGGAATAGGATTGTTCTGGGGGGGATGTTTCCGCCGAATAACAATTTTCCTCGTGAGGCGTGGCCTGCTACGGATGAGGAGAAGGCGTTCTTGCGATCTGTGTTTATGACGGCCGAGATTGTTACTGAGTTTGATGAGTTGACTCAACTTGTGGAATCTGGGCCGGTGCGTCTGCGGTTGCCCGAAGATGTAGTATGGAGCGATGGCTCTCATCATAATGTTCTGCATTTTGCGTCAGAAGGCCCGATTGGGACTGAGCCGATCGCGGTAGCTCCTGGAGTGTCTCGTCCTGGTAGCGAGTCGCCATACTGTGAATTGTTTTATGTTCCCGGCGCGATCGAGGCGCACTACTGCATTGAAGTTATAAGACTCTTGCGCATTTTGGCGCCGGATGGTGAGGGTTGGACTGTTTCAGCCTTCGGGTGGATAAATGAGGAATTCGTTCACGCTGTTTTTGCCACGGTAACCGTCACCCCGAACGGCTCGCCATGATACGCAAACTGCCGTGCTGAACTGCGCACTCCGCTGAGCTAAGCCAGGTCATCCAGGTGGTTGAGTAAGAGCGAGGCACGAGCGGCGTGTCTGTGAGTGTTGGGTTGGCTGGTCTGGGATTGGCTGGTTCAGGATGGTGTTGGTTGTTTGGTCTCTGTTCGAAACCACGTACCC
>Ga0131853_10024791_pt1 | contig 10813 bp, 4 predicted proteins | sample TergutLab28metaG_FD_92764 | JGI IMG/M metagenome (GOLD analysis project Ga0131853, IMG submission 92764) | Labiotermes labralis P1 segment gut microbial communities from Petit-Saut dam, French Guiana - Lab288 P1 (version 2) (version 2) | ecosystem: Host-associated > Arthropoda: Insects >... | reverse complement strand
GGGTTTAAAGTCCGGTTTTTTTTTTTCTAAGATTGCCAAGGTAATTTTTTTTTTTTTTTTGGGGCGACAACTTCCCCCCCCCCCCCCCAGTGGGCCATGGTCCCCTCATTCAAGAGATTTCTAGATCACACTCAACGACACACTACAGTCGGTAGGACTCCCCTGGACGAGTGATCAGCTCGTCGCAGAGACCTCTAATTTACGTCACACACTGCACTCACAACAGACACACGTCCATGCCCTGGTGGGATTCGAACCCACAATCTCAGCACGCGAGCGGCCATGGACCTACGCCTTAGACAGCGGCAAATGGGACCGACAAGATAGTTAATTAAGCACAATAATTTTACTGGGATGTACTTAATTATCTTTCTTTGTATATATTTAATGGATTTTTAGTAAAGCCGAAACGTGTAGCAAGACATAAAAATGGTATAAATTTAATCATGTTTGAGAGTATGTATTTCTGTTTTTGTTATTCTTACAGTATAATTATTATTGCATATAAGATTATGTCACATTCAGGTTTCTATACTATAAGCTAATATTCACCTCATCGTTAAGACCAATTTCTGTAGGCTGTGTACACACATGTTATACAAGAAGATAACAAACACAGTACAATCCCAAACCTCGCACTCCACATTGTGCACAATTTCTCGAGTTTTTACATCAGTTCACAGAGTACAACCAACAAGATGCGACGTTTCACAATTTATTTATTTCTGTAAGACGCTCTACATGTTTCAGACGGTTTTTCCGTCCATCATCAGGAGCTCAAAACTGCACATACAACGTCAGGCATTTGTTAGACTGTTACTACTCCCTGCTGCTAGCCTGGCCAGTCTAGCAACAGGTAGCAGTAACAGTCTGTATGTGCAGTTTTGAGCTCCTGATGATGGACGGAAAACCCGTCTGAAACATGTAGAACGTCTTACAGAAAAAAATAAATTGAAAAACATCTCATCTTCTTCGTTGTACTCTGCGAATATATTAGCGATGCACGGACCTATGAATGTTAAATTTTTACGTAGGTATTCCGGATGCCTACCATTATTATATTACCGGACCCCCACGCCCAAACCCTTGCCCCTTCGCTCATTCATTCAAATACCCTCCTGCTGCCTCACAACTTTTCGTATCGGCAGAAGTAAAAAGCAGAAAAAGAATTACCTTTAAGGGCAAAGTTTTTAAACTCAATTTACGATCATGTCCATTTCTCATTGCAGATTCCCAGCATCAAGCATTCGCTTCCATTACTGATAGTTTAATTAGCCGAACAATCAAAGAAAATGTCAATAAGATATTCTTCAGTATCATTTTATTTCCCCGTCTTCTGCCATTCAGCAATAAAACAACGCATATAATTCTCGTGCGCCCCTCTCCCCCAATTTTACCTACCCCACAGCCCCATTATTTCCTACCCCCACGAGCACAGCTATATCAAAGATTCCTCGCAAAACCCACACAGTAGCGCAACCTTTACACAGGGCCCATTCCTGACTTAACACAGGAACATCAAACCATTTGGGATCTTGTTTTGTTCGATTTAGCCGGGAAGCGCTCAGTACCAATACGCTTCACCGACCGTAAAATTCGATTCGATTCGGTTCGTTTCGCTGTAGTATGCGTGAGCCTTAATAAACAGCAGAACATTTCTGCAACCTTAGGAGATACGCCGTAACGCACGCAGATACACAGGGTTGCTGAATGTAGCCGACAGTATAAAACAGGCCAGCACGACACTAGCGTCAATTTGAGGGTTTTATATACGGCCACAACACGTACTGACTTCACGAGAATTGTAGCAACGAAAAGATTTTAGCCATTTTCATTGTAAGTAGGACAATATTTTAATGTTCTAATGATTTTATAATATTGAGATTTCAACTACCATAATATGAGAACTTGTTTATTTTGTACTATGACAAACAAATGCACAATTATTTCACAAATTGTCATATTTCTACATGTTTCGACACTATCTTGTCATCTTCAGGGAGCTTGTAATCAATACCTTGCCAAGTTATATAAATATTTCAAATGCAGCTGTTGGTAATACAATTTACAATTAAGATGTTTCACACCTTTATCTGGCGAACGCACCCGATACATATATATATATATATATATATATATATATATCGGGTGCGTTCGCCGGATAAAGGATAAAGCCTGTGTGAAACATCTTAATTGTAAATTATATTACCAACAGCTGCATTTGAAATACTTATGTAACTTGGTAAGGTATTGATTACAAGCTCCCTGAAGATGACAAGATAGTGTCGAAACAAGTAGAAATATGACAATTTGTGAAATAATTGTGCATTTGTTTGTCATAGTACAAAATAATAAAAGATGGACGGTACAGGTATCAAAATAATGTAGCCGATAAACTTATGAAAAGAAGACAGACACGCAAAATCAGCCAAGACCAGGAACCGAGAATGGCGAAAATATGTGGAAATGGCAGGTTAGGTTGCGCACAGAAATGAGTGTATGGAAGGCTGATGTATAGTAGCGAAAGGCATCTAATGATGCACGTCCACAGTACAGTAAACCAGCATTACACAGAAATCACGGCAGAGAAAAAAATAATCTAAATTGATTAGGGTAGCGGAATACCTAATTATGGGTTTAAGTAACAAGATCAACTCATAATAGAATTAGCCAGGCTACACGAGAAAGATTCTTGTGGGTTAAAGTTTTCGTTGGTAACATCTAGACCACAGGCATAAAAACAGGAGGAAATAAAGTTAGAAGTTCATTACAAGCGATAGTGAAAAGTTGTGTCCGAGGAACTGCGCGAGCCAATTTAGATCTTAATTAAATTTTGAACCAGGGGAAGGCATCAAAGCACTCACTAATCAACCAGGTGTCTGCAAATACCTGAACAGCGCAACGCACATTTATAACCAATAAGTGAGTCGTTGTGCATGTCAGCTGTAAGGGGTGAAAAATGTGTGTATGAAATGCATACGCCGTATCATTGAGTATCAAGGAGAGGCTCAAGATGTGGCCAGCCTGCTACACCCTTAGCCCATATCAGTTTTAGTTGGATAGGGGTTGTAAATGCAGCCACTACATTGTTATTCTTATATTCTTATTTTTGGATTAAAACTCTACATGTTTCGGACAGTTCCTCTGTCCATCATTAGCAGTTTTTCACTGTACACACAGCACTGGTATATGTCATACAGCTTGTGAGCAGGATCAGGACGGAACTGCAGTTCCATCCTGATCCTGCTCGCAAGCTGTCAGCAAACCTGTATGACATACATCATTGCAGTGTGTAGAGTGAAAAACTCCTGACGATGGACAGAGGAACTGTCCGAAACATGTAGATTTTCATTCCAAAAATAAATTTGAGAAATTAGTGCGTCTAGTTAGTTTTATTATAACAATTTATCACGATTCACGGTCACCTGAACGTCAAAGAACGTCAAAACCCAATGTTGATTACAGTGAAATATAGATGGCTCTGGAAAACAAGTAAAAGTTCTAAATTTATGGATCTGTGGGAGATTTATATCAGCGGATTTTCCTCACAGCCGTTTGTTTACAAATACAGTTGTATAACATTTGAACCCTTCTCAAAATTGCCGTTCAGCAACAAAAAAGTATGAACGTAGCTACATACTTAAACTGTGGCAACAGAAGGCAGCAGACATAGGAAAAGGGCAACTGGACAAAATGAGTAGAGAATTTTATAAATGTTAAACTCGTAATTCCTTATAAAAATGCATTTAAATTTGACAAAAGTAACACTGCTAAGACAGGCATTAAGAAACATCAAATTAAATTGATTGCGCATTCTGACATTAACCCTCATCCTGGTAACGTGGAGCATATGGTGAACACCTAAAAATGCCAGTAAATGACAGACGGGATTTAACTCGGCGTTTAACCCTTTACGTGCTAACGCGGAGAATGTGGTGAGCTCCGAATAATGTTAGCAGAAGCCAGATGGGATTTAACTCGGCGTTTAAGGAGTTAAGGGGTTAAGCGAGTCCGACATTCTTAACCTTCATATATAATGATTTTTGATCTCTTTAAGGAAAAGAAATCTATCCGTGCCCTGTACCAACGGATACTAGCCGATGAAGTGCTTCATAATTAGACCGCGCAATAACTGTGCTTAGCCGCCAGACGCTACGTAAGACACAAAAACATCCTCAGTTGAGGAGCAAACGTTAATATTTCATTACCGTCAATCTTCAAGAAATTTAACTGGAAATAACGCGACTATCAAACATTTCTAGGCCCAGTTCAAATATAAATTTGGAAACTCCACATACCCCTAGTGGGCCGGGTAGCTCAGTCGGTATAGCGACTGAGCTACGGGCTGGACGTTCTGGGATCGAATCCCGGTGGGGACGAGATTTTCCACCCGTCCAGAACGGTCCTGGGGCCCACCCAGCCTGTTGTAAAATGGGTACCGGGTCTTTCCCAGGGTTAAAGTGCGGCCGGGGCGTGCTGCTTAGCGACTGAGCTACTGGCTGGACGTTCTGGGATCGAATCCCAGTGGGGACGAGATTTTCCACCCGTTCAGAACGGTCCTGGGGCCCACCAGCCTCCTGCACAATGAGTACCGGGTCTTTCCCAGGGTTAAAGTGCGGCCGGGGCGTGCTGCTGACCACTCACCCCCTTCTAGTGCCGCGGTCATGGAAGAGTAGAGCTATACCTCTATGCACCCTCTGGGCCACACCGGGCCTGTGACGGGAAAACCTTTCCTTTACCATATACTCCCTAGACCTTAAGTCGCAATGCAGACAAAACGAAGCAAGAATTCACACACAAATTTTCGGACATGGGATATTTTTCACGACTCATCCTCTCTAAACTTTTCTGGTGCATACGTAAAATATGGGGCTCAAAGTATTACGAGGTTGTTCCTTTCAGCAATATTTCCTAATAAAACTGTTTAGATGTACTGATATCTAATTTATATGCCTTTGACGATAATGTCCTATAATCTGAAGCGAATTAGAAATATTTTTTTTTAATCTTTGTAAATAACCAACTTGACACACAATTATTTCTCTTATATTTGTTTACTCCAATTCTCTACATGTTTCGGACAACCAAGTGCTTATCATCAGGAGAGTCAATTGTATCAATACAACCTCTGCTATATGTCACTTACATACAGTGACATATAGCAGAGGTTGTATTGATACAATTGACTCTCCTGATGATAAGCACTTGGTTGTCCGAAACATGTAGGAGTTGGAATAAACAAATGTAAGGAAATAACTGTGCGTCAAGTTGATTATTTACTAAAACTGTAATAAGATGCATCGTCAACAAAACATACAATTGAGAAATAGTTTGTTAGTTGAGTATCATGCGCATTTCCTCAGATTTTCACGGAAACACCAAGATATATTGTTTTGCCAATGCACAGCTACTACATTGCTCATGACCACAACGCTAATTATCGTAATATGAAAGGTCCCGCTCTCATCCAAGTTATTTATAGTCTATCGATCCCAAGTACAATCCAGTTCTTGCTCCTCCTTCAACCTCACTTCAAGTTTGTTTACCTAGATTCCCCATTAACGTTTGATTACGTCAGCCAGAGTACCTAAATTTCTCTATTCAGCGACACTTTTGACAGTCACTGTATTCCTGACTGCTGTTTCCTCGCTGTTATGCCGTCATGTGTTGCTCAGAATCTCCTCTCTTCACCTCTGCGTGTCTGAGCTTATCACTAACATGATATGTTTAATTACACACACCAACAAATGCACATATATAGTCTTTAATAATGCAAAATTTACATTAAAACACTTAAAACGCTCCTACATGTTTCGATCACACGATCATCCTCAGAGAGCATATTTTGTTCCTTGCTAAAGTTATAATTTAAAACATTCAGTGAATTACGATTATAATTTTAGCAGGGAACAATATATGCTCAGTGAGGATGATCGTGTGATCGAAACATGTAGGAGCGTTTTAAATGTTTTAATGTAAATTTTAGACTTCTTAAATCACACACACACACACATATATATATATATATACATGTGCATGTGCATGTGTTGGTGTGTGTAATTAAATAGACTACAAAATGCACGGTGCAACGATAATAAAAATTAACATTGTATGTTTGCCTTTTCAGAACCACGTTTTTGCGGATGTTTCAACCAATATTTCAACAATCTGTTTACGTGTATTTATCAGATTTCATTTTCCGGATCCCCCCCCCCACCCAACAACACCACCACCACCACGTTTAGGACAGGAGTGAGATGCAACTGCTGCCTATCTCACAGGCGTGCCGGTCTTGCAGAAACTAATATTTCCACGCCATTCGGCAGTTACAAAGTCCCAAGTTTTCTAGAGCAGATTTAATGTTTTGAAGTTACAGTCGGCACTACGAACAGCCTTACATTGTTGTGCAACAATAAATATTCAAGGAGTGAGAATATCCTTTTATAATATACACTGAACCCCCTCTTCTACCCTCTTTTCCAAAAAGTTTTTCTCTTCTCTACTCCGGAATGGTGACGATACATCCGATACTTTGTCACCCTATTCCTGCTTATCTCTGGACATTTTCCAATTCTGCATGAAAACGTGACCTTATTCCGAATAAAGAAATATGAACCGAAACAGAGTAACATTTACTGCTTTACTCGCCTCATTTACCTACAACTTAATTCCGTAGTTATCAGTTTATATAGTCTCTGTAAAATATTTACTTTCATATTCCAGTGTGTTGCACTGGATTTGCTTGCACAAACTCCAGTACAGATGTCTTCTCCATTCACAGATCAATTACAGTTGAACTCGACGTCACGAAAGAGACTGAATAGAATAATTTTTATCGTAATAAACGAGAATTATTATAAACGACGAGTAAATCATTAGATCAACAGCGAGGGATTAAATTGATAGCACAGAATAGCTGACGTTATAGATGAGGTGTCGAATAAACCGATGTCGTTATAACCGGGTTCGAATGTAATTCTCATTCAAAATTTTAAAAACGTATTAGTATTGAAGAGTTGTCAGAGACTTGGACATTAACAGCAAAAGATGAGAAATGTCTATGCAGTTTTGAATGGCAAATACGAAAGAAGATATGTGGTGCTGTCAATATAGACAATATATGGAGAATATGAAACAAAGTGGAGATTGATAAATTAATAGAAGGTGCAGATATAGTGAGATTCAGCAAGGCACAAAGAATCAAATGGCTGGGGCATATTCAGAGAATGGACGAAGCAAGACCAACTAGGAACTACACAGGACAGGCAACGATCAGACCAGCCAAACATAACATAACCTATACATCCACATGTATGCCGCCACAATACCAATAATATCAACAAAACCAGAAACATTCAATAACTTCATAAATAGGAACATTTACTCCCTGATGATGATCCTTTAGGATTGAAACATGTAGGAGTGAAATAAATTTCAATGGATTAGACCTACGCATTTCAGTGTGTGCTTTTACAAAGTGAATTAAAATAGTGTGCAATTAGTTGGTTATTTTAATGTAAAAGTGATAATATTGCAAGGTAACAAAAATGAGAATTACCAACTAGGAAGCTACTAGATTGGAAACCTATGGGAATTAGACCGGTAGGAAGACCAAGACAACGATGGTACGAGGATGTTACGGGGGATCTAAAAAAGCTGAAAATTAAAAACTGGAAGGAAACAGCTATGGACAGAAGAACTGGGAGAGACTTGGCGGAGAAGGCGAAAATCCACAAAGGTATGTAGTGCCAAATGATGATGATGATGATGATGATGATGATTGAACAGTCATGTTAGTATTCTCTAATTGTCCAAATTAATATCATGTGAAAATGACTGTTTTATACAAAGCGCGTGATATGATTGTTAGAGTCCATACACACACACACACACACACACACACATATATATATATATATATATATGTATATATATATGCCAATGCATGTATGAACAGACATGAAAACAGTAGCAGTCTTTTTCAAATGAAACCAACTGGGTGCAAACTACTACTTAGTATATTTATTTCAAATTCTCTACATGTTTCGGGCAACTATGTGCCCATCATCAGAAGAACTTACTGTATCCGTGCGATACTGGTATTTTTCACTGTGTATGGGTGGCCACTCATACACAGTGCAAAATACCAGTATCGCATAGATACAGTAAGTTCTGCTGGTGATGGGCACATAGTTGTTCGAAACATGTAGAGAAATTGAAATAAATATACTAAGGATTAGTGTGCACCTAGTTGGTTTCATTTGAAAAAGATTACACACGGATTCACGGCCAACAAAACATAAAAAGCAAGAAAAAAAAACAGTAGCAGTGTTATGTGCGAACACTTCACGATTATGCTCAAAAGCATATCACATTTAGTTCCCTTCGGTATTCCGTACATTGAACAGCATAATATGAAACGTCACTGCACATGGCGACTCGTCTTCTAGCATTCTCCTTAGTATACGCACAGAAGTCGTTACAAATGTGTGGCCTTTGATATCACAAGTCAATACATTAGTGTGTCAGGATAGTCTGTGATTATGCCTGGGGCGTCCATATGCTGAAATTGCCGCATGAAGGGCACCGCTCTGCCCTATTCTTCCCCCACACATTTCACTCGAGGTTCCCCCTGCTGTCCATTTCCCACTATTCGTATCACAGTGGATAAGTAATTAAGGTTTTACGCTATACCTGCCTTCATTCGGTCCAGAAACGGTAAAGGTAAACAATAGTTGTTATTACCGCTACCCTCTGTTGAAGTTTTGAAGCTTTCACGGCGATAGAATTCAACGAAATCTTCTCGGGCAGACAGCCGCCTCTGAATGTGAAGTTTCCCGGCGTTTCGGGACCTAACTCCGTCCCCACCTTCAGGGTGTGCTGGTGGTTGTCCAGCTCGGCGCTGCGTTTGGGCGGTCGAGGGATGGAATGCTACCCCCCTGGTTACTGGGAGTAGTCAAAAGATCGTTGCACTTGGTCTGGGCTGTCTATTCCTGGTTGTGGTGAGCGTTTCAGTAAATTGATATCGGCTGTCATGTACGGCTTAATATAAAGCCAGCATCCCAGTTGACATTTTTGGTACGCAGTTTAATTTCTATCGCATCTTTCACAATCCGGTCCATGTATGTAGTCGCCCTGTTCAGTCAGTGTGTTTCCTCAAATTGTATTTCATGTCCTGTGTTTGGTAGGTGTTCTAGTGATCAGTTTTGGCGCTACCAAACCACCAGCAACAGCCTGAAGATGGGAGCGGAATTAGTTTCCGAAACGTCGGAAAGTCTTCACATCCTGAAGCGGCTGTCTGCGCGAGAAAATTACGTTTAATTTTAAGGTCTGACATTCCCGTTGTGTTGATCAGACTAATGGCTACATAACAAAGAGTAGAAACAAACAATAAATTCAGATCTCACTCCCCAAAAGCAAGGTGTTTTTTGTGTTTCTCTTTTGTATCTTACATTACATGTGTTGGCAAGATGATGACTTTATGGGAAAAGTTTATATCAGAAGTAAACTGGTGAGAAGTGAAGGGCTGGGGTGAAAGCGGGAGTACAATATGTGTGGGGAAAAAATACTAGAAAATATGTACAGTACTTTTTTACCGTGGTGTTGTTTACCATTTTATATGTTGTATTTTAAGATGTCTTTTGTGTATTGTTGTTAGTTGTCTTGTGCGTACTGTTGTAGTTGTCTTGTGTGTATTGTTGTCATCTTATATGTATTTGTTGTACTGTGTGTGTATTGCTGTTTTTACTTTAGATGCCGGACTGCTGGCTAGAAATCAGTATTCGGAAGGTCCAGCGACCGGCCACCTCGACACAGGTTTTTCTTGGTTTCCCTCTGTCTATAAGCAAATGCTCAGATGGTTCCCAAGATTCCAAGTTGCCACTACATGCTTCTCATGTAGCCCTCCCGACTTAAAATTATTAGTAACCAATTTCATATTTTGTTTACATGTAAAATAACCACTGCCACCGGGTGACAACCCAATTGCAGTTAATAATAATAATGTTATTATTGTTTTATTTTTAATAATAATTATTATTATTATTTAAAAGTTCGAAACATGTCGCTTTACTAAACACAAAAATCTTAGTTGTGTCGAATGCTCCTTACCTAACCACCACCTAATCCTTACGCTGTTAACCGCTCTCCAGAACAGTTTCCAAAATACCCGAGATACAATTCAGTCCTCTACACTGGCGTGGCAATCTCTGGTTCAGTTATTTTGCAAAACCCACGCATGATGAATAGGTCTATGTTCCACCTTTTCCATTTCACGCACACCTGCTTCCTCCTGTGGCTATGTTTCCAGGCAGCCTTTGATATCTGCCCCATGTAAAGTGGCCACAAGTGCATCTGCACACAAATAGCTGTGACTTGCTGATGTTTAGTTCTCGTGAGTACCACAACTGTTGACAGGCGCCACGTACTCCAGTGTTTCAACATGATATTGTACTTCTCTAATTATAACATCAGTAATTGGTCACTAGAGTGTTGAGCCAGCAAGTCCATGCAACTTTATTTGAACTGGGTTGAAGTATTCTTGAACATATTACGGATACAATAACCTGCCGATAGTTTGAGAACCGTTATGTTACAAAACCAGCAGTATCCACTGTACGTGACTCAGGAGTCTCTCTCAACTGAGCGCATTACAAGGACATTCCAATATCGTGTAGATTTAGCCACCAGCAGACAATATTCGATAATAATGAATAATTTACAAATTTTGACGTTTTGTTGATCGTTCATCTCAGTGTATTTATCTCAGTAATGAACCAACTTGATGCACAAAAGTTTTGTTTTAAAATAAGTT
>Ga0131853_10024790_pt1 | contig 10814 bp, 8 predicted proteins | sample TergutLab28metaG_FD_92764 | JGI IMG/M metagenome (GOLD analysis project Ga0131853, IMG submission 92764) | Labiotermes labralis P1 segment gut microbial communities from Petit-Saut dam, French Guiana - Lab288 P1 (version 2) (version 2) | ecosystem: Host-associated > Arthropoda: Insects >... | reverse complement strand
TTTTGCCGTAAGCAAAAGTTTTGAGCGGCTTTTCACGGAGTGAAAAGTGCTGACGGAGGCAATGCTGTATTGCAGGAAAAAGACAAGTTTTATCGGAAAGTTTTTAGGTTCGGTGACTATAAATCTCACAAATGGCTTGAAGCAGTCGAATGTGAACCCATTAAAACACAGTTTAAAGTAACGCGAAGCTTTACCGGGTAGCGGAAGCCTGCTGAGACTTTTGTGAAAAGCCGAAGGCTTTATAGGAGGAGTTCATATGGAAAAAACTATGGAAAAAATAGTAGCACTGTCAAAGAACCGCGGCTTTATTTTTCCCGGTTCTGAGATCTACGGAGGTCTTGCCAACTCGTGGGATTATGGGCCGCTTGGTGTTGAGCTTAAAAACAATGTTAAACAACTTTGGTGGAAAAAATTCATCCAAGAAAACCCTCACAATGTAGGGCTTGATTCGGCGATAATTATGAACCCGAAAGTATGGGAGGCAAGCGGTCACGTAGGCGGCTTCTCTGACCCGCTTATGGATTGCAAAGAGTGCAGAGAGCGTTTCAGAGCCGACCAGCTAATCGAGGACTTTATGAACGAGAGCGGCGAGAGCCTGCAAAGCGTTGATGAGTGGAGCAATGAGCAGATGTCACAGTTCATCGCAGAGAAGAATATAAAATGCCCTAGCTGCAACGCTCATAATTTCACGGACATCCGCCAGTTTAATCTGATGTTTAAAACCCATGCGGGAGTTACTGATGAGTCCAAGAATGCAGTTTATCTAAGACCTGAGACTGCCCAGGGTATATTTGCTAATTTCAAGAACGTAGCACGCACCACTCGTAAGAAATTGCCTTTCGGCATAGGCCAAATAGGTAAATCTTTCAGAAACGAGATTACGCCGGGCAATTTCATATTCCGTACAAGAGAATTTGAGCAAATGGAGCTTGAGTTCTTCTGCGAGCCCGGTAAAGACATGGAATGGTTTACGTATTGGAGAAATTTCTGTATAAGCTGGCTTAAGGATCTATGCATAAGTGATGAAAACATGCGTGCAAGGGATCATGGCCAAGATGAGCTTTCTCATTATGCCGCTGCCACTACGGATATCGAGTACAAGTTCCCGTTTGGCTGGGGCGAACTTTGGGGAATCGCTAACAGAACCAACTTCGACCTTATACAGCACTCTGAGCATTCCGATGATGAGCTAACATATTTTGACCCGGCGACAAATGAACATTATATGCCTTATTGCATAGAGCCATCGCTAGGGGTTGACAGAGTTCTGCTTGCATTCTTGTGCGAAGCTTATGACGAAGAGACAATCGGCGATGATGATATGCGTATAGTTCTTCGCTTCCACCCTGCCCTTGCGCCTATAAAAGCCGCTATCCTTCCTCTTTCCAAAAAGCTTGGGGATGAAGCTGCCAAAGTATATGCAGAACTTAGCAAGCATTTCAATTGCGAATATGACGATACAGGCTCTATCGGCAAAAGGTACAGACGCCAAGATGAGATAGGCACGCCGTTTTGCATTACCTACGATTTTGACTCGCTGGAGGATTCGTCGGTTACTATCCGCTTTAGAGACTCCATGGAGCAAGAACGTGTGAAGATTTGTGATTTGGTGGAATATTTAGGGGATAAAATCACCTACTAAAGTGTTTTCGCATAAATGGGTGTTTTGTGAGCGAAAACATTGGTTTTTAACGGTTCCCCCAATAAGAATGGGGATACTCATGCGTTGCTTCATGCATTTACCGCTAACTTGTGTGGTGAAATCAAAATAATTTCTAGCTATAGCGACATAGAGCCTTGCAATGATTGTAGATTTTGTTGGGATAATGTAATTTTGGAACAATGCGACAATATTGTCATTGCCTCCCCTATCTCTCTTTCGGGCCAATGCTAAACTTAGCAAGCAGACTGCAAACTATATATGCCTCAAGCTATAATTGTAGGAGCGCAAGCTGGCACAGAAAGCATCCCGACACAAACCGCACTTTCTATACTGAAATTAATGAATGTGAATCGTTCAAAAAATATATTCACTTGATACTAACAATGTTCCAGCTGCAAAAGATGCGCAAGCTTTGTCAGAATGCGTAGAAGTTGCTGAATTATTGAGTAAGCTGGATATCGATATGTAAAAAACATGCAAAACAAATTATATACCATTGTCTTAGGACAAGTGTTGTGGTATACTATGCACGTTGGTTGAAACGATTCTACGTTTCTCAGACTGCTGGCGGATTTGTTTTTAGGCGTCGCAGACTTAATATCCGCAAGGTGGGTTCTGCCCACCTGAGGGAAATCGGCTACCCGTGCGCTTCAGCGCACAAGCCGATTCATACAAACCGTAATATCGATAAAATGCAGAGCCCACGCAGTGGGCGGCACATTTTAACGACAATAGTAGGAGGTTATTTAATGAGTAAGAAGTATGTTTACATGTTCACCGAAGGTAGTGTCAAGATGAAAGAGCTTCTTGGCGGCAAAGGCGCAAATCTTTGTGAAATGATACAATTAGGTCTTCCAATACCACCGGGCTTTACGGTTACAACTGAGGCCTGCACTGTTTATAATACAGGTGGCAGAGTGCTTCCAAAAGAGATTGTAGATCAGATTGATGATTCTATTGCCCAACTTGAGCAAGTTACAGGCAAACAATTCGGCGATACAAAAAATCCGCTTTTGGTTTCTGTGCGTTCAGGCTCAAGAGCTTCTATGCCAGGTATGATGGACACAGTTCTTAATTTGGGCCTTAATGATGAAGCAACGCTTGGCCTTGCAAACAGCACAGGTAACGCACGCTTCGCTTACGACTCTTACAGAAGATTTATCATGATGTTCTCAGACGTTGTTATCGGCGTTTCAAAGCATAAATTTGAGCGTGTATTTGATGAGTATAAAGAGAGCAAAGGCGTAAAGAGTGACCTTGATCTTAGTGCCGATGACCTTAAAGAAGTTGTTGACAAGTTCAAAAAAATCTATAAAGATGACCAAGGCAAAGACTTCCCTTCTGATGCTAAAGAGCAGCTTTATGAGTCAATTGGCGCAGTTTTCCGTTCATGGGATAACCCAAGAGCTTTCTCTTATAGAAGAATGAACGACATCCCTTACGAGTGGGGTACTGCCGTTAACGTACAGAGCATGGTATTTGGTAATATGGGCTCTACTTCAGGCACGGGCGTTGTATTCTCACGTAACGCAGCAACTGGCGAGAATGTTATCTACGGCGAGTATATGATAGACGCTCAAGGAGAAGACGTTGTTGCGGGCGTTCGTACTCCAAAGCCGTTTGGCGAGCTTGAGGCTGAAATGCCTGAGATTTACGCTGAGTTTATGCAGATTTCTAACAAACTCGAGAAACATTACAAAGACATGCAAGATATGGAGTTTACTATAGAAAACGGCAAACTCTATATTCTCCAAACAAGAAACGGTCAGCGTACAGCTGCTGCCGCTCTTAAAATTGCGGTTGACATGGTTGCCGAAGGTCTTATAGAGCCTAAACAAGCCATTATGATGATGGAGCCAAGACAGCTTGACAGCTTGCTTCACCCAACGTTTGACCCGGCTGCAATCAAAGCTACAAGCCCTATTGGTAAAGCTCTTCCGGCATCTCCGGGTGCGGCTTGCGGTAAAGTTTACTTCCATGCTGACGACGTTAAAGAGGCAGTCGCAAGAGGCGAAAAGTGTATACTTGTGCGCCTTGAGACGTCTCCGGAAGACATTGAAGGTATGGCAAACTCTGAAGGTATCCTCACTGTACGCGGTGGTATGACAAGCCATGCGGCAGTTGTTGCACGCGGCATGGGCAAGTGCTGTGTTTGCGGCTGCGAAGATATCAGAATTGATGAAGAGAGTAAATATTTTGAGCTTGGCGGCAAGCGTTTTGTTGAGGGCGACTTTATTTCTCTGGACGGTTCTGCGGGTACCATTTACGGTGAGGCGCTTAACACTGTGGAGGCTGAAATATCAAGCGACTTCGCTACTTTTATGAAATGGGCTGATGAGTTTAGGACTCTTACGGTTCGTACTAACGCTGACACCCCTGAAGATGCTGCAAAAGCCCTTGAGTTCGGCGCAGAAGGTATCGGCCTTACACGTACTGAGCATATGTTCTTTGAAGGCGACCGCATTATGCATTTCCGCTCAATGATTTTGGCGACAAGCCTTGAAGAGCGTGAGAAAGCACTTGAGAAGCTTATCCCTTATCAGGAAAGCGACTTTGCAGGCATTTATAAGACCATGGGCGATCGTCCTGTTACTATAAGACTCTTAGACCCACCGCTTCATGAGTTTATGCCTCATAATGATAGCGACTTTGAAGCAGTTGCAAAAATTATGGGTAAGTCCGTTGCCGAGCTTAAAGCCAAAGCCGAGTCTCTGCATGAAGTTAACCCGATGATGGGTCACCGTGGCTGTCGTTTGAGCGTAACATATCCCGAAATTACTAGAATGCAGACTAAGGCCATCATTCAAGCGGCTATTAAAGTAAAAAAAGAGCATGGCTACGATATAAAGCCTGAAATAATGATTCCTTTGACTGTTGAGCTTAAAGAGCTTGCATTTGTTAAAGATATTATAGACACAACTGCTAAAGCAATCATAGAAGAGTCCGGTGTACAAATTAGCTACATGGTAGGAACTATGATAGAAATACCAAGAGCTTGTATCATGGCTGAGAAGATTGCTACAGAAGCCGAGTTCTTCTCATTCGGTACAAATGACTTGACTCAGATGACTTACGGAATCTCTCGTGACGATGCTGGCAAGGTTTTGACTGATTATATCGAGAACAATATCTTTGAAGCTGACCCATTTGCAAGACTCGACAGGTCAGGCGTTGGTGAGCTTATGAAGATGGCAGTTGAGCGTGGCCGCAAGAGCCGTCCTGATATTAAATTAGGTATCTGCGGCGAGCATGGCGGTGATCCGTCTTCGGTTGAGTTCTGCCATATGATAGGCCTTGACTATGTTTCATGCTCTCCATTTAGAGTGCCGATTGCAAGACTTGCAGCAGCTCAAGCAGCTGTAGCGTCGGTTGCTAATACAAAATAGATTTTTTTTAAAATGCGCTACCCCACATGGGGTGGCGCATTTTTGTAAATACTGATGCGCACCTCTAAAGTTATATTTATGCTTGGCTGAGTAACGAGACTACTTAGCTACATTCATTACTTGCAATTTTAATTGTCTAGCATAACTCAAGCCTGACCGGTTCCGCTTACACTATCCAAAAAACGCATATGCAATAGGCAGAATTATCTATCATGTAATAATTACGTTTCATTATGCAATCAAGGGCATATTCTTCTGATATATAGTGAATCTCATCAGCTTCGTTTTTAAAGAGCGATACAACAGCTTCTGCCTATCGCTCCATTTTTCCTCTTGATTGTGACATGCAGAGCGAATATAAGTCGTACGTTTGCTCCCATTTGCCTTTTGGCGATTACTATAGATGCAGCTATTTGATCGAATTCGTTATCTGTCAAGGGAGGGAATAACGCAAATTAGAAAAATGAATAATAATTATGTAACCGTGGCATTTTTCCACGGTTTTCTTGTATGGAAAAGTTCCTCTTGACTCTTCATTATCAGTACGTTAATATAAGCAGAGTGATAACATAATTTTGGCGCCGAAGGAGGTGTGTAATGAATCAAAAATTGATTGAATGTTTGGCAAATCCAGTAAAAAGCAAGTTGTTAAGAGCAATAGAAGAACAAGAACGTGCCACAACAAAAGAGCTTGCACAAATTATCAATACGCTCCCACAAGCATCACTTTATCGTTATCTTAAAAAAATGGTTGCCGACGGTCTTATTGAAGTCGTCGCAGAAAATCAGATACGAAACGTCAAAGAAAAGGTTTACGGCATGGCAATAGACTTCGATGCCGAACTTAAAAAAATAGCTGAAGATACTTCGGGTTCAACATTTATCGCTCAATTTCAAAATTTCACCAATGGGATGATGGAGGAGTTTCAACTTTACCTTAAAGATAATGAAGTCCCAACAAGCGGCTTTGCATTTGGATTTGGTATGTTACCTATTCATGTTACAAATAAAGAAGCGTGGGAGTTGTATAAAAAAATCGAGGAATTACTTCAACCGTATCACAATAATCCGCTTACAGAGGATAGGCAATTACGAAATTTTGCAATGATATTCACGCCACCTGCCACATTATAAAGCTCTTGGTGGCGTTAGAAATTTTGTTGGAGGTTTATTTTTTATGGTAAATTTACTACATTGGATAAGAAATAACTCTCGCATATTGGGGATTGGCTTTATGCTCTTTTCTTTTGTAATGAATCGTGTATTTGATATGCCGCCGTTTTGGGGCTGGCTTCCTATGGTGTTCATATTAGTGGTTTTGAATCGGCATTTGATTCCTCAGTATTGGGCAATGCTTTGGGTTCGGATAAAATACGGCTTCAAACTTCCCGATAAAGAAAACTACACTTGCAAAAACGACTACATTCTCCCCTTTACAGGAAAATGGTGTGTGTATGATGGCGGTGTTACCAAAGTGCTGTCTATGGCATGGAGTGAAATGAGCCAGCGTTATGCTTATTTCTTTATAATTCTTGATGATGATGGCAGTAATTTTAAGTCAAATAATTCTAGGGTTGAAGATTATCATTGTTATGGAAAGGATGTACTTGCGGTTGCTGATGGTGTGATTGTAAAAGTAAGCAACAAACATCCGAACAGCAAAACAGATGGTATGACAGGTTATATAGGCACATGGGATGTGAGAGGTAATCACATTGTTATTCGGCATAACGATAGCGAGTATAGCTATGCAGGAAACCTTATGCCCGATAGTGCTACGGTAAAATTGGGCGATAAGGTGAAACAGGGTGATATTATTGCAAAATGCGGCAACTCTGGCTACACCTCTGAACCTCATCTTCATTTTCAACTTCAATCAAGTAAAAGTTCTACAATGTCGGCAGGTCTGCCGATTGTTTTTACGAACATTAAAACAAAGGATTCTGTTGGATATAAAATGTGGCACAAAAATGAAGGAGTGGAACACCCCACCACTAAGGGCAATTTGGAGGTAATAGGAAATAAAAGCTATATTGGACGTGGGCTTGATGTTGAAAATGGAATGCAGGAGTGTTTGAAGCATGAAAATTAATGAAAAAGCAGATGGGCTAATTCAAGACATAATTAAAAAAAATCCAAACACAAAACTAACAATTGGATTTTTACACAAGGGTGAAACCTCATTTAAGTTATTTGATACCACAGGCGAAATTCCTTATGAAAGTCACGCTTATGAAATTGCCTCGATTAGTAAGGTGTTTACAACATCATTGTTAGCAAAGTATTTACATGAGGGCAAAATAAATTTGAATGATTCTGTTGCAAAATATATCCCCGAATTGGAAGAGGATAGATATTATCCAACGCTTCAAAGGTTGGCAACTCACACCGCTGGGTATCAACATGAGGCACTTACTGCAAGTGAACTTGTTAAAGTTGTTGCAAAACTTTGGTGGCTACAACGCCGTAAAAAAACCAATAGTTATTGGACTGACTTTATTATGGATTATGATAAACTGGTTTGGTTTGCTAAAAAAACAAAATTGGAAGATAGGGATTATGATTGGAAATATTCCGATTATTCTATCGCTTTATTAGCAGAAGCTATTTGTCAAATGATTGGCGAGCCTTTTGATAAGTTAATGGCATCTTTTTTAGAAGACGAGTTGGGCTTAAAACACACCAAAACAGTAACGGACCGACCAGATATGTTAGATGGCTACCTCTATAATCATAATGTTGGCACAATGAAAGCGTATCGAAATGGAGATTATACCACTCCTGCGGGTGGTCTTACTTCAACAGCGGAGGATTTACTTAAATTTGCAAAAATGAACATAGAGGAAACCCCTGCATATTTAAGTTTGTGTCATAAGGAATATCCCATTAAACAAGAAAATTATGACATGGGGCTTGGTTGGTGGATATTCAATAAACAAAAACATGCTACGCATTGGCACGGAGGAGGTTCGGAGGGGTTTACTACAAGCTTGGTGTTTTGTAAAGAAGTCGGATTTGCGGCAACTATTTTAACCAATGTAGGTAGCTATGCTGAAAGCACAGAATTACTTAATGCTGTTTCTAATGCACAATTTGAAGAATAGCTTGTATTGTTACATACAGCATAATAAGAACTAAATCAGTCATAGGGAGAAAACTATTTGCCCTATGACTAGTTTTTTGACTTCGTCTACCTCATCTTTTGTATATTCTTATTCTATTTATCAGCCACTTCATTTTGCTTTTTTCAGTCCCTTCCTTGAGGACTTTTCTCATGCATCACTTGACACACTGGCATAATTGCTAAAATTCATATTAAAATTATAATATGCCATACTAATGTCACACCTGTATGATAAAATAATTTTGGTGATGAATATGCAAATAAACAGACTCCTAGAGTTAGTCTACATTTTATTGCACAGAAAAAGTGTACCCGCCAGAGAATTAGCGGAACTGCTCGGTGTGTCAAGGCGGACAATATATCGTGACATAGACACATTAAGTCTTGCTGGGATTCCAATATATACTGAAAAGGGCAAAGGTGGTGGTGTCACCCTTTTGCCCAATTCAGTGTTGAATAAATCTATTTTAAGTGAACAAGAACAAAATGAGATTTTGACAGCCCTTCATGGCTTGTCAAATATGAGGGTTTCGGAAGCAGGCCAAGTTTTACAAAAACTATCAACAATATTTAACAAAACCGCAATAAACTGGCTGCATGTAGATTTTTCCGATTGGAGTGGATTAAATGATTACTTCAACGATTTCAAAACCGCCATATTAGAACAGCGCATTGTCGAGTTTGATTATTATAACAGCTATGGTGACAAAACCTTTAGACACATTGAGCCGATACAACTATGGTTTAAGTCGAAAACGTGGTATCTCAAGGGCTTCTGCCTTACCAAGCAAAGCATGAGAGTGTATAAATTATCAAGAGTTAAAAATTTAATTGTGACAGACAACTATTTTTTAGAACAGGATTTATCGGACACACAGGATATTTCCGCCTCAAGCAATGAACAAGAACAAAGTGAGATACTTATCAAACTTCGCATATGGCCAGAAATGAAATACCGATTGTTCGATGATTTTAAAGAAGAAGATATAGAAGAACAATCAGACGGCAGTTTTATATTAACCGTTTCATTACCAGAAGATAATTGGGTATATAGTTTTGTACTGTCCTTCGGAGAGTATGCAGAAGTACTTGAACCAGAACACCTCCGTAAAACCATTAAAGACAAAGTGAAAAAAATGTCTGCAAGGTATTAATAATGTGACATGCTGTTGTCACAACACCCTGCTATACTTGAAAAAGAGCAACACAAAAAATAAAGACACGGAGGCACGAATATGATTGACTCACTAACGGCGCAAATATCAAGTTGGAACAATGCTCGTGGTATTACTTTGAAATTCGTAAGCGAATTAAGCGATAAAGACCTTGATAAAAAGTTTCCGAGAAAAAACCTAAACACCATTAGGTTACAAGTTGAGGAAATGGCATGGGTTCAAAAAAACTTCATTGATGCCCTAAACACAAAAGTGATGGAGTTTATCGAAATCCCGCTAGAAGACACATCCAAGCACGGTATCGTCAAAAGATTGACTGAACTTGATACGGAATTAGTAAAAACCCTCGAAAATTTTGATGGAACTGAGACCATAGATTTTTATGGAGAGCCGGGAAACGTACACGAACATATTTCTAGCATGATAGCACATGAGAATATGCACATCGGTCAAATTGTTGCATTTTGTTATGCAACTGGGATAGATATCCCTGCTGACATAGTAGAATCAATGGCTCTAGACGGATAAAGAACAATACGATTCTACTCCGTAAAAAGCAAAGCAGGCATACTATTATCCTGCTTTTCTTTTTGCAGTGAAGATAATTAAATTTTGGAGGTTTTTTGACTTTCAGAGATATTGGATGACTACATGGGATATGACTTTCATATAGGGGAAAAATATTATGCTGAAACTGAAAGAATTGCGGTGGCGGCGTAGAGTGGAGCCAACAGTTAAATAATTCGTTTAATTGTGCATCGGGGATAACTATTATAATAACATAACAGCTACAAATGACTGCACCTAGTTTTATGAGATTAAGCTAGAATATATATTTTGGAGGTTACAAATGGATGAGGTAAATATTCAATTTGAGGATTTTCTTACGAGTGTGAATGTTGACTATAAGGATTTTGTTAATACAGTTAGCGAGATGGTGTTGCAAGCGAATTATAGTAACATAAAAATTGGAACTTCTAAAACAAATATCTTCTCAGTTTCATACTCTCAGCCAAAAACCAGGTTAGGCATTGTGAATTTCTATCTTCGCAAAAAAGGGCTTAAAATAGCTGTTCATGCAAAAAACTGTGCTAAATATTCCGATGTACTTCTTGGTTTACCTGAAAGAATGCTAAGTCAAATCGACAAGGTTCAGCCTTGTAAAAATCTGATAGACCCAGGGGCATGTATGGGCAAATGTGCTGGATATGATTTTCATATAGGGGAAACTCATTATCAAAAATGTCGTTTCGGTTGTTTTCAATTCGATGTTGATGCTGAGAGTATTCCGTTTTTACTTGAGCTACTTGAAAACGAACTCAAAGAACGAATGGCAGTGACGGTATATAGCACTTTGACCTACGATAGTCCATAACCACAATTACCAATCCAGCCTTTTATATCCGCATCTGCAATCACACCCAAAGCATCACCTGTCGCATGAAATAGCTCATCAAAGGTTCTAG
>Ga0131853_10024788_pt1 | contig 10814 bp, 8 predicted proteins | sample TergutLab28metaG_FD_92764 | JGI IMG/M metagenome (GOLD analysis project Ga0131853, IMG submission 92764) | Labiotermes labralis P1 segment gut microbial communities from Petit-Saut dam, French Guiana - Lab288 P1 (version 2) (version 2) | ecosystem: Host-associated > Arthropoda: Insects >... | reverse complement strand
GGCGTGCTGCTGACCACTCACCCCCTTCTAGTGCCGCGGTCATGGAAGAGTAGAGCTATACCTCTACCCACCCTCTGGGCCACACCGGGCCTGTAACGGGATCACTTTACCTTTACCTTTATTTATTTTAATGGCCTGATCGCGGCTTTCCCAAAACTCGAAACATGTAGTAGACAACAAAACTGATGAAAATTATATTGCTACTGACTAGGTATTCTTTCTCTCTGGCAAAAACATTTGCATATATTTCCGCATCCTTCGCATTTTTTTTTTTTTAATTTTTAACGCATTCACTTACGCAAATGTTAAATATTCACGTCCACGTGGCTTCTTTCGCTCGGTAAGTTAAAGGGTTCTTGAATAACTCTCCGACTGTAAAGCAGTCTGCAGTCTACCCTGCTCTGGGACTTGTTCTGCCTCCATTCTACAGTAACTTGAGTAACCGAATGTTTTGTTTTCAGTAAAACAATACAGAATTTTAAGGTCAATCTTACGGCCTGATTGACACTTCAATTCTGTGGTTACTTCAGTACGCCTGACCGTTGGGGTTTAACCATGAACAGGTTGATATGAAAATGACATTTTAGCGGCTACGATCTAAAGGCGAATTGAAGCAAGTCCAAATTTATGATGTTGAACATACATGTCAAGTATAACATGAAAAATTTTCTTTGGCAAAATAATTTCATTTTTTAAAAATCAATAAAATTCGCACGCGATGAATTTTTTACCTTTGAGAAAAATTTTAACATTAAAACACTTCGTCCAATGAAAACTGTTGTTTTTTATAGATGAACAAAAAGGAAATTTGTAGAAATCGCAATGTTTGGAATTGCTGGAATTTTAATCGGAATGGTGCCGAGGTTTTCACATTGCCGTTTACCTATTCGTTGGCATTTTTGATGGGGGATACTTCAACAAATCATGTGCTGTGTCTGTTCTATGACAAAATATTTGACTGGAGAAAGGCGTACGACTTTTACGTGATGTCTTTCGCCAAAAAGTCTGTCTAGGCAGTAATAATATAACATTTGTAACACTCTTCCTTAAGAAGTCCAATCATGAACACGTTTTCTTAACAGCTTTATGCTTTACGCATCATCTCTGCACTATGCAAACCCTTTTAGTTAAATTGTGACTAACAACACCATAGTGTAAACGCTCTGGGTTCCGATTTTTCTAGTTTCCGTTCCGTCCGAGACGATGCGCTGTAGTCAATGTCGTTTCCATGTTGGATAAAGACGGTTGAGAGCGTATATCGACGTGAAAACGTGTTTTTCAGTCAATACTGAACTTCTTTTAGCCCGTTCCTTTTTGTGTTTTTTGTATAATGTTATGTGATTTATGTGTGTATTTTAACATGCCCTGACAATAAAGGATAAGAGAAAGAGAAAGTTTTTGAAATCGGTTGTGACTTTCCCTTTCGGTAATCCCCACCCCGTAACTATAAAGACTCTACTTTATTTATAAAGTGCTTGATGCAGTAAGTAGGCAGTCAGTCGTCTTGCTTTTCTGTATCATCATAACGCATATTCCGTGGCTTATGTTAAACTCTGTCTGAACAATAATATAAACAGCCAACTAGATGCAACAATAATAATTTTACTAATAATTTCAATCAGCTCAACATGTTACGGGCGATAATTTCGCCCATCCACAGGAGCACTAGACTGTGTTTACATCAGGCTAAAACTTGATGAAACACTTAAAAAATTATACAGCTCTTTTGCTGAACGCAGTTCTCGATTTTTTACATATAACAAGAAAAGTTAAAATGATGAATACTCTAGAAATATTCCGTATCTGTAATGAAACTAATCTAGATAATCAAGTAAATAATAAACACAGTAAAACCAAACATAATGTTCGTGGCCTATAACAAGGGTGAACCCTACCTCAGTACTCATGCACGTGTTATAGTCTTTATCCCTAATTCAAGAATTATAAGTAAATCTTTACGAAACACCATTTCATAATAATCATCACCGTGATACAAAACAACTGCTGTGTACATTAGTGCTGACAAAAAACATTCACCAACAATAACAAAACTCCGACCACAAAACAAGGAACATCGGTAGTCAACATCCGAAATATCAACGTGTACGAAATAAGAAGTGCCAGAGACCAATAAGAAGTGCCAAGAGACCAATAAGAAGTGCCAGGACACCAATAAGAAGTGCCAAGACACCAATAAGAAGTGTCAAGAGACCAATAAGAAGTTCCAAGAGACCAATAAGAAGTGCCAAGAGACCAATAAGAAGAGCCAAGAGACCAATAAGAAGTGCCAAGACACCAATAAGAAGTGTCAAGAGACCAATAAGAAGTGCCAAGAGACCAATAAGAAGTGCCAAGAGACCAATAAGAAGAGCCAAGAGACCAATAAGAAGTGCCAAGAGACCAATAAGAAGTGCCAAGAGACCAATAAGAAGTGCCAGAGACCAATAAGAAGTGCCAAGAGACCAATAAGAAGTGCCAAGATACCAATAAGAAGTGCCAAAAGACCTATAAGAAGTGCCAAGAGACCTATAAGAAGTGCCAAGAGACCTATAAGAAGTGCCAAGAGACCAATAAGAAGTGCCAGAGACCAATAAGAAGTGCCAAGAGACCTATAAGAAGTGCCAAGAGACCTATAAGAAGTGCCAAGAGACCTATAAGAAGTGCCAAGAGACCAATAAGAAGTGTCAAGAGACCAATAAGAAGTGCCAAGAGACCAATAACCTCTATTACGTGCAAGTAAAAAACTTGTTAAAACTTGTGACAAACGAACATGTAATTAAATTCAACATGCTTTTAAGTGTAGAATGTAGTATATTTTAATTTCTATTTCAGATTCGAAAGCGATCAATTACTAATATAAAAAAATCCCAGACAGCTAAACAACCACTTTAATATTATAGATTTTTTTAAATATTTTGTACATATTTAATACAACTGTAAGTTCTATGCGATCCCATATTGCATGATTGCAGTGCAGGTACCTTACGTTTCTGTAAGATGGCCAGGTGATGGTCAGAAGGACCGAAACATTCCGCTATGAAATTAATAACCAGGTATATTGTTGTGTTTGACGGTAACTGATAACTAACTAGTTTGTTCACCCTACAGTTATGTTTCATTTCTATAAATTTCTCTTCTGTGGTAAATGAAAATTTAAGAATAAAATAAATACATTTAATGTAAAGGAGGGATGGCGTCTTGACGTAAATGGCTGGAGCAAGACAATACAAGAAATTAATGGCAGCAGTCTTTGCCAGGTGATGTTTGTAAATGCTGGCGCTGTAGACTCAGAGGACGGTGCGTATTTTGGGTTCTGCAGTAAGCAATACAAGGACCGGAATTCAACATGATTTGGACACAGGATACAGTGTATGAAATTCTGTATGGTAGGCTTACCATGAGCGTTCAAGCAACAGAATGTGATGGATTCGTTCATGGAAAGAACATGTGTGGAAAGTTTGGTTATGGAATGTGTAGTATATTGGAAACAATTACAAGAATATGTAAATAGATACAACTCAATTTTTCTTCAATAAATTGCAGAAATAATAGTACCGTTCTCCCAAATTCGTTGTCACATTCACCCTCAAGGAGACGGGTGAATGTGACCACGAGATAGTGTGTATATGTCTCGGTACAACATTTAACTTACAAAATTCGATAAAACGTTTCCGGTTGAACAATAATCAGGACAGAAAAATATACATCATTTTGGGGTAGACCAGCTGTTTCAAAAATGGTAATGGAATAACATTTTAGCCACTGAGTAGAACGTAGGAGTTGATTTACCTCTTTTCATTCCCATTCACCAGGCCTTACCCTATAGAGAGTACTGTAATGAAACTACAGAGTGAGTTAAAATTCTTAATTAATTTCGATTCCCTGACGCTCTCTCTTTAGTTCACTTAAAATCTGTCGCTATGGTACGCACAGTTACCACGTACTTTGCAACAAGATACGAAATTGTCGACACGGAATGGCCAAGCTCCATTTACAGCAGGCACTGTCCAACCAATTGTGTGCAGGAGGTAAGAAAACCGTGAGATTCTTCACACTTCCGAACACGAGATATGAACTTGAAACCCCATTTTCCAACTGTTACAAATCAGGAGTGCCAACCTCGAATTTTAAAGATGTCTATGTGGTTAAGGGCCAAGTAAACTTTTTGAAACCTACAGTTAAAACAAATTCCTTTGTAGGCGCGTTCGCAAAAATTGCGAAAAGCGACTCTTAGCTTCGTCATGCCTGTTCGTCTGTCCGTCCGTCCGTCTGTCAGTCCGCATGTAACAACTCTGCTCCCACTGAATGGAATTTCATGAAATTTAATATTGAGAATTTTTTGAAAATCTGCTGAGAAAATGAAAGATTAATTAAAACCGGACAATAAAAACGGTCACTTTATATGAAGACCAATATACATTTTTTATCATATCTCGCTCATTTCTTCTCAGAATGAGAAATGTTTCAGACAAAAGCCGTAGAGAGAATCAAAACACATATTTTGTGTTTAGTAATTGTTTTTCGAAAATCGTGCCGTTTATGAGAAAATGCGGAATAATATTGTATAGCCGGATGGAACACAGATGAAAATATGGCACATGTGCATTGCATGCTGGTTACCTAAGTCTAAAATACACACACTAATTTTGTGCAATACTCATTGCTTTTCCACAACAATTCACCCATCAACTTCACATTTGTTTTACTTCTAATTTTCTTCTACCTTTATTTCCATTCACATATTTTTTCAGTTATTTCTGTCCCTTAAAAATTTCAGTTACGCCTGACGACACGTAACGGTGGCGCTGTGCGTCTACATATTAAATATTGGACTATTTCATTGCCTATTTAAAGTCTTTGATCCTGCATTTGTTCGAATTGCTTGCGAAAAATACGAGTAAAGACCTTCATCCTAACAAAGCTCCTAGATCTAACCTAAAACACACAAGAAATTCGATGCCTACCGTAAACTATTGTGCTTGTGTCTGTATTTCATTAAACCTCACGTGATAGCTGCTTTGTATTCAGGATTATCATCATTCTTCGTAACGAAAAACTGAAGTCGTTAAATCCAGACAGAATGTACAGCTATTTTTAATATTTAGACTTTTTTTTCGTTACTTGATATTCATATCCTATTTAAATACATAAACTTAACTGAGTTTAAAAGATAATTTGCTATTTTAGACAGAATAGACATATATATTCAAATTATTTTTGAATGGATGACTACATTTGGGGAGGGAGGCTACGCTTGACAGTTGCCATAGCCTGAGTTCTGTCTCTGGCAGGCACTATTGTTGGCCGTCCGCCCACAATAATGGTGCTGTTTTTGTTTGAAGTAGAAGAAGAACATTCTGACATCTGTTGGGGGCGAGACCCAGTCAGCAGGAAAATACTAGCTCAATCCTTGTAACATCTTGATCGGATCAGGGCCTGGCGATGTGCCAACAGCCCGGTGGTTGCCTATAAAAAGCCAACTACCGTATCAGAAAATCGCTTTCCAAATGTATTTTCATTCCTTAATCAGTCATTTAAAAACCTGTCAGCTACAATTCTTGTCGCATAAATGAAATATTTTAATTGGAATTAAATGCCATTTCCGCCCCAGTGACAAGACGTTCTTCAGACACACGAAGGTAGTGGGAAGTGCTTTAGCGTCGATGGAACTATGAATTCGTTATTAGAATGAACTGTCGAATTACAGTAATGTGTAGAACAACATCTGTGTCATTAACCATTAACTATTTCTTACAGTTGTAATACTGTTTAGAAAAGTAAAATTACCCATTTTCGTTAGGCAGATCTTTTATCAAAATCCATCAGAAAATTACGAATGCCTTTGAGGTCAGTCTTAACATATAAAAATTTTCCTGAAGAGGTAAGCGGTATCCTTCTACGAAACGTCGCTGTACACTCGGTGTCAGGCCAGAACAACCTATTATTTGTCCAGTAGTTATAGTTCATTGTTTGCGTTGAAAATCACTATAATTTTGTATTAAATTCCGTTTGCGTGGCTTGTGTGGTGCTCAGTTTATATGTTTGCTTCTAAACCCCATTAATCAACCTTTGTAGTCATGGTGTAATTTTAGTGTAGCTTGCGTGAGCTAACGATATGTCCTTTGTGTTACTGAAAATGCCTAAGCCTTCTGAGGCTTTATAAACACGTGTCATTTCAACTTTTAACATTTCAAGCAGTACATTTGAAATGACTTGATATATTGTCCGCTATGCTTTAGCAATGATAAATCATTTTTCCGCCCTATATATTTTATTTATATGTATCGTATGATTCTAACAATATACCACTTTCAGTTTTCTAAACTATTTTATCAGATGTCCTTGTAAGTATGATTCAGTAGCCTGCAGTGAGGCCGGAATGTAATTCTTAAATTATGTTTACACTAGTGACATTTAAAGCTTTCCTATGGTGATTAAAACGATTATTTGATTCTGGACTGTGGCACTACCAAACGTTATGTTCATTAAAAGATGATTCGTAGGTACTTGCTGTCTCAACCGTGAAGATGTAGGCAGGGCGTCTGTGAGAGACAACTGTAGATTTACGTCAAATGACACAGTAACAAACCCCCTTCCCCCCCCCCCAAAAAAAAAACAAGTATTTCTCACACACTAGGTTAGTTACAATTTTGATGGATTAGAAATTCTATGACTTTATTTCCCGGCTCAAAGCCTTGTAAAATACGTATGATAAGAAAAACATATATAAAACGCAGTAAGACAGTTTTTCAAGGTCACACTCGATATATCAGAATCGAATGACAGGGAATTTAAAGAGAGTAGAGTAGAGTATATTCACAAAGAATCAAAACCAACATTTTGCACAGTACTCCTTTGTACTTGTAAGTGAATCTCCATCATCTTTCGGCAAGCTCTATTGGCCATCTTCAGGGAGTCACATACAGCAATATTTCAACTTATAATTATCTAATGTGGTTACAATTGAGGTTGTGTTTACAGTTTTTATAATTAATGAAATCGGGTCGTAGTTAAAATAAGTTTGAATATAGTTAAAATGCAATTGCGTACAGTGTAAAATTGAATAGAGTACAAAATTATATTTCGTGTCCAAACATCCATGTATTCACTTGTTTCTTTATATGCAGTAACTTTATGGATCAGTATTGTGGATACGCCACACTTATACAGTGCACAGACAACACACCAAAAAACCTGATCCACATTTACTGCATAAAAAGAAACAAGTGCATACATGGATGTTTGGACACAAAATCTAATTTTACACTGTAGGTAACTGTATTTTAATTACATTCTAACTGTATTTTAACTACAACCCGATTATAATAATGCAAACACAACAACGGCTGTAACCATATTAGATAATTCTAAGTTGAAATGCCGCTGTATGTGACTCCATGAAGATGGCGAATAAGTCTGGCCGAAAGATGCTGCAAATCTAACTACAAATAAAAATGGAGCATTGTAAAATTTGGTTTTGATTCTTTGTGAATATTATATACAGCAGCAGGATCAGGACGTAACTGCAGTTCCGTCCTGATCCTGCTGCTCGCAAGCTGTCAGCAAACCTGTATGACATATACCATTGCTGTGTGTACAGTAAATAACTCCTGATGACGGACAGAGGAACTGTCCGAAATATGTAGAGTTTTATTCCAAAAATAAATTTGAGAAATTGGTGCATGTGGTTGGTTTTACTACAAGAATTCCATTTACGTTTGCTGCTTTTTTTAAAAAAAAAAATATTGCGAAGGAATTATATGCTGCAAATTCAAAGACACGTTACAAAATTTTTCCCTAAAGTAACTGGAATAAATTTTGACGGTTTGCTGACCGTGCATCTCAGTATACTTATCTCAGTAATTAACCAACTTGATGCACAAAATTTTTGTTTTACAGTAAGTTTATTTCATGCCTCAACATATTTCGAGCACATGTGCTCATCATCAGGAGGTCAAAATTGCATTACACAGCCTCTGGTATCATCACACTCTGCAATGCAATTTTGACCTCCTGATGATGAGCACATGTGCTCGAAACATGTACAGGCATGAAATAAACTTAATGTAAAACAAAAATATTGTGCAACAAAAATTTTGTGCATCAAGTTGGTTAATTACTGACATAAATAACTTGAATAAATATTTATACAATGACACAAGTGAAAAAAAGTGAATATATACATGTGTAAATAACGGCAGTGGAAAATTCTAACAAAAAAGGCAAACTACTTTTGCCCTTATTTGCGATAAATACATCGATAAGGCACGAAGTGTGCGTATACCGTAAGAGTGAGGTGCGTTTTTATAACATTGAGGCTGTGGAAAAGATATAAGTATTACACATTCTGAGTGTGTGTCTGTAGCCTTATTTATCTAGCACGCCAAGCACATGCGCCCAATTGTATTGCCACATGTGGCCTGTCTGGCCCTGCCATATTTTTCTACATTATTTCATAAAATGCACGATTCTAGGGAAATAAAGAATATTGAACATTAAATGTGTTTTTATTTTTTCTGCGATTTCTTCCAAAACTTTTCACAGTCTAAGAACAATTCAGCGGGATAGTATCACCAATCCACACAAGTTTTCGTGTAAAGTACCCGTTATTCTTGTCTTATTTGAATGAAACTCGAATTTTTCTGACATCGTTTGAAAAAATACTCAAATACCAAATTTCTTGAAAATCTGTCTTGTGGGAGCCGAGTTGGTGCATGCGGACGGACAGACAGACAAACATGACGAAGCTAATATTCGCGTTCGAAATTTTGCGGACGCGAATGAAACTGGCCTTCTGGTTATTTGGGAAGTTTCTTGCCACAAATTTGTCGATGTCACCTTATGAAAGTATAGCTATAAGTTGCGTCCATTGTTAACTTTGGCAACAGGTGAAAATGGGGAGAGAGACCAGCATCCTTCTTCTGCCACTTCGCAAACGTATAGATATGGAGTCAGAATGGCGGATAACCGCTTCTAAATTGTAGCCTCTTCTCATCTAAAAAAAAATGGACATAGGTTGGGATTGGAATACCTTACCCTAAGACAGAGACCTGTAACTGTCTAAAAACTGTACATATTTAAATATACGGTACTCTAAGAATGGATTGTGGGACATTTTCGCTTATATGCCCTACACGAGACGGGTTTTCTTTAGGTGTGTCGGTTAATCTGTTTCTGTCTCTCACAATCTTGTTCCCTAATCTCTATACGAGAAGGGCTTAGGTTAGACGGCAGACTAGTCTGTCCCCTTATTACAACATGCACCTTCACCGTACAGTTGCAGCGCCTCTACCGGACGAGTGCCTTCACAGGACTGGTGGATTATACCTGGAAAGTTACTGGATCTGCTTAATGAATTTAAATATTTATAGTGTGCAAATTGTGGACTATTGTGAATGCATTATTGGACCTTACCTTCCATATAAGAACAAGTGCGCAAGAATCGTATTGTAAATAAAGATGCGGTTTGGGGTAAAATAAAGATATGTTTGAGCAAATTTCCTTTAATCACGATGAGAAATAACGAAATGTGCCTGTGTTTGCTGTCCGTACTGCTATTCACCAGAACCTACACAGTTGTGCGACGTACTGTCACTACCCATACAGCTTGCTGTCTTTCTTAATTACTGCAACAGGCAATGCAGAGGGCAGAAATGTGTCTGCCCTACATTTCGGGGGGGTGGAGGTGGGGGTCTGTAATCAAATTTGTCTGTAAAAGCAGCAATAAGGAAGACGACTTCAACATGCTTCAAATTCCATTTGTCAAATGCAGTTGTGCCCCCTGCAGTTTGTGTGTGCGTGTATAAACACACACACACACACACACACATATATATATATATATAACATCTCTTTATAAATTCCGTGACGTCACGATACTTCATGACTTTCGCATTTTCTGGAGTGAAAAACTAACAGTTAGTTGTAAAATTTGTCTGTTTCCGTCTTTCAACTTTTGGACATTGAACTGATATTTTCATGAAGGCGGTATGAAGCTTATGGCACTATAGTCTGTCCCCCAATCAGTAATATACTTATTTGGCCGACTCATGAAGCTGCGAAATGAAAACGAATTTGACACGAAGTGACTTGACTTAGTAGAAATTGTTTACGGTTGTGGATATCTGCAAAAAAAAATATTCTTTTTTTCTGTGTATAAAATATTTTCGTTTCGATAAGAGGGAGATAAGTTTCTAAGCCTTACGGCTAGATACGGAAAGCAATCACGGACTTCGATCGGAAAAGTGCGTGCGCAATTCGCGATATGAAAATTGGGCGCAAATTTGAGCTTATGTGCTACAAATTTTACTTTAAAATGAATGTGTATTGAAATGAATTTTCACTAAATATGTACTATTAATATTACTAATAAATACAGCTTCTTTTTCTTCTTATTTCACTGGCATTACAACCCCCTGTGGGTTTTAGCCTTCTCAGTGCTTCTCTTCCATTCTGCTCTTTCCTTACATTTCTTTCTCAACCCTTTCACTAATAAATACATAGCAATTAAATTAATTTTGTACTTCATAAGAGTAATGTTTATGACGTATTTTAAGAACGTGTTTTTCATCATCATTGCCTAACATTTTTTTTCAGACAATGGAAATCACGCACTTCGATCATCGGCATTGAAACACATAATTTTACCAATTCAATTACGTCAGACTGGCAGTTCAAAATGAAGTAAATTCAATACATCGAAGATCGCTGGTTCGATTCCAGATGGTGCCATTGGAATTTTTCGTTGACATAAAATCCTTCCGATCACACTATGGCCTGGGGTCGACACAGCCTCTAACAGAAATGAGTGTCAG
>Ga0131853_10024787_pt1 | contig 10814 bp, 6 predicted proteins | sample TergutLab28metaG_FD_92764 | JGI IMG/M metagenome (GOLD analysis project Ga0131853, IMG submission 92764) | Labiotermes labralis P1 segment gut microbial communities from Petit-Saut dam, French Guiana - Lab288 P1 (version 2) (version 2) | ecosystem: Host-associated > Arthropoda: Insects >... | reverse complement strand
ATTATTGTGTGGTTCTATTGGTCTGTACCCGAGTTATACGGCCGGTATCTTAAACTGTGTGAAGGAAATTAATTTCTACGTGTCGTGTGGAGAAAATTTAAATTACGCGGTTTATACTGAAAAATATATTGCCGGTAAAGGGCACAGTGTTACATATAAAGCACATGCAGAAATTTATTTCGAGTTATCATCGAGGAATGAGAGAATTGTATTATCATTTGAAGGAAGGCAATTTCCAGAAATGCCGTCTGAATTAATATTTACGCAAACTGTGTTAAGAAAGATTCGTTCATCGTCGATTGCCTTCGGTATTTTGTGTATCAACAAGCGGGCGACCTATACCACTGTTGAAGTACATTCGCAAAGCATGATTGTGTGTTTGATTTTTTTATATTCATTTACTACTACCTAAGCGCCTAGCAAACTCTGAGTAGGTAAATGAATTTGCTCACAGAACACTTTATGCGACTATGATACTGGTGGGATTGTCTATTGTATTAAACAATCTCATCGTGTGTTGCGAGAGGCTCAATGCCATTGTAAATTATGTGTGGAAGACAGACCTGCAAGTTTAAAATCATTATGTGTTAATAATTTACAAAGCTTACCCTCCATCTAATTAAACTGTAAGTGTAAGGAACAAATTGTGCATTTATAAATTTACGCGTTTTAATCACACCGCAAACAAACTTTTTTCAGGTACCAAAATACACTCTGCTGATTAATTAATGTAAGCGTACAAACAATAATAAAATAGTACATTGTATATATGTATGTAATATTTAAATTGTGTTCCTTTATTTATTTTATTTTCCTTATACACTGAATCGTTAAAAAAAATAGCTGCTTAAAGCCTCTGGACTCGAAACCTGCATAGATCAAATATAAGTCCGAAATCTTACCTCTTCAGCCAAATCTACGAGAAAAATGAGGTCGTATAAAATTTAATTTAAAGTAAACGCATTGGTAGCCATATTGGGAAATGGCAGACATAATTTAGGGGTAAAACGCTGATGGATATGGTCTGAGAAGTTGAAAGTCACCTAAAAGGGAAAGTTATTGGGTTTTAGTTCGATACGTCGTACTTAGTGATATTGACAAAAGTAGTTTACATATTCGAAACTGCTCATGCCCCAAGGCGAATACTGAGCCTCTTGACCGCTTTCGCGTTTAAAGTTATATTTTCAAAGTAGCGTGCTACAGCAATCATATTGTAAGAAGTTGGGTTTAATTTTAAAAATACCAACCGTATTTTGAAATTGATAAACACTGCTCTAATTTTCATATTGAAAATATAGGCGTCCTTCTTGTTGCAACGTAAATCCCATCCTAATAAACGTCAGTCTACCATCTAAAAATTTGTAAGTAGGACTTAAATAATTTACATAATTGACTAATTACAAACCTAAAAATCGTACTTTGTATCTTTTATAAAATGTACTTTTTTCCTTATAACCGGGAAGCTTTAAAAAAGAGAGCTAGATACTGCCGCTGGATTAGAACCCTCCGTAGATCAACTATAATTCCGGATTATTTCCGTTTCAGCCAGCTCTACGAGGAACAAAATTTCGTATAAAATTTAATTTAAAATAACCGCAATGTTCTCAACATTATGAGAAGTTTTGTTTAATTTAAAAGTACCAGCTGGTGGCCATATTGGAAAATGGCGGAAAGCGCCAATTGAAAATTAAAGTAAGCATAATTTTTAAAGTGTGCCTCGCAGGTAGCCATGTTGGAAAATGGCAAATAGTGTCAATTCAAACTTAAAGTTAGTTAAGCTTAATTTACATGTACCGCGTTGGCGGCCATAATGGAAAATGGCGCAGGTATGTTGGAACAAATGAAAAGTTAGCGCGTTGTCATTCATATTGGAAAATGGCGGACTTTAAATATACAACAAATTTAAAAATACCTCGCTGGTAGCCATTTTGGAAAATGGCGGACATAGGTTACAACAAATTTAAAAATACCGCACTTGTACCCATATTGCAAAATGACGGACTTTAAAGTTAGAACATATTTAAATGGCGCTCATTCAAAACACTAACCGGCGCCATACTGTCTGCAAAAATTAGGTCATCCGCCTAATTTGTTTAATTACTATGTCGTGAGTTCATTAACCTCGCCGCCATATTTGTTTACATACTACGTAATTTGTTTACACATCAGACGCTAAAGATAGGTTTATTTTTACTACGTGACCGAGGGGTCATTGACCCCGCCTACATATTTGTTTACATAATATGTCGTTTATTTACATATCAGGGGATAATGTTTGGTTCATTTACACCACGTAACCGAGATGTCATTGACCCCCCGCCATATTTGTTTATATACTACGTCATTTGTTTACATATCAGAGGTTAAAGTTAGGTTTATTTACACCACGTAACCGCCTCGGGCAAGGTTATTCACCATATTTGTTTATATACTACGTCATTTGTTTACATATCAGAGGATAGTGATAAGTTTAATTACACCACCTAATCGTCTGGTGCAAGTTCGGCCGCCATCATTGTTTACATACCACGTCACTTCCGGTTTAGAGGACATTGACCCCACCTCCATGTTTGTTTACATAATACGTCATTTGTTTACATATCAGAGGTTAAAGTTAGGTTTATTTACACCAGGTGACGGAGAGGTCATTGACACTGCCGCCATATTAGCTTACATACTTGGTCATTTGTTTACATATCAGAGGAAAATTTTAGGTTCAATTACAACACGTGCCCGAGAGGATATTGTCACCGTCGCCATATTTGTTTAATATTACGTCATTTGTTTACATATCAGAGGATAATGTTAGTTTTATTTGCACCACGTGACCGAGATGTCATTGACCCCATCGCCATATATGTTTATATACTACGTCATTTGTTTACATATCAGAGCCTAAAATTAGGTTTATATACACCACGTGATCGAGAGTTCATAACCGCGTCGCCATATCTGTTTACATACCAAGTCAGTTGTTTATATATATAGGATAAATTTGAGTTTATTGGCACCAGGTGACCGGCTGGGGCAAGGTCGGCCGTCATCTTTGTTTACATACTACGTCACTTCCGGTCTAGAGGTCGTTAACCCCGCCGCCATGTTTGTTTAGATCACGTGACCTGTGACGTCAATTCAGTCCCATTCTACCATGCTATCTACTCACAAGGCGAGAATTGAAAACTATAAAAAATATGTGGCCAATAATACGGAATTCGAAATTATGGTTTGCATTTCATTAACGATGCGAAACGCAGGATTAATATAAGAGTTGTTCGTTGCGGAAAGCTAATAAACACACACATAAATGACAGTGATAATTTGTGACCTTTTTTTGTGTTAAATAGACACGATCCTTTTGGTTTAGTGTATTCGATTGTAAAGAAAGCGAGAAAGAGAGAGAAGGCGGCAAACAAAGGACTCAGGAGCTGGACTGTAACTAATTAAACTTCCGGGATGGAAGGGTGCACGAAAATTTATTGCAGAGCTGAGCCGTGACTGTCATTCCACATCTAGAAGGGTTTCTTTCTTACGACGTATAAACTTTCTTAATTGTGTATGGCTATTGCGTACAGATTTGAAATCAATTGAACTATTCCAAAACACAAGAAAATACCAGACAGCACAGCGGACTATGCAGTAGCTTGAAGCCCCACCATGCGTGGTGTGTTCAAATGGCTGGTGATATTTCAGATATTTCGTCAAACATATTCTATATACATGCTCTGGCAGGATAATCAGTTTAAGACTCTGCTTAGGTAGGGTTTTTAGCTGTATTTTTTGCTCTCAGCTTTAGATGTCTTAAACCGGCCATGTCAGACCGCACATAAATGTAAATCTCACAATAATATTTTTAGTTCTGCGGTATGGTAAGGCAGTATTTGTGTATAAGGGCCTCCTCTAACGAGTCCATTGTAGTTACAGTGTTTGATACGTAAATGAATGGACATGTTATAATTGGTAGAATGCTTATTTCCAGGGAAAAGCCAAAGACCTCGGAGGAATCCAGGAACATTTTCATTTTGTTAACTAGAAATCACAAATGGACAAAAATGGGAGTAGTCCAGGGTTTACGCGATAATATTTACTGCGACTTGAAGTGAAAATATCTTTTCGGACGAACAGCTGAGTGAAGTAGGAGCGAGATATCTACATATCGGTGACCATATTTATGAATTGTCAACACTATGCTTCAAATTGACGCAAATCATCAGCCGAGAGGTTCATCAGTCGGTCTTACGACCGGACCACAAACTCTTCCAAAGCGCGTTTTCCGCGGAGGGCGATCTATGCTTTCTCTTTAAATTATTCATATCTTCTCTTCTCAGTAACGTTATCCAATAGCTGCTCATCTCTTCTTCCTCATCGTCCTCTAACTTCTATTTTCCTTCCATCTTTTCTTCAATAATTTTTTTATAAGGCAGTTCCTACGCAAGATGTGACCAATCCAGCAAGCCTTCCTTTCTTCTTTGCACGTAGGACGTTCCTTTACTTTATGATTCTTTGTAATACTCCTTCATTTATCACACGATCAGTCCAACCGATCTTTCATCTTCTTTATTACTGCATTTCAAAAATTTCAAGCTGAGAATTTATTACTGCTTAAACCTAGTCACAAAGCGGAGTATTCCGTTTGGAATTGAACGAAAGTAGAACGTGCTGTGGGAGAACAGGGTCTAACATACTGCAACACAGTTCGTTATCAATTGCCTCTATTTATGCAGCGACGGATATAGACCGAAACAAATTTATTCTTAGGAAGCTTGTTAATTAACGGTAAACACTCTTTATAAGCTTCTACATGTTTTACGGTGTTGGCTGATTCTATGGGAATGCGTTTTGAAGTCTTCGTTTTGAGTGTTCAGACCTGTTGGTTCTTATGTTCTGTGCTCCGAAAATGCTCGAAGATATAGTGGCGCATGTTGTCTTACACATAAATTTATATAAACTGGTATTTCACAAAGAGTATCCAGCGAAACCCTGTGGTTACAAGAAGTAAAACAAGGGTGCCATAACAATGTTCTTTCACAACGTAATAAAAGAACGGATATTCGAATGCGACGTAATGTTGAGACGCCTTCACGCGTTCTTCTCCACAGCACTTTGGTCAAATGGTTATTTTATTTAACCTGCTGGTATCACACATCTTTTTTTCGTGATTTCCGACTTCTGAAGCGGTGCAAATAAGATCTTCTCTTCCTGAGATGTTGCACAGCGTAGGTTGGTATCTAGTTATCGAAGTTTCAGGACAAAATTTTCGGTAGTTAAATCGCGGGTAAATCAGCGCAAGAAATGTTTGACCCTTGAAGATGGGATGGGTAGTTTGTAGCGAAACGGCGGTAGCTAACCATCAATCTGCGTTACGTGAAATCCAATAATTTCAATCCACTTCGTGTGTTTTAGATAACTTTACCTAATTGTGATTACAATCCCAACCTCCAATGAGTTGCTGTGTCGACTTCCAAATGTCTTCTATCACTAACACGTAGTGTTCAGACAACAAATAACAAACTGCTTCATATTGTTTCAGCTAAATTTGTTAGTTCATGAGTATATTTTGTTGATACGGGCAAGGTCAAAAAGGATATAATCCTTAGGCCTAAGGTTATTGACATCGACATATGTTATATAAAATCCACTTACAGGTTTGTTCATGCATATCGCAAATATGCTTATGGAGACTACATGAAGATATACAGTACGCTTCTTAAGTATGATAATTCTCAATTACGCAGCAACACATCAGTGAATGCTGCCGTAGGCAGAGACAATGCTGCTGTGAGTTTTGATGTGTTCAGTCTGTTCCTGGTGGTTTTATCAGAAGAACCGAATAAATTTTTGGTTTTCTGCATCTCTAACATAATACATACGTAAGAGTAAATCCTTTCATGAAGGATATAAAAAGGAAAACACGGATTATTTTGTAGTCAATTTTCAAAATAACGTAAACTTGTCTAAACTGCCACCTAATCCGATGTTGTATAGTGATAAAAAGAATAATTAAATTATTTGTTTGTATGGGTATTGTTAACGTAAATGTTACATATTAATTATTGCTTGCTCTAAGCTGAGGGTGACATGTATGAGTAATGCTTGACTCATGAAAGTTGGTCTGTGCCCATGGTAAAGTACGCCTTGTGACTGGATACTGTGATGAGGCACCCTAACACACGGCACAATGCCAAGTAACTGAGGACTCTGAACAGTATATAGGCCCAAAAATTTCCGTAAGTTTGGAGGCTTCAATGAATCTGGGAGCGAACAGAAGAAAAATTTCATCTTGAGACGCGGGTCCAACGCTGTTCTCCAAAGTCTCTCTCTTCATTGTAATTTGTTGACTAGTACTCAATAAAACCACACGAATTTAGTCTGTGGAGTTGTTACTAGAATAAGGAAACTCAACTTCTGCGCTCTGACTGGGTAACGAAACACGTTCCTTCAGAAGGTAACTCAATAAGCTGCACAGAATCAGAGCGTTGTGACTATGTTGCTTTTGACGTGGAATAAGTCAGGGGCGCCAGTTGTATTTTTTGGTGTACAAAGGGGCTGATATTAGTTTGGAAAAAATCAAGAAATTTTTGGTTACGGCAGAATTTGAGCCGGAGGGCCGAGTGCGTTTAAAAAGCGTAGAAGTGTCCATGATCGAAACTCATGGCTGTTCGGAAACCCAAATACTAGAAGGTGGAATGAGTATCCCCTACCGTTTGCAATTAGTCAGTAAGTAAGTAGACTTGAGAGTTGATGGAATTTTAGGACGTGATTATTGCAAGAGATGTGGGCGCGCATTTTCTATAGACATCGAATTTTGGTTTTTCTGTACAAGTGTATTCTTGTGCGTAAGAAATTAACGTTCTTACCGGCAGACAAACCAGGGACGCTCAGGGACGAGAGGTTGAAACAACTAAACTTCCCCGCCCGAATTGAAATGATTGTACATGTAGGGGTTGAGATGGGACCGCGATACAAGAGGGCGTAGTCAAAAAGCTGAGCTATTGCCAGGGGTGTACCTAGTCGAGAGCTTGTTGAAGGTGGAAAATGAATGCGCTATTACCAGCATTATTAATACTACAGCAGGGAAGGTAGAACTGTCCGAGCAGGTAGTTAAGCTAGAGAGAATAGATGAAAAAACTACCCGCGAGGTCGTATATTTAGGTGCAATGGAACAGGGTAGAGAAAACGATGACCAAAATATGAGCCGAGGAGAAAGAATGAAAGCTAAATTCAGGGATGACCATCTAAATGAGGAGGAAAAGACACTACTCCGTGAGATACGTTTCGAGTATCAAGACGTGTTTTCCTTGCCGTGTGACAATCTGATTTGTATTATCGCCACTAGAGGAAATGTCCAGTTACAACCAGGCGTTACACCTGAAAACACGCGCCCATAATGGCTGCCTGAAAGTAAGAAATTGGAGATACATATAGAGGTTAAATATTTTGTGGAAGATGGTATCGTAACAATGAGGGAATCTTCATGGAATAGTCCCCTCTGGATTGTACCCAAATGAGCGGAGCCGGACTGGAAACCGAAATGGCGAATGGTATTGGACTTCCGCAAATTGAACGAGAAAACAGTAGGAGATGCCCTTCCCCTTTCAGGACATTACCGAGATTTTGGATCACATAGGACAATCTAAATATTTCACGTGTTTGTATATGGCAATGGTTTATCACCAAATTGAGCTGGAACCTGGAGAGGTACCTAAGACAGAGTTCAGTAAAAAGCAGGTTCACTGGGTGTAATCTGAGTTTGCCCTTTGGTTTAAAGAGAGCCCCAGCAAGTTTTCAGAAATGATGAACTCAGTGCTAAGCGTACTGAAGTTTACACACTGTTTTGTATATTAAATGACATCGTTTTTTATGCCAGGTCACTAGAAGAGCAGGATGTTCATTTGCGGGAATTATTAGACAGCTTGCGTAAATCTAACCTGAAGCTGCAGCACGAAAAGTTTCAATTCCTTCTGGTGGAATTGAGCTATTTAGAACACGTAATTACGGAGGACGTGGTGCGGCCGGACCCCCTCAAAGTAGCGGCAATATAGGGATTCCGGCCCTCCAATCGGAGACAGTTGGAAGCTTTTTGTGTTACGATTAATTACTACAGACGTTTCATTCCGGATTGCAGTAGGTTTGCTTCGCCCTTATATATGTTGTTGAAGAAAACAAAATTTGAGTGGGCCGAAGCCCAAGAGAACACGTTTAAACCTTTGAAATCTAAGTTAATGAAACAAATTATTTTGCTGTTTCCTGATTTTTCCGAAGTGTTGTTTTGACAACCGACGCTACCAATCAATTTTTGGGTGCCGTGTTGTCGTCGGGACAGTTCGGGAAGGACTTGCCGGTGGATTATGCAACCGCAATCTAAACAAACCAGAATTACACTACCCCACTAGTGAGACAGTTCTACTTGGTATAGTGTGGGCGACCAAGTACATTAGACCGTACTTGTATGGGAGTAGATTTCAGATTATCAGTGAACACAAATAGTTAGCGTGGATTATGAATGATAAGGACACCGGATCGCGATTAATTCGGTGGCGAATCCAACTGGCCGAATATTATTATGAAATTATTCATAAAAGCAGGGTTCAGAACACTAACGCGGATGCACTAAGAAAGCTTGGCAGTGTAGGTGCATTAAAGGGACCGACGGATATTTTCGACGTGAAGTAGAAAACGCAAATTTTGTATGAATTTGACGACTCACCTTTAGGTGGACATAGAGAGATGAACAAAACTCACCGTGCTATTAGTTTGCAATACACGTGGCCCAAAATGAGGCGGCAAGTAAGGAATTATTTTAAACCGTGCGAGATTTGTCAAGTATATAAGATCTTAATTCGCAAGAAAAAAGCGGCGATGCAGGTGCCTTCGACCGCGGATCGCCCCTTTGTGAAGTGTTACTTGGACGTGGTTGGTCCAAATCCGGTAACGGTGCAAGGCAACAAGTACATTTTAACATTTCAAAAAGATTTAAGCAAGTATATATTAGCCGTTTGCATAGAGAAACAGGACTCGAAATCCGTAACCAAGGATATTTTTAGAGAATATTTCTATTGTACGATAATCCACAGATTGTACAAACGGAGCACGGCATTAAACATTATGAGTGACGTGATCAGGGACAATTGTAGTCTTCTAAACGTTAAGAAGTTTCAGTCCACGGTTTTTCATCCTGAATCACAAGGGAGTATTGAACGCCGTCATCGCGTGTTGGTTGAATACCTCCGCCACTACGTGAGTGAGGATCAGACCGACTGGGCTCATGATTTCCGTTCTCAACTTACTTAAACAACACAACTCGGCACTCTGCCACAAAATATACGCATTTTGAGTTACTATTTGGGCGCACCTCAACCCTAACATTGGCATTTAGACAACTCCCGGAATCCTGGTACATCTATGAAAATTACGCGTCAGAATTGAAGGGTCCACTACGGACAGGTCGTCAATAGGCACAAAAAAGTTTAATTGAGATGAAAGATAAAATTAAGAGTAATATGGCAAAGCGGCCAGACCAAGTAAAGTAAAGCCCGAGATAATGTTTTGCTGTTTGATGAAACGGTTAGCCGCGGGAGATCGCGCAAATTAAGTGCACAATTGCTTGGCTTGTACACTGTAACTGAAGTAGGTAAGGTCAATGCGACCATAGATATGGGACGTAAGCTGGTCAAAGTTTTACTAGACGGCGTGAGGAAGAGAGTAACACCGCGTAATTGTCTGTTGCAGATGTGGCGAGAAATTCTCACACTTTTATTTTGGGTAATAAGTAATGCAGCCGAGCGGGACACCGGCTATAAAATAGACGTTTACCAAGAGACACCCGGTTTATAATTTGAGCACGTAGTTCACGTCACCCTTTCACACACCACATTCACTATAATATTATATGTCCCCCTGCATCCAATAGACGACTCGACGTCTAATTTTGAGCAGTATGTTCAGTACGTAGATAAGACTATTTGAAGGATGATTGTTAGAAATTGGAAGGCATACCGTCACTTCCGCGATATTATGGCTCACAAATTCAGACAGATAAAGACTACTAGGCAGTTACTATTCGAAATTGCTCAGACGAAAGTTGAGAATAGTAGACAGACTAGGAGATTGTTTAACTTTCTAGGTAAAGTTAGCAGGGCATTGTTCGGTACGATGGACGACGAGGGAGCAGAGCTTACCACGAGCAGATAGAGCGTTTAGAGCAGGGCACCACTACACTGACTCAGTTGATTAAGCAGCAATTAATTGTAGTTAAATCAACACTGTGCGCGTTTAACATGTCGTTAACTGATGCACAATCTAACGAGATTAAAATGAGAGAAGGATTGAGTCTATTGCAATTGCAATCGAAAGTCACATTGCCAAAGCTCTAGATGCGTCACAAGTCGTCCAAAGGACGTTGAATTTATTGGTGGAGTATATAGCGAAAGTTCAAACCGGAACCATACCGCCACGCCCGTTGTCACCTATCCTACTATTGGAGACCTTAGAAAACAGCGTATCCTCTCTCCAAACCGACACTATTCTTCCTTTCACGTTGGGTGAATACCCTATCAGGTGTTAAGTCAAATCCTAATACATAGAAACCCTTTGTGAACATTTCCAATGTAATCATATGAGCACGGTCGTCGTGATGAATACCAGTACTTCAAAATAGTGTTTCGTAAGCCTTGGTAGCACCAAAAGTTGAAGAGCAATCAATTGTTAGCTGTTAGGAAGGGTTCTGAACTGCGTTTACGAACAGCACACGATGAATCCTATCATAATGATGAACGTGGAATGGATTCGTACTGGCAGAACCAACGAATGCGGTGTTT
>Ga0131853_10024785_pt1 | contig 10815 bp, 7 predicted proteins | sample TergutLab28metaG_FD_92764 | JGI IMG/M metagenome (GOLD analysis project Ga0131853, IMG submission 92764) | Labiotermes labralis P1 segment gut microbial communities from Petit-Saut dam, French Guiana - Lab288 P1 (version 2) (version 2) | ecosystem: Host-associated > Arthropoda: Insects >... | reverse complement strand
TGTGGGGGGGTGGGGGCGGGGGGGGGGGGGGGACACTCTGGAGACGTCACTGACACACATCACCATCCGACAACACAAAATGCTACATTTTATTCGTCTTCACAAAATCCAAACACAACATTTCTGCCGTAACGTTTTTCTTCGTGTGATTTCATCATGTGCAAAACACAAGCACAGGCTCAAAATGATATCTGTGTTACCTGTGTAAGGGCGGAAAGCAAAATATAAAAAGTAACAGGCTTCTGCATAACATAAACAAAACTGAGAAATCTGATATTTAGAAGAAGTTCAGCAGTGGCGTACCCAGGAATTTTGTTCGGGCGAGGGGGGGGGGGTTCAACAAATTCAGTTGAGGACAGAGGACAGAGAATGGGGATCTGAGGGTGGTATCCCCCTACCACCTAGTCAAGCGTTCTGGAGGCAGCTGTAATTTGGTATAAGAAATTTCATTTTATATAGCAAAATTTTCTTAATTTTTGGTATTTTAAAAATATTTATTATGACAACCAATGTATTTGTCATTGCTAATGTGAAACAATTGCGAACTTAGGTAGTTTTATAATTTCACTGCCTTTTTTCCGAACATCTTGGAGTGTTGGCGCCCTAAATTCAGAAATTTTTAACATTTTTCACAATCGGGTTGAGTTTGGCACGGTTTTGGAGGGCCTTCGGAATTTCGGGCAGGGGGGGGTAGAACACCCCAACCCCCCTCCCCCTTGGTACGCCACTGAAGTTCAGTATTCTGTTAGATTTCAGTTCTAACTCTGGTTGACAGAATATCGTTAAACATATCCGCAAACAAGCAAGTAACAGGTTTTATCAGTTCCTGTATTTAAAATGTTCCATACCTCTGATCAGCAACGCATCATCAAAGAGACAGCGGTTTCATAAACGATGTGTTCATTAACTTTTCAATTTAAACCCTGATGTTATTTAAACGATATCAATGGTGCGGTAATAAGGCCTGTACTGGGCAAACAGAAGCACGGTCAGTGCATAGAGTGTTCCGCCCTTCTCTAGCCTCCATCGCGTTTGTTTTGTTTACCCTAGCCATGTCACATACGAGAGCCAAACTTAGAAAAACTGGTCATTTTTCATTTTGGTTTATTTAGTATTTGGAATGCAAATATCAGTGCAGAAACATGCGTGGCTTTTCAACAATGGAATACACATTTTACCATGAAAATATACTGACAAAAGGACATTTATTTTTTTTAAAAAACCACCATTGGACATTTTAAACATATCAATCAACATTACCAAGTCAAAAATTTATATTTTCTAAAGACAGCACAAAATGTAGTTGCGACGTGCAGACCGACCAGGTTCGTTTGGTAACCGGCGCATTACGCTTAAGGACCAGTATTTTCCGTTTTATTAGGTGCAAACTTAATAAATGCCGGCGCCAGTGGCCGCGCGGAATAAGGCGGCTACGGACGCTCGCCTGCTGAAATTGTGGGTTCGAATCCCACCGGCGGCATGGACGTTTGTCTGTTGTGAGCGTTGTGTGTTGTCAGGTAGAGGTCTCTGCGACGAGCTGATCACTCGTCCAGAGGACACCTACCGACTATGGTGCGTCGTTTCGTGTGATCTAATAACCTCGTGAATGAGGAGGCCCTGGCCGACTGAGGGCTGTCGCACCAAAATGAAAAAAACAAACAAACAAACACTTTATAAATGTTAAACTCATGGTTCCGTGCATCACAATTCAATGTTAATAAAAATCCAACCCGATGCAACAGTATGCAGATATTTATTTACTTCAAAGTCACTCTACATGTTTCGGGTGTCACAGCTCCCATCATCAGGAATACTAAAAACTGTAAGCGCAACCTCCGGTACAGGTCATAATACTGGTAGAGCTACTTCCCTCCAACGTGGCCTGATCGGGACTTTATAAATTATCGTAGATTCCTTGCCCAATTCCTCGACAAGTGCAGTGCCCTACAGCACAGCACACACCTGCGAAGAGCTCTTCTGTTTTGCTCTGCCAGAAGAGTTATGCTGGAGAAAACATTTAATTGTTCAAAAGAATAGTGCGCAGGGCGTACATAGATGAGAAAAACATAGAGATAAGAAAATACGAATCAAACGAGATGTCGTTAATGCGAAGAAGAGCAAGAGCAACAGAACAGGGAAGAATTTCGATATTAATTACCAGTCCTCCACATCAAATATTCGCAAAACTTCTTTCTCGAATTTCTTATTCCACATTCCAAAAGAAGAATTAAACAATGGATAGGAACTGAGCTTCATAGTAGCAATCCGATAATTCTTCTTTCCATTCCTTATTTTCAACAGCGCCACAACAGTTTTCCAAAGCCAGACATCCTGCTTGTTCTCGTATTTTCCACACCGCATATTTCAATAATCGAGTCTTCCGACTCTGTGACAATTCATGGTGTCCTAAACTAAATGTTGTAGTTCTTATCAATAAATCGGAATCAATTTTTGTCTTACATTTTCCGTTACTGAATCCTTGAAGTGACATCAGAGTGGTAAGCATTTTCATTAGCCAATGCTCCATTTCTCAGCCTAGCAAATACATAACACAAGAAAAGAAGAAAGACAACACATATACTCGCCGATAATACACGCATTATGTAATCTGTTTAATGTAGATACGGTGCGCTTAAGACGCAGCTGAAAAACAAGAAATGGATCACACGAGGCATGTTTAGTGTTCATCGCTCCGTATTCGGGAGGTTACTGAAATGACTCTCAGTCTGGAACACTGTCATTTTTTTTTAAATTTCTCCAGCAAACTCCTGTCCCTTCCAAAACCATCCTACCAGTAGCTGTAGCTGTAGCTATAGTTGTAGTTGTAGTTGTAGTAATAGTTGTTTTAGGTGTAGTTGTAGATGTTGTCGCTGTAGTTGTTGTATTTGTTGTTGCTGCTGTTGCTGTTCTATTCAATACAGGTGAGAAAAGTCGTTAAATAAATTAAAAATCCAATCACTCAAGGAGTAACACATAAAGAATTGTCATCTCATAGAGATAATGGACCAGAGGGTAGATGAAAATATGTTAGGAACAGTATCAAAAGGCGATCTTTCATATTACAGATGTTGAACGTTCCATCTCTGATTCTAAAGGGCCACACGGACCTATTTAATACTGTTCCGCCAGCGTACGTTAAAATCGCTGACTAAATGACGAATGAAAATAATAACTTGAAACGCTACGGAATTACTTCATCGATGTTTCTACCCATAATTTACTTCGAGCGACTGAACAATATCACGAAAGACCTTAATCCAGCTAATATCACTCATTTCCAAGACTATAACCTAAGGCATCACAAATACAAAGAACTCCAGCACAGCTTACGGTGACGATATTGCTATAGGTTAGAAGCTACTGATCGAGCAGTCCTATACTAATGAACAGCCTGTACTTGATAATAATTAATGCCTGGATATGATGAAAAATTAATATCCAACGATGTCAAAGTATTTTGTGGTCACGTACAGCCGAGATTATTCCAAAACGAGTTGTCGTACCTTCAAACCACTAATGAGTTCCAGCCATAAAGCCAGATTATTGCCCTGTCGTCTTTGAAATTCAATTACGCATATATTATTATAATTTAGTGGTATTAGCGGCACATTAAATAGGGACACAAAGAACGTACGACCAAACGACAGTACAGTAATTACTATGCGAAGAGGCAAAGGCTACAAAACCTCATACGACATCCCGTCGTTTCGACAAACCACTAATACGGCAGTTTGAATGGGAGGTAATTACAGTTCGGTGTATGTTCAATAATTAGGCCTCCATAAAATAAAATAGAGATAGATGTAACAACACACAAAAGCGCAAAACTCTAATTACTTTTCATTTCGAAACCCTATCCACTTATATTACCCTCTTACCAGTTTTTTTGGGATCATTCACGCTTTGAACTGTGTCAACTGTCCGGTGTTTAAAATAAAAATTAAAAAACAACGTTTGTGGGGTCACGATCGTTCTCGGTGCTCGGGCAAAAAGGGGGGAGGGAAAAACAGTTGAGGTCGACAAGAAAATCCCCCGAAATGTTGTGTTTTGATTTGCATTTTAAAGACAGGTAAAAGTAAAGCAGTCCCGTTACAGGCCTGCAGTGGCCCAGAGGATTCCAGGAAGTTAAGGTTCCCAGATTTCGTGACAACTGTACAGGATGGTGGTAAGGTTGTCAGCCTTACTCACCGGCCGCCTTTACCCCCAGGAATTGCTCCTGGTACTCATTTCTGTTAGAGGCTGGGTCGAGCCCAGGGCCATAGTGCAATCAGACGGATTTTGTGTCAATGAAGAATCCCAATGACACAAGCTGGGATCGAACCAGCGACCTTACGATTCGTAGCACAGCACCGTAACCACTGCGCCACCGCGGTCCCCATTTTAAAGAGAGGTCCAAGGACAAAGTCCACGCTGTGTATGTTTTCAGTAGAATGTACTGTCTCTCCCACACTGTTATTTACCTGATGCAATCTTTTGGTGGGTATCAACAAATAAAATCATTTGTATTCAAAGTAATGTTACTCTACGAAGATATGTAACAAAATCACATTAGGCAGACTTACTCACTTAATCCATGGCGCAGAGTCCTCCTTACAAAGCGTCCGCCACCTATCTCTTTCCTGGGCCAGCCCAATCCAGTCCATATATCCACATCCCACCTCCTGGAGATCCATCCTAATATTATCAACCCATCTATGCCTAGGTCTCCCCAGTGGTATCCTTCCCTCCGGTTTCCCTACCAAGACCCTATACACCCCTCTCCTCACCCATACGCGCCACATGCCCAGCCCAACTCATTCTTCTCAATTTTATCACCCGCACAATATTGGGTGAGGAGTACAGATCATTTAGCTCCTCGTTATGCAATCTCCTCCATTCCCCCGTTACCTCGTCCCTCCCAGGTCCAAATATTCTCCTCAACACCTTGTTCTCAAACATCCTCAGCTTCCTTTACATTAGGCAGACTATGACATTATATTTAAACAGTCCGTGATTTTTATTTCTCAAGAAGAGATGTTAAAAAATAAGAGCCAATTTTGTACACGCAGGCTCATGTTTTTTATAAACTAAACGACCTACTAATTATTTGGTTTAAGGAAATAAAAGAGGAGTGGGAAGGAAGCCAAGTGCACGTGTGAGATAAATTTTTAAAATCAACTGCATTATTTATAGAGACTGTTATCACGTTTAAGTACAACTTGAAAGTAATACTTCACTGTAACTTAAATGATATCACTGGCATTTCCTTCACAAAGAATGCAATGTGTTTTCGTGGTCGCCATACCCTCGTCATTTGCCATAAGCCGAACTCCAAGGCTGTAAATATGATGTCGTGGAGTTGCGTCTCAATGGCCAAACACGGGCGTGTCAAGAACAGGCACCGGAAATTCCGTGTTCTGTGGCCTTCCTGCATATAAAAAACATATCACTTTGTTGTGGCTTGTTATTCCAACACGGAATATTTTGTACCCCCTTTACCCCGGGCTCTAAAATAAATTGCGGAAGCCATAAGGGTGCTAATTACACACACGTGATACAATTACGCGACATAATAATACGCAAAAAGTCAAGATAAATACACGTAATAATGAAAGATACATATAAAATAAAAACATACATACATTTGCAGCACATACATGGTTGCAGCACTGCAAGAACACAGACCTTCCCACATCACAAATTAAATAAACCGAAGTAAATCTTTGGCGCCATAGAAATAAAACCCGAAATCAAATAAATGCAGCCCCCCCCCCACTCGGCAAGCAAAGTCAAGGACACTGACCAACCAACGGCAATCAGAAGTACAGAACCAAACCAAATTTCGACCGTCTGGGCCAAAAGGCAGAAGCAGAATAAGGTGAAAGGGACGGTAGGAAGGTAAGGGGTAGTGTGAAAGGCACCGGAAGTAGTTGCTCACGTAATATGAACAATCTAGACTTGCCATAGTACAAATTCAATATAAACTTACTATATGGCATTGTGTTCGGCAATTTCAAGAATAGGCCGACACTCGTTGCCGCAGCACAGGCAATGCAAGTACCCCAACATTAGTGCACAAGATAATTCATTTACATCCCTAATAAGTTCCCAAGCTTTACTGTGGAGATAAACCAAAAGTCAAACCTAAAAACACCTCGTGTTTTTCTCCCAGCGATTAACAGCGCTTGAAGTATCAGATCGATCCCATTCAATTTGGCATGACACACCCACCGTAATTTTGAATAGCCGTTTCAATTTTCGTTCACGATTTCTCCACAACGCAGGGCATTTCTCCTACGAACCTAATAAATCCGCATACGCTTATCAGTTCTTTGCGAGACTGTGATGAACACGTGAGTGGACAATTCTGTTGTGGTATTGCGAGCACATGTTTATTTCACTTGTATGCTTTTAGGTAGATTTTCAATCTTTTATGAGACACGCAGGCCCTTAGGCTCAATACAGGTATAGCTCTGCTCTTTTCAAGGACGTTCGGCACTAGATGGGGGTGGGGGGTCAGCCCCACGTCCCGGCCGCCTCTACACCCAGGAAAGAACCGGTGCCCATTGTACAAGAGGCCGGGTGGGCCCCAGGGCCGGTCTGGAGGGGCGGAAAATCTCGTCCCCATAGGGATTCGATCCCGGACCTTCCAGCCCGTAGTCAGTCGCTATACTGACCGAGCTAACGGACCCTTGTATTCTTTTAAAGGGCATAAATACAGGTTTAGTTATATACAGACCTATTAAACAAAACGAGTTGCAGATAGATTCTGATGAAATTCTATGTAAAGTGGCTGCAAGTATTTTAATTTCGTTCACATTAAGGGTATTGAAGGTCCAAAACAAGTCGCGTCGAAGCACATTTTTAGGCTTATCTCACTAAGTGATCACTTCAGACATAAATAGCATGAAAAAACCTTAGTGATAGGAAAACATATGCTTGGTATATCTCATATAATATTTTCAAGGACCCCACCGATTTTTTTTCATCATGGCGCAACAGCTCTAGTGGGCCAAGGCTTCCTCTTTATCGAGGATACATGATTACAATCAGACGCACCACAATCGGTAACACTCCTCTGGACGAGTGATCAGCCCGACGCAGAGACCTCTACCTGACAACACACAACACTCACAACAGACAAACATCCATGTCCTCGGAGAGATTCGAACCACCAATCCCAGCAAGGGAGGGGCCGCAGACCCACGTCTCGGACCGCGCGGCCACTGGGATCGGCACTCCGATTTTAAGGAAAAGCAATAATACGAATGTAAAGTAAACATCAAAGACCGAGTGCCATCCAAGGAGTAGTCAGATTCCTCGCTCTCCCTTGATGAAATCTGCTCAATTTATAATAACTTGCTTATAATTCAGGAAGTTAAGAGATGTTATGTTTAAAGCAGACGAGTCATTTAAATATCACAATAAGGTAGACTCTGCCGTCATTCGTTCCTTCGTCATTCGCACAAAACACGCAATGAGCACTGACGTGTCCGGAGCTTTAAAAAATAGGATACAGACACCCTGGTATAAGACTAAGCACGATAATCCGTGACAGGGTTTGGCATTGAGATTAACACAGAAGTAAATTCACTCGAAGTATGGGCCAGAGTTTTAGGACACGCCGCCTGGGCTACCTTCAGTATTTCATGGGATCCGAAGTTCAAAGTCATCTCACCATGTCATCAGCTGATATGGTAAGTTCAGTAATGTGTAATCAGTAAAATCAGCAAAATACTTCCTTAACCTTCTGCAACACCGCTGTGAGAAAATCAAACGTCACCACATTATATCAGAAGTTTTCAAGCCCCTGAAAATGGACCTGCTTCACAAAAAGTATGATTAAAATTTTAAAAATTTCGTGTTCCACCCATCAAAGGTCCGTTCCCCAACAATTTAGGGTACAGTATCAAAAATCTATTTTCATCATGTTACTATACAAACAGCACTTCCATTGAAACAAAAGGTATTCTTTCAAGACACACAAGAGTGTACACCCCTGCTTCCTAAACAGGGGCCGCTTCTTGTCTGTTATTGAAACCCGAAGCCCCACTCTACCTATAACTCACATAAAATTGGAAAATACAATTTCATTAAGCTCTACACTGCAGGTGCTAGATTAAATCCACAAAGTGCTCTCAGGCAGCTGCAGAAGTCACAAAATTCTCGCGCGAACATAAAGGGATATTTTCTTCGTATTCACGTACTATCATACCTATTCCTATCAGCTTAGAAAGAATTCAATTCATTCACTACGCACTTTTCAGAATATACCCAATTATCACTTATACATAATTTAATCTCGGTCGTCCACACAGAGTGACATATACTAGGTATCGCACTGATACAGCTAATTTTCCTGATGATGGGCACATAGTTGCCCGAAACATGTAGATAATGGAAATAAACATACATGAGAAAATTGTGCACCAAATTGGTTTATTTACAAAGATTATACTATGACGCACGGTCAATAAAGCATAAAATAATTCCAATTGATATTTTCCTTCGAACATAAAAGCTAAATATTCTTGGGTTTATGTGGTATAATTGGATAGTTTGGTGAAAAAATGTCCACATCGACGCCATTGCTCGAAATTATGAAAACGCTTGTCAGACATTTAGCAGATACCCACAAGTTGCAGCACTTCTTGTGTGCATGTCCTGTTGTTCTTCCCGCTGTTCTTATTGTTCCCATTGTTCTTGAATATTTTCGACGAGTTCTTTCGTTTCCCGCATAGAATACTCGTGCTATTTTGTGTTCAGAGCATCAACTGTTTCCCCAAAATTTCCGGCATTTTCTTTCTTTCACGTACTTCCACGTAAACTCCAGATGTCATATTTTAGACCACTAAAATCAAACCCAGCTATCCCAACTCAGAATCGTTAAAGAGTAAAGCAGAGAAACAGTTTCACTTATTTAACGTGTAGGATGGAAGATCATTATTTGGTTACGGGTTGATGAACACTTCATATTCCTGAAAAGGAAAAGAATCTGAAACTTGTGAATATGTATTCCTGTTATTGTTATCTACACACGTGAGTGGGTCCTCTTTGATTAAAAACGTGGAGATCGCTTGTCTGAAACCAGCGTATCTAGAGACTTCCAGGTGGGGAAAGAATTTTCGAAAATGTAGAGTCTTTGATTTGCACAAACGTGTTTAGCCACTCTACATTCTTTAAGTTAATTACAGCATGACGAACAAAATACTAGGCTCATTCCAAAATCAAATTCCGATTGGTTGGTAAAAATAAACGCGTTGCCATAGCGTCAAAGCGCACGCTCAGTAGTAACAAGTAACTTCTATTCTTGCTGTACGCCTACCCTCAAACATTTTCGCTGCGTAGTGTAGGAGTAATTACTGATGAAACATGGACACTATCATCGCCGCTCCGGCCAGCTGTGAGGTACGTATTCTGGGACCGTAAGGGAATTTTGTTGACAGAATTCATGGTACCAGGGACCACAATAACGTCAGAGGTTTATTGTGAAACGCTGAATAATCTTCGGAGGTTGATAAAAAAAAAACAAACGGCGCGGGATGCTCACTAAAGGCGTCGTTCTCCTGCACGACAACGCGCGGCCCCACACCGCGGCTCGCACAAATGCTTTAATCAAGTTCTTCAACTGGGAGATTTTCGACCACCCTCCTTACAGTCCGGACCTGGCACCAAGCGATTACCGTCTCTTCTCCAAGATGAAGGTCTGGTTGGCTACCCAGCGTTTCCACACCAAAGAAGAGCTCATGGATGGCGTCAAAACCTGACTGCATAACTTGGCGGCGCCGTTCTATGACGAGGGACTGCAAAAGCTAGTGCAACGGTACGACAAGTGCCTAAATGTGGATGGCAACTATATGGCGAAATAATGCAGATATGTATATAACTGTTTCATATAATCAAGTTTTGTTCTCTGTTTTATATTTCTTTTACCAGCCAATCGGAGGTTGATTTTGGAATGATCCTCGTAAGCACCGGACCTGTCAAGACTTTAGTGAACCGCTGTAGCACAGTGGTTAAGACGCTGTTCTACAATCGGAAAACCACTGGTTCGATCCCAGATGGTGTCATTCGAATTTTTCATTGACATAATCCTTCCGATCGCACTATGGCCCTGGGGTCGACTCAGCCTCGAACATAAATGAGCACCAGGAGCATTTCCTGGGGGTAAAGGCGGCCGGTGCGTAAGGCTGACAAACTTACCAACATCCTGGGCCACTGACACGTAATCTGGAAACCTTAACTTCGTGGAACCCTCTGGGCACTTCGGGCCTGTAACGGGACTGATTTACCTTTTATCCCTGTCAAGACTTTATAATGAAATATTTGTTACAATTTAAACACCGATAAAAGAGGACTGTAAAAGCAGGAAGAATATTTGTTGCTGTAAAATAAACACTGCAAATTAACAATCAAGTTCTACACTTCTCCGACTTTAAAGAAAATCTAAATGTAACGACAAATTTCAGCAAAATCCAAAACAAATAGATATTTGGGAGGATTTTTCTGTTGGGTGTAGCGTTCTTCCGTGCGGGCATACGAACGGGACGACAAACACGGCGAGACCAGCAATGGCTATTCCTTTTGCGAAGACGCCTAAAGTGATAAATACGACAGTAAGACGTGAATAAATTTTTTTATTCAGCCATTTATCACACACAATAAGAAACTTGTAAATGTTTTTCAGCGGCTAATTGCGGCACGAATTCAGAGTGTGGGGACTGATAATAGTACCTTCGAGAGGGTGAAAGATTTTAAATATTTGGGAACAACTTTAACAAATCAAAATTATATTCCGGAAGAAATTAAGAGCAGATTGAGGTCAGGAAATGCTTG
>Ga0131853_10024784_pt1 | contig 10815 bp, 6 predicted proteins | sample TergutLab28metaG_FD_92764 | JGI IMG/M metagenome (GOLD analysis project Ga0131853, IMG submission 92764) | Labiotermes labralis P1 segment gut microbial communities from Petit-Saut dam, French Guiana - Lab288 P1 (version 2) (version 2) | ecosystem: Host-associated > Arthropoda: Insects >... | reverse complement strand
TGTTGTTGTTGTTGTTGTTGTTGTTGTGTACGTGCTGTGTGAGGCTGTTGTTTCTGGTTGTGTTGTGTTTCGTACCGCCGTTTGTCGGCTTTAGAGTCGAGAAATTCTCACATATGAGCCTGGTTTGAGGACCAGACTTTATTTTCATAAACCAAAATTTGAGATATATATTGTGTGATAGACTCCAATACTGTAGTTTACTGAAAACAGGTCTTTGCCGAAATTTCTAAATTTTCGAGTCGTTAACCTTTAGATGCCTAATGTCAACTGTAGTGGTCGTACCGCACCGCTAACCTCTAAAGTTTCATTTTATATATTTATTCAACAAATATAGGTACTGAATATTTTAAACATGGTGTATATTCTCAGTTTTTTTTCTCTTTAAAATGTAGTTTGTTTCATAATTCTAACTTATTTGGTTTCTGTATTATTCACATTTTATATACAGGGTGTGCTAAAAATTAAAAAAAATAATTCCGGCGCCAAAAGGTTAAGATGCTATAGAAAGTTCCTTTAGTGTTTTTCATAACCGATTTTCAGCCCACCGGACTCTATAAACAGTGTTTTTGATAGGAATGTTTGTGTCTTTTCCATTCATCGTACTAACTACTGGTGATGATCAGCATGCTAGTTACACGTCACTTAGTCAAAATGTAATTTTTCGGGTTTTTTTTGTGGCGTCTGTTGCTCAGATGATGGTGCTGGTCGATCAGTACATTGTACAGATTAATACTTTGCGACGTTTCGGAGGAACGCGTTGCTTCTGTCTTCAGGCTGACTGAATTTGTTCTAAAGATATTCAGCCATATTCACGAAGGAGAAAAAAAAGATTAGTTTTTTCAAGATCTGTGTTTGAAATAATGTGAAAGTGATGTATAATGTGGGAAAAAAAAATTATTTGTAGTAGCAAGGAAGTTAGGATATTGAGAAATTTGCCTTTATTCGTACATCAGAGTTATGTTTGTCAGTTTGTGAGATTTGTTTTGGGGGGGCACAACAGCCCTCCCCACCAGTGGGCCAGGTCCTCCTCATTCACGAGGTTGCTAGATCACACACAACGACGCACCACAGTCGGTAGGACTCCTCTGGAAGAATGATCAGCTCGTCGCAGAGACCTCTACCTGACAACACACATCAGACAGACATCCATTCCCTCGGCGAGATTCGAACCCACAATCTCAGAAGGCTAGCGGCCGCAGACCCACGACTTAGACCGAGCGGCCACCGGGACTGGCTTGTGGGAGTGCGGTTTTTAGTTATTCGTCGCCCATCGTCTGCTTTGTGTCTCGAGAACGGATGTGAATGTGAAGGTCTCGTATTTTGTGACGTTCCGGTTTGGGGCACGTACGGTTAGCTCTGTAGGTCTCAGCCGACTTTTCGCACCTTTTGTAGATCTACGACCCATTTCCACGATACCGCCGCACGGCTGTGGGAATAAGGCGATTTGAATTCCCAGATACATTCACATTCGTGCGGTGAGACAGTTTAAATTACCGCACGTGATCTGGTTTACAAGTAGGCCATGCGCAGTTCTACGTTCGCCGTCATGTATAGTTTGGATTGGTCATACATGTAGAATAATTTTTGTTTTGTTGACCGTGCATCCTAATATAATGATAGTCTTTTTTTTACCAACTTGATGCACAAATTATTTATTTTGATACATTTATTACATTCCTCTGCATGTTTCGAGCACTATTGTGCTCATCTTCAGGAGGACAATTGTATGAACGCAGTATCTGGTATCGTCACTGTCTTTGGGTGACCGTTCAGTACACAGGTACTCTCGTAACCTGCGTACCGAACAGTCACCCGAAGAGAGTGACGACACCATATGCTGTACTAATACAATTGTCCTCCTGAAGATGAGAACAGTAATGCTCGAAACATGTGGAGGAATATAATAAATGTATGAAAGTAAAGAATTTGTGCATCAAGTTGGTAAAAAAAAAGAATATAATTATGTAGAATAATATTGAAAGCACAAACCAGTTTGATTTAATGGCGCATACAGAATTATGTCACCAAGTCCAGTAATGTTATAAACATTTGAATGTAGCGGTACTTGTTCGGTCCTGTTTGTTGTGACAACGGGATTAAAAATAAACGTGCTGGGGATTCATATGTGTGCAGGCACCGTCCGGTAAAAAAGATACAAAGTTGTTCCTCCACAAGCCATGGAGGCATATGGGGGTTGGAGGTGTAGTTGTACTCATTCTTAAACCTGTAATTAGATTGACGTTCTTGGGTTCACACCCCCGGCCGCTTTTCCCCTATGGGAAGTGCTTTCGATACCCATCGTATAGGAGGATGGGTGGGCCCCAAAGCCGGTATGAACGTTCGCAGAAGGAAAAAATATCTTGCGCGTACCGGGGATCTAACGAGGATGGTACTCGCCGGACGTTTTTTTAAACGGGAAATATTTGTAGCGCAAATTATGGATAACACTGAGACATACTGTGTGTTGGGCACGCTTTTGCTCATTCTGCGCCAGCTGGCTAGTGTGATGCCGTCGGATCGGGTCGGGTCGGGTTTGGAGCCGCAGGCGCTCTGGTAATTTTCGGAAGAACGTGTGACGACGTCTTAAGGGACGTACGGTTGTGACTGCCGAGAAACACGGAGTAGCCAGCAGCTAGGATGCCATCGGGTCGGGTCGGGTCGGGTTTGGAGCCGCAGGCGCTTTGGTAATTTTCGGAAGAACATGTGACGTCTTAAGGGACGTACGGTTGTGACTGCCGAGAAACACGGTGTAGCCAGCAGCTAGGATGCCGTCGGATCGGGTCGGGTCGGGTTTGTAGCCGCAGGCGCTCTGGTAATTTTCGGAAGAACGTGTGACGACGTCTTAAGGGACGTACGGTTGTGACTGCCGAGAAACACGGAGTAGCCAGCAGCTAGGCTGTGACGTAACGCGTCTGACACATGTTCGGAAGGTGGCCTGTTCGACTCTTGGCCGCAACACCGAGTATTCTTAGCGTCTCCATTGTTTTCCTTAGTCCCTACAGGCAAATAACGAAATATTAGCTCCTATTAGGCCACGGTTGATCCATTCCATAGCTTCTTCAGTACGTCATTCGTTGATCATCCTATCATTCGACACTGTGTAGTCTGACTGACTGACTGACTTATTTACTCCATGGAGCAGAGTCCTTCTTGAGAATCTAACAGGTCCTCAGCTACTCGAGAAATACCCCGTATTTTCCGGAGCCCATAGGTTCATTACCGCATTTACAAGTGCCCGCCACCTGTCCCTATCCTGAGCCACATCAATCCAGTCCATACCCCCACATCCCACTTCATCTTCATATTCTTCTCCCATCTACGCCTGGGTCTGTCAAGTGGTCTCTTTCCCTCAGGTTTCCCCCACCGAAACCCTATGTATACTTCTCGTGTAGTCTGAGTTGCTAATATGAAGTTAAAAGTTGTACCTGTCTACATCGTGAAGGCATAGAGGAGGAGTAGAGGTATAGCTCCACCCATTCTTAAGTGGTTCTTGTGTGGCTAACTTCACGCTGCGGCCGCTGTATCCCTGGAAATAATTCAGGTATACGTAGACGAAGCGGCTGGCTGGGTTCCAGGGCCATTTTAGACGTTAGTGGAGAAGAGAAAAATCTGTTGGCCCGAACAGGATTAGATCCTCGGATCTCCAGCCCGTAGCCTAGTCATTGTACCGAATACGCTATCCTGGAGTCGTTAGAAATTGAAATAAATATAACTGAGGAACATTGAGCTACTATCGGATATTGACACTTCGTTTGATAATAGTGCTATGCTATAGAATGCGCCTACGATACTGCTAACCGCGACGTGTTGAGTCCCCCATTCACGGTCACTGTGTGCGTGGGACCACAGTTCATACGCCTTTAACTCCGACCTTGCATGCATATAACGAATTCCATTTGGCTCTTGACATTTGAAATACGTTGCGCCCCTTTTATCGCTGTTCGTAACACTACAGAAGTCCCTATATCTCGCGTTCTGATGCAGGTTTTCTATACGATTAAACCTCCATGCTTGGTGCCGTGATAGAGGGAAGTACCGAGATATGGGCTCTTTTTGGATTTTACGCAGCGTAGGAGGGTAGTTTATTAAGGTTTCGGGACATGTCGGTTCCATCTCCAGCTGTCTTAGACTTGAGCTTTGAAGGTGGGGGCTGATAGGTTTTTCCCGAAACCTGGGCAAGAAACAACCGTTCTGCGCTGCGTAAAATCCCGAAAGAGCACAAATTTCATTTACACCGCAGCGGAAGCCTGAAAATCACGCCAGAAAAGTTGTGTCATGTTCTTTTTCTACAGCGGCGTGTTTGTGGAATGTGTTTAAATATAATGCAGCGTCGGAAATGTATTGTGCTAGAGCGTATAAATAGAGAGCAGCACGACGGAAAAATGTAGTGGTAGAATGCGTTAGAAACGTGATGGCACACGCGCAGAAACCAGATTTCGTCTTTCGGCGAAACGGACGAGTCCATTTAAATCGGCCGGGGGGCATCAGTTCAGTCGACTACTGGCAGCCGAGGTGTGCGCATCAGCGGTAGTAATGCTGGATACACCATGCACCGAGGTAGTGTGAAGGGTACTGGCTACCCACTCCATTCGCCAGTTTCCCCTTCACTTCCTCTCCCGTGCGTCACCGTGTGCCATCAGCGGTAGTAATGCTGGCTACACCATGTTCCGAGGTAGTGTGAAGGGTACTGGCTACCCACTCCACTCGCCAGTTTCCCCTTCACTTCCCCTCCCGTGTGGCACTGTGTGCCATCACATTTCAACTGGACTCTGCCATCACACAGTTTATTTTATTCGGACGCCCAAATTCCTTATCAAAATTGTCTAAAAACTGTAGGTCTTTGTTTAGTTCGTCATATGTTACATGTGTCGGGCATGAGTCTGCAATTTGCAGTAAGAATGCCTTATGCTTCCCTCTTGATCTGTGGATAACTCTGTTCTAGTGTGCAAAACCTCTTGAAATTTTCAAGGCTAGAGATGTTATTTGTTGAGCGGTCAAAAGAGTTGTGTATTTGAGGTGTGAGCTGTGGGATTTATTAAATTCTGTAATGCAGAGTTAAACCAAATGTCATTGGAATGGACGAGGCTGGCTATGATGACAGTAATAATAATAAAAATACAAGTTTGTGATTTACACATTTCGAAGTAAATGCAAACGAGGTTAAACTCAGGGTCACGTGATATTTACGTGTACAGTAAAAAAAAAAATATATATATATATTCAGTTACAAATTGTCTCTAGAAGTGTGTGATGAATATCAGACTTTCGTTTGCATAAAATAAGTCGGCCTAATACAGTTTTTGTTTACTTATGTGGTTGTCATGGTCAGATGTACAAGGGTGCTGATAAGTCCTTAGCCCGACCAGGAAGGAAACAAGCTATTGTTTCTGTCAGAATGGCGTGAATTTCCTTCGGCGCCTTGCCTTGCAAGGGGGGGACTTGATGACAGCTTGCGTCTCGATGTTGTTGAAATCGCGCGCCCGTCCCTGACATGCTTCCGAGCTTGTTTCCTTCCTGGTCGGGCTAAGGACTTATCAGTATCCCAGTATTGACACAACCAACCTACATGAGGATCTAGAATTATTCTTGACTATACTGATGCGATCTCCAAAATTGTTACTCTGCTTTAGAACAGTGCCTAACACTGATAGGGATATGAGGTGGGCTGAAAGGTTGATTATTTAAAACATTGAAGATAAGAAAGGCACCCGGCGACAGTGATGATGTGATGACTGATTTAATGTACAGGATGTTTCATGTTCTCCGTGATTACAAACATTTATAACAAGAAAACCAAAGGACCTACCTTAACAGAATTGTTCACAGCCACAATAAAACTGAAATAATTTTTTTTTTGACAACTAGAGATGTTTGGTGTGTGCACCACGAGTGGCACGTCACACATTGATATGATATTCAAGTTCTTGCAGCACATGCGTCAACATGGGTGCATGGATATTCTTTACTGCTGCAATGATCTGTGGCTTTAGGTCAGCGAGGTCATGTGGCAATGGTGGGATGAATACTTTGCACGAAATGCACGTTGCACAGTAACCAAAGACTTACTCGTGTGATATTCCAACACACAAAACGACTTCTCCCCCGGAACGACCATTTTCTCAGTACATACACTCGCATCGCCTAGTGGCAGAAATGAAAACTACGATGAAAAACAATTTACTGGGAAAAAAATTTTTTGAGTTGTTCCTTCTATCTGTACAGTTTTCATAAATAGGTGTCCTATGGTTTTCCTATAATAAATTTTTGTAATCCCAGAATACATTATGAAACGCTCTGTATACAGTGATGTACTTCATTGCCATGTTGTATTTATGTAAATCAGTGTCGGGGCTTTACCATTCTAATGCAGCTTTATTTGTATATGTTCACGTTTGAATATGCATGTGATTTGGCATTTGTACTATGCTTGAAGTGGCAGTAACTGCCAACACATGTAGTGAAGTCAGGTGCATGTTCAAATGTGACTACACTCAAATTAATTTGTATTAGGAGGGTGAAAGCCTTACATTTATTGAACATGTATGTACTTGCCTGTTGAATGTCTTGCTTGAGTGTAAACATCACACATGTGCACTTGAAAGTTTGCTCTTTTGTTGGAAAATTTTTTAGAAGAAAAAAGTTGTGATTTTTGTTTCACAGATTGTTTTTACAAACTCAGAAAGAAGACATAAATACCTTCTTATAATAAAACCAACTAGATGCACTAATTTCTCAGATTTATTTTTGGAATAGGACTGTACATGTTTCAGACAGTATCTCTGTCCATCCTCCAGAGTCTAGCACTCTACATGTATGACATATACCACTGCTGTTTGTGTGTCATCCCCATTGTGTTGGTTCAGTAACAAAGAATTTTTGTGTATTACACATACAGTCGAACACAACTATATGTCACCTGGTAGTACAGTAGGTATACAACTACATGTTTCGGCCCTATATTTTGGCCATCTTCAGGTTGTGATTTAACTTACAAAGCAGCTATACAAGTTGTGTGGGGTGTTCTTTTAGGGTATTGGGGGTTGCGTGGGGGGGGGAACTATAACATTATAGCATGCTAGTTGTAAGTATATTGACACCAATATTACTAATGATACTATTTGTAACATATCCTTAGCATAAGAATAGTAACCTACTTTGACATACGTACACAAACAACTAATGATAATTCACTCATAACAGCCCTAGGTCATGGCACCCACTGTTGACATGAGATCTTGTTTCCCCCACCCAACCCCCAGTACCCTAAAAGAACACCCCACACATCTTACATAGCTGCTCTGTAAGTTAAATCACAACCTGAAGATGGCCAACATATAGGGCCGAAACATGTAGTTATATACCTACTGTACTACCAGGTGAAATATAGTTGTGTTTGAGTGTATGTGTAATACACAAAAATTCTTTGTTATTGTATGACATATACCATTGCTGTGTGTACAGTGCTAGACTCATGATGATGGACAGAGATGCTGTCCAAAACATGTAGAGTCCTATTCCAAAAATCAATTTGAACTCAGTTCCATCCTGATCCCGCTAGCAAGCAGTCAGCATAACCTGTATGACATATACCTATTGCTGTGTGTACAGTGCTAGACTTCTGATGATGGACAGAGATACTGTCCGAAACATGTAAGAGTCCTATTCCAAAAATAAATTTGAGAAATTAGTGCTTCCCGTTGGTCATATTATAAGAATATATCACGATGCATGGTCCTCAGAATGTCAAATACATAAATACCTGTTTAAGAGACACTATTTGTGCAGATATTTTTAAATTTGGCTGTGTGCTTGAGTCTGTCTGGATTTAAATTGACTTAGATTTCCCAGCACAATGGGACAATATTACATCAATCTGGCTAAACTGTTTCACCCATAGTAGTTGCAGGGGATGTAACGACTGAAAACCCTGCTTTATGACACAGTTTCGGTATTTCCACAGTGGCTTCATGTGTGATTATTTTGATGGTAGGTGGTCACTGACTTTCAGGCCTCTGTTTATAGTTGCTTAACTCGGTTGAGAGAGACACGGTTTGCTAGTTTGTAGTTGAGACGGGGTGCAACATCTTGGTCGGTCGCACAGTTTAAGTTGTTGTGAATGCCGTTCGCTCGGTCAACAAAAGCGTGTGCGGTGGATGTGCCGTCTGTACTGGCCCTGCCTGCTACACGTATCATCATCTCAACTGCTCTGCGTGAACAGCGAACAGCTGCTGTTCTCTTCAAGTGAGTCTTCAGCAGTGATGTGTTTATCTTGCAGTGAATATTGCCATCAGGGCACAGCAAGTTTTTTTTTTTTTTGTGTTGGCTGGATTTCTGTCAGGAACAAAATGGTTATGTCTTGTTAGTTTGATTCCACATCTTTGTCTAAAGCTCTGTCATTATTAAACATGTAAAGAATCTTGTTGCGTGTGTCTGTAGAATGTTTTTTTTGTGACACTGTTGATGATTAGCCCATGAGTCAAGGGTTTTGTATGTACTGTTTCTATTTGAACAGTAATTGTTTGTGTTTTATGTTGTACAACAGAAGATGCATCATTATCAGTGTATAATTAGAAGGGTTTCGTGATTTGTAGTGTCAGTAAGTTACTTAATAGTTATGAGTGCGAAGAAGGGCCAATCAGATGAAGTGTTTTTTTTTTTGCCTCCTCTCCATGTGTGTAGAGGAACTGAAATTATTGTGCCAGGTACTTTTATATGGGAGTTAGTCTAGCAGTTGAGGTTTTGAAAGAATTTGACCTTTGTTTAAAAACTGTTCCACAGATGGAGTAATGCTGTGAATTATCAGCGGACTGTTTAATTAAGTGTAGGTGAAGATTAACCCCCCCCCACACCGTCCCTCCCGAAAAATTACTTGGTTACAAGATGTACATGTAAGGAGTGTATACTTCAGTGTAAGTTTTAAGCACGAAGAAATACACAGAGTGCCAGAAAGGCATTCTGGGTTATGGTAGTCTGTATTTTTGTTAATGTTCTTGATATGGAAGGAAGTGAAATTTGGAAATGGAGGTTAGGTTAGGTAAGAAAGTTTAATTTCATAAACTTGTGTGCAGTTTTTTGCTCATGATTGTTGTCTAACCATGGCTGCAGTGGTCACCATCTTAGGTGGCTATCTGTGCAGTACATAATGGGCACTTCTATCATAATCCCACATGACATTGTTGATGGCTATAGAGTTTAGTCATCCCAAAGCCCAAGTGATCTAAATCTTCCGCCTTCTTCTGAAGATTGGAGTGCTGTTGGAATTTCTTGGGAAGTAATTTTAAATGTATTTATTCTAGGATATAGCCACTTTTGGGAGCATTGCAGGTACTGGGCCACCAGATACAAGGTCTTATACCTTCATTTGATTGAAACTAAAATATATTTGAAGACTGAAGTCTTTTAGGATATTTCACCTTGTTGACTGGTGAAAAGTTACTGAGGTTTTGAAGGTCTGTATTGCATTTGTCTATGTCAAGCAAAGTTGACATGACATAACAACCCAGAGGACTTGATACTTCAGCAACTTTGCCTTGAAGACCTCAGTTCATGCATTCAGCTGTGCAGTCAGCAACCTCAGGAACATAGCCTGACCAGCGATAAGAAGGGTCTTCGTCAACCTGTACCTTTACAAAATATTTACGGATTTGTGTTACGTTTTACAGGTGGTTCCATGGTCACCTGTCAGGCAAGGAGGCCGAGAAGTTGATACTTGATAAGGGAAAGAATGGGAGTTTCTTGGTTAGAGAGTCCCAGAGCAAACCTGGAGATAACGTCCTGTCTGTCCGCACAGATGACCGGGTCACACACGTTATGATACGCTGTCAGGTACAAGTCATTACTAAATATGTTAAGTGTTCAATGTTAATAAAAGTCCAACCAGATGCAACAGTATGCAGATATTTATTTACTGCAGAGTCACTCTACGTGTTTCGGGTGTCACAGCACCCATCATCAGGAGTACTAAAAACTGTAACTGCTGTGTCCGGTACAGGTCATAATACTGGTACAGCTACTTCCCTCCAACGTGGCCTGATCCGATTAGGCCACATTGGAGGGAAGTAGCTGTACCAGTATTATGACCTGTACCGGAGGCTGCGGTTACAGTTTTTAGTACTCATGATGATGGGTGCTGTGACTCCCGAAACACGTAGAGTGACTCTGCAGTAAATAAATATCTGCATACTGTTGCATCTGGTTGGATGTTTATTAATATTGAATTACGATGCACGGAACCAAGAGTTAAAAAAAAAAATGTGTGTTCTCTGCATTAAGAGGAAATAACATTGACTAGTGTTTGGTGTGTTTCAATAAATCTGTATTTCTTCTTATGTTTTGGATCTTCCTAACTGTGTATTCTGGTTCTGAAACGAACATGGGGATTTCAGTGATGATGAAGTGTCGTCTTGTTTCAGACCATTCTGTATATGAAATTCATTGTATGCTGTAAAGATTTTACTGTAAGTTTTGTTACAAAAGACTGTGATTGTTTGCACTAATATCAGTAACAATGATATACTGTACTTCTCTTTGTAGTTATAAGACCCATTTCTCCCCAGTAAACAGTAGCAGCTAGCATTCTTTTTATCCCCCGCCCCTCTCACAGTCTGCAGTTCTCAGGAAAACACTTGTACAAAACATGTTCAACCCTGTGTATGACTGTAAGACTGTCTTGTGTTTTGAACATATGATGTTTTGATTTGCGTTCTGGAAGGACTGTTGTAACATATGACTTTTAATTATTTATATGCTCTAATGTGTGGAGCCATCAAGGCTGGTACAGGGTTGTAGAACCAAGGGAAGAAGAAGAAGAAGAAG
>Ga0131853_10024783_pt1 | contig 10815 bp, 7 predicted proteins | sample TergutLab28metaG_FD_92764 | JGI IMG/M metagenome (GOLD analysis project Ga0131853, IMG submission 92764) | Labiotermes labralis P1 segment gut microbial communities from Petit-Saut dam, French Guiana - Lab288 P1 (version 2) (version 2) | ecosystem: Host-associated > Arthropoda: Insects >... | reverse complement strand
CCTTCAACTTCGGCAACCCATTCTTCTCCGTCATATTCTAATGACGCAATATACTGAGAAAAATAATAATCTTTGCCTCTTGCCAGTATCTTGCGTTCTATATGTTTCTCAAAATTTTGGATATTCATGATTAAAAGCCCCTTCTGTTATAACAAAAAACACGTCAACTGAGAAGCGGCACAAGCAATCAAACAAAAAACATTCAACCACCTATGCCGCTTAAATAAACAACTACATCAATCTACTGGAAATCCACAACATCAACCAACCGGCTCAAAAACGCAATCTCCTGAGGGCTGCCTTTAACCGTCTGAGATGCAGCAACTATACGCACCCATCTCTCAATATAAGCCCGCGGTGTATCGGTTTTTTCGCAGCAGCGCTTCATATAGTACTCTGCATTATCCTTTTGGTTATTTAAAAGGTACACAAGGTAAGTCCTGGCAAAGTCGGCAGAAGCATTGCCTTGGGTAGCATGAGACCAGTCGATTATATAAGGGATATTGTCTGGGGTAAAAACAATATTACTGGGCCGGAAGTCCCCATGGCACACCTTATTATGGCGAGGCATCCCATCAAGGTGGGTATGCAGTTCATACTTTATAGCCTCATCAAACTCTGTAAGAGAAATTTTGCGGAACATTTTATCACGGTGCTTAGTAAGCAATGGGCATTTTTGCTCATGCACATTGATTTGCAGGTCAATCATCAAATCAATATACTCGTGAATGTTGCCTGGGTTTTCTGCTATTATCTCGGTAAGGGTTCTGCCCTCTATAAACTCGAAAACAATAACCCAAGAGCCGTCAATCATTGTTACTTCCAGCACCTTAGGGATGTTTAGTTTTGTAAATTCTTCAACCCGCGCCTGGTTTAGCGCTTCGTTTAAGACATCTGCCTTGGAAAAGCCCTTATGAAACAGCTTTATACATTTATCCCCATCACGGTAGATGGTCTTATTGCTTCTTGTGGCAATTACATTATTAAGATTTAATCCGCTCATATTGCACTCCTCCCGTAATAGGCGTTAAGGTACATTTCCCTCATTTCTTCCATCAGCGGATAGCGAGGGTTTGCGCCGGTACATTGGTCGTCAAAAGCCTGCTCTACCATTTCATCCAAGCTAGCTAAGAAATCTGCTTCAGAAATGCCGTATTCTTGGATGGATTTTTTAATGCCTACGGCTTCTTTCAACTCGTCAATTTTAACAATGAGGTTTGTAACCTTTTCTTCGTCGGTTTTACCGTCTACGCCAACAAATGATGCAATCTCGGCATAACGCTGGATAGCCATTGGATATTTGTATTGGGAGAAGGTACCCATCTTCTTAGGACTCTCGGTAGCATTAAACTTGATGACTTCGTTAATAAGCAATGCGTTGGCTACACCATGAGCTAAATGGAAGGTCGCCCCCAGCTTATGGGCCATAGAGTGGCATATCCCAAGGAATGCATTGGCAAAAGCCATACCCGATATAGTTGAAGCATTGGCCATTTTTTCCCGGGCTTTCTCGTTGCGTCCGTCCTCATATGCAATGGGGAGATACTTGAATACGTTTTTAAGGGCGGTTAGGGCAAGGCCGTCTGTATAATCAGATGCCAGCATAGATGCATAAGCTTCTAAGGAGTGTACAAGAGCGTCGATACCAGATGCAGCTGTTAAGCCTTTGGGCATATCCATCATAAAGTCGATATCTACGATGGCAATGTTGGGCAGCAACTCATAATCTGCCAGCGGATATTTGATTCCGGTAGTATCGTCGGTAATAACGGCAAAGGGTGTTACCTCACTGCCTGTACCGGCGGTAGTTGGGATGGCTATGAAGTTGGCTTTTGCCCCCATTTTAGGGAATGGGCTAATCCGCTTACGGATATCCATAAACCGCATAGCTAAGTCGTGGAAGTCTACATCCGGATGTTCGTACAATGTCCACATGATTTTTGCTGCGTCCATAGGCGAGCCGCCGCCAATAGCAATTATGCAGTCTGGCTCAAAGCGCTGCATTGCAGCTGCCCCTTCTTTGGCACAAGCAAGAGTTGGGTCCGGCTCCACATCAAAAAATGTGCAGTGCATAATACCCATCTCGTCTAGCGCATCTGTCAGAGGCTTGGTGTAATTGTTTTTATATAAAAACTCATCTGTTACGATAAAGGCTCTTTTTTTGTCGTAAACGTCTTTTAACTCGTTTATGGCTACTTTAAGCGAGCCTTTTTTGAAGTAGACTTTCTCCGGCACTCTAAACCACAACATATTTTCCCTTCTCTCGGCAACGGTTTTGATATTAAGCAAGTGCATAACCCCAACATTGTCAGACACGGAGTTACCCCCCCATGAGCCGCAGCCAAGAGTTAATGATGGTGCAAGCTTGAAGTTGTACAAGTCGCCAATACCGCCATGGGAAGATGGAGTATTTACAACAATACGGCAGGCCTTCATAGCAAACTCAAATGCTGTTAAATCTGCTTTGCCCTCTGGGTCGCGGAGGTTTACATACATAGCCGCTGTATGGCCATAGCCCCCGTCTATGATAAGCCGTTCTGCTTTGGCAATGGCTTCAGAAAATTGGTTGTACTTATACATAGCCAAAACTGGGGACAATTTCTCATGAGAGAATTCCTCAAGGAAGTCTACACTTTCTACTTCGCCGATAAGGATTTTTGTATCTTTGGGGACTTCAATCCCAGCTATTTCTGCAATAGTTGTGGCTGTTTGCCCTACAATTTTTGCGTTGAGCGCGCCGTTGATGATGATTGTCTTACGAACTTTTTCGGTTTCCTCGGGGTTAAGCATATAGCATCCCCTTAGGACAAATTCGTTTTTTACAGCCTCATAAATTTTGGCATCTACTATGACGGATTGTTCCGAGGCGCAGATCATGCCGTTGTCAAAAGTTTTTGATAAAATTATTGAGCTTACTACAGTTGGGATATCGGCAGATTTGTGTACCACAGCAGGGACATTGCCCGCGCCTACACCTATGGCAGGTTTGCCGGAAGAATAAGCCGATTTAACCATACCAGGGCCGCCTGTCGCTAAAATGAGGTCTGCACTTCGCATAACTTCGGTAGACATCTCAAGGGATGGCTTGGCAATACAGGCCATGATACCTTCTGGCGCACCGGCTTTTACTGCCGCATTGTATACGGCATTTACAGCGGCGGCTGTGCAGTTTTTGGCTCTTGGATGTGGGGCAAAAACAATACCATTTCTTGTTTTAAGGGCTAACAGTGCTTTAAATACAGCAGTTGATGTGGGGTTTGTGGTTGGGATAACTGCTGCAATAATGCCCATAGGCTCGGCAATTTTGCGTATACCAAATTGCTTATCTTCCTCTATAAGGCCGCAAGTTTTAGTATCTTTGTACTGGTTGTAGATATATTCGGCAGCATAGTGGTTTTTTATTACCTTATCCTCTACTACACCCATGCCGGTTTCTTCGACAGCCATTTTAGCCAATGGGATGCGCTGATGGTTTGCAGCCAAAGCGGCAGCCCTAAATATCTTATCAACCTTGTCCTGAGAAAAATTTGCAAAAATTTCTTGGGCCTTGCGTACTTCCAGGAGTCTTGCCTTTAGGTCCTCAACATTTTCGATTGGGGTTGTTTGTTTTATCACTGATAGCCTCCTTGTTTGTGGTTTATTTGCTATATATCATGTGCTAAAAATTAAATCATATCACTAAGCCGCCCTATAAACATATCAAAATTGCGCCGGTTAGTAACAAACCAAATATCCGCGCCATCTACAGACACCGCTAAAAAGTTAGCGTCATAGTAGAAGAACCGCAACTCTATATCATCACCATCAAAAATGGTATACCTAACAGTATAAAGCGGCTCACCTATTGGGGCCATAGGCGTAATTTCAAAGTCAATAGATAGGCCTATAATCAACCTATACACCAGCCTAAATTCCGAGTCATCAACGAGAACACCATTTATAGTGGGGCGGATATCGGTGCTGTCCTCCACAGTGTTAATGTAAACTACTAGATCTGTATCTGGGGTTAGTATATCTATCCGCTCTACATCTGAGATGTTTACAAGGGAAATAAACCGCTCGATAAAGCGCAGCACATTCATGCCAAATAAGGTGCTTATCGGGTCATACCAAGCCTCAAACACATGCGGCCTACCGTAAAACTGTACATATATAAACGGGACTTCCTCGCCGCCTATTTCCCGCATAAACACATCACCAAACAACAGATGAGCCTCTCCGTGGGGTGCGCGGTAGATAAACTCCAGGCTAGGTTCGTCCAGGCCATAAACGGCAAAATCCTCTGGGTGTAGGTTTACTAAGTCATGTAACGTAAATGCGCTAAAACGCTCGAAATAATGATGTTCAAAAGACGTTGGATATACCTCATGGCCTGGGAAAGGCTGATACATTACATGCCACATAAATCCTTCAAATTCATGATGTTCTTCCAATACAAATTCTATGGTAGCTTGGCCGCGCTCAGATATCATAATATGCTCTATAGACTCTGCATGCCATATCGGCAAGCTAACATCTATCATGTCTTCTAGGCCAAACAAAAACCTCTCGGCATTAAGCATCGAAATTGTAAACAGCCCTGGGTCCCCTTCTATCATCAGGAAATACCCTCTAAAGTCAATTGTGGGGCTGCCCAAGTAGATATTGGTGGTTGTACCGTCTGTATATTCGGCTGTTATGGTCATGATAGGGGGATCAAGACCAAAGTCTGCTAGATTAAGCCCTTCTACCTCGTTTACATCTTCATGGACAACTTGGTTTGCAAATAAGGTAAAAGCACTGCGTATCTTGTGCCTGGTTTGGGCATTGTCAAGCAGATAATCTGTGTCTTGCCATGTCCATTCGGTACGGCCGGTGTCTTCGTCTGTAAAGGACCACATCACTGCGGTTTGATCCGAGCTGTCGAAAAGGACACTTACAAGCTCCGCCTCTGTACGCTGGATTAGATGGCGGCCTGTAGGGGTTGCAGCAATTTCTTCTATTTCAGGCTCCCGGCTGCGTTGCCACATCAGCGCCCCAACCATGGCGGCAATAACAATTAGTACCGCCGCAAAAGAGATGGCCTTTTTCATCAGCTATGCCGCCTCCTAAACCATACAAATATCCCCATGCCAAATAGGGCAATAGGTATACCGCCCATAGCAATGCCAGACATGGTAAATACTTGGGCGTCTGTTAACATTACCGGCACAACACCGGGAGGACGCCTTACCGGCACCCATATACCTGGGGGTTGGTCTCGCAGCCAGTTAAGGCTATTGGCTATAAAAGCCCAGTTGGCGCCACCAATAAACTCGTTAACAGACGGGTCTGCTATGGTCCCACTTGCTACTACTACCAGCCGTGTTGTATGGGTTGTTTGTACGAACACCGTATCGGTTACGGCTACGGCCAGGCTAAACGGGCCTTCTTGATCTTGGGGTAGCCGTTGGATTGTTTCCTCGTCTGAGTCCAGATGGCGGCCATAGGCATCCATACTGGTAATCAGCAGCGGCTCAATTACAGTGCCTGGCCTGCGCATATCCAGTACCTCAATCCCCGTGGGGGACAACAGCAACTGGGTAGTAATACCTTCAAGAAATAGTGGGAAAGTAATATGCTCGTGAGGTACAAGCTGGGGGATCATCCACATGGGGTTGCCTAGGAAGGTTCGCCTTGCGTCCCCTTCTATTACGATATAGTCTCCCAAAGCCAGCCCGTAAGAATTGAGTACCCGGTCTAATTGCGGGAAGTCTTCTGTTGTAAAACTTAGTGCCATAAATGCCCGGCCCTCGTTATTGTCTAGATAATCCAAAATACGGTCGGCCTTTACGCTGCTCCAATCACGATCCGGCATGGATATAAACAGGGCGTCGGCAGTTTGGGGTATATCGTGAAGTAGTGCGTTATGCTCGCGTATTACAAAGTTTTCCGATTCCAAAAACTCAATAAGGGCGGGGCTAAGAGGCGGCTCACCGCTGCCAGTAATATAGTAAATCACAGGCGGCTCGCCCAAGGTCAGGGCATGTATTGCCTGGGTAATAGAACGCTCTGCGTCTATACTTTCCCGGAAGCGCTGCCAAGTTTGGGGGTTAACTGTCCATGTTTCCATATCGGCTGGGGTAATTACTCTAAAGCCCTGCTCGCTTCTTACTATTACACTGCCCTCGGGGATGCCGCCGTCTATACCGGCGGCAAATTGGTGTACGAAGGTAGGGTTAATCATAGGGTCGCGGATTTCCGTGGTTATACGGGGGGATGCTGCGGCATACTCCGCAAACAGGCGTGTTACTAAGTGCGTCTCGGCTCCTGTGCGGGCTATATAGTATAGGGTTACGTCCATATCCAGGCTTTCCAGGAAACGCTCGCTTTGGGGGGTTAGGGTGTATAACTGCTCTATGGTTAGGTCCCAGGTTTCGTTAAATTCTTCCGCAACCAAGGTCACCAGTACAAAAATCACCACAGCAAATATCATCATAGCTGTGGAAAAAGAGCCGTAACGGAAGCGTTTGTCCTTTAGTAAACTCATAAATTTCATGACTAACGCCACCTCCTTTTTTCGATTACATTAATAGACAAGTAGATAAACAACGCGATAAACGCTACATAGTACACGATATCGTTGATATTAAGGATACCCATAGCAAAACTGTCGAAGCGGGCATAGATAGAAAACCATTGTAGTACACGCACGATTATGCCGTCGAATATCAAATTGTTAAACAGATACAAGCCCGCCGCAACTGCTAGCCCAACAACGCCAACAACTACAGAGGATATTATATTGCGTGTACTGTTAAACCATATCCCAGCCACAGCCACAATAACAAGACCTACAAACATCAGCGATGCAAAGGTAGAGGTAGGCATGCTCATGGTAAAGGCATCCATCAAGAACATAGTAAATATCGCTGCAAAAGTACCCACAGCGGCAATTATTTGATTGTCTGTTAACACAGAAATAAAAACGCCCACTGCAATACAGCATACTCCTACAAGCACCCAACCTATATAAGTGCCTACTATACGGCTGGCTGGCATGCTCTCGGCAAAGTAGCTAAGCATGAGTGGGAAAAGAGCGGTAATGCCGGTGGCGATAAGAAACAATGTAAGCGCCGCAAGAAATTTGCCCATTACTATTTGGGTAACTGTAAGGGGACTTGTAAACAGCAGTTGGTCTGTCTTGTGGCGTGCTTCTTCAGAAAAAAGGCGCATAGTCAAAATAGGCACCATAAACAGGAAGAAGATAGTTGTATTGGAGAGAACATTCTGGAAGTTGGCACTCCTGAAGTTGAGATTAAGCATTGTAAAGAACAACCCTACAAGGATAGTCATAAAAGCTAGGAAGATATAGCCCATCATCTGAGTAAAATAGGCCCTGACTTCTTTTTTATATATAGAGAACATTGCTAGTTGTCACCTCCTACTTGATACTCTTGATCGCTTGTGTCAAAATCATCAACTCTTTCGGATTCCAAATTTTCGGACTCAATGTCTTCTAAATCTTCATCCTCAAAGTAGGCACTCTCGCTGCCTGTGATGGATTGGACATACCCTGCCGGGCCGCTTCTGGTATCCCCGGTAAGGGTTAAGAAGATTTCTTCCAGTGTTAATTCCGTAGATTTCATAAGAAGGATGGGCAGGTTGTGCTTGGCCATACACTTGAAAATAAACTCCCGGATATCGATATCATCTCTTTCGCCAGATAGAATCAGGTCTGTTGTGCCGGGTTCCCGCCCTAGTTTTGCGTCTACGTTGCGGATTATTGGGTACTCGGCAAGGGCTTTTAGTATGGGGTGTTTGTCGGCTTTTACTGTGACTTGCATACGGTTATTGCCCCTGTTAAGGGTCGCAGACAGCCTTTCTGGGGTGTCGCTTGCTACTATCTTGCCGCGGTTTATTATCATTACCCTGTCGCATACGGCGCTTACTTCCTGCAAAATATGGCTAGACAGGATAACCGTCTGTTTATTGCCCAGCCCCTTTATTACATCCCGCATTTCTATAATCTGCTTGGGATCCAGGCCGATTGTAGGCTCGTCCATAATTATAACCTTAGGGTAGCCTACCATAGATTGGGCAAGGCCCACACGCTGGCGGTAGCCCCGGGAGAGGTTTTTGATTAACCTGCGAGACATATCTTCTATACGCACCTGGCGCTTAATATCTGCCAGCATTGTCTTGCGGACGCTGCGCTTTACACCTTTGATATCCGCCACAAAGTTTAAGTATTCGTCTACCCGCATGTCGCCGTAGACTGGTGGGGTATCTGGCAGATAACCAATTTGGGCCTTTGCTTTTTCGGCGTCGGACACAATGTCTAGCCCGTTGATACTTACTTCACCTGATGTGGCCGCTATAAACCCTGTCATGATGTTCATGGTAGTGGTTTTGCCTGCGCCGTTGGGGCCTAGGAAGCCCACGATTTCTCCATCATCAACGGTGAAATTGATCTGGTCGATGGCTTTGTGCTGACCGTAGATTTTGGTAAGGTTCCGCACTTCAATCAATTTTATCACTCCGTTTTATAGGCGTTTCGTTTTGACATGAACTAAAGCACGCTCAATTTCAATCGAAACCGCTATAGATACTTTTCTTTCTTGCTCATAATTCTACCATATATAACAAAGACTGCACGTAAATTTTTTGTGAACAAGTTTTTGCAATGAATAAACCCTTGCATCTTTTTTCCTTGTCATGCTAAAGTGTGGCTAATAAAGCATTATGATAATTGGCATAAGGAGGCAATCATGATTTTATCTAATTACGAGCCAAGCAGGGTATTGTACCACTTTGAAGCAATAAGCCAAATCCCACGTGGATCCGGCAATGAGAAAGGCGTCAGCGATTTTATTGCTGCTTTTGCAAAGGGTTTAGGTCTCGAGGCTGTGCAGGATGATTATCACAACTTGGTGATTTATAAGCCTGCTACACCAGGATATGAAAAGCAAGAGCCAGTAATCTTACAGGGGCATCTGGACATGGTTTGCGAAAAGAATGCCGGTACAGAGCATGATTTTCTAAAGGACCCGATAAAATTGTATGTAGATGGGGATTATGTACGTGCAAGAGGTACCACCCTAGGCGCAGACAACGGTATAGCTGTGGCTATGTGCATGGCTTTGCTAGAGGCTGACAATGTGAACCATCCACCATTGGAAGTGGTGCTTACCTCTGACGAGGAGGCCGGCATGGGAGGCGCACGCAATTTGGACGGAAACTTACTAAAAGGCCGCCGGATGATTAACTTAGACTCCAGCCGGGAGGGCACTTTTGTTGCAGGCTGCGCCGCCGGTGCTACAGCCGAGTCTGAGCTGCCTGTGCAGTGGGAAGCGCCAGGCGAGTTTTCTAAAGCTTATGCTGTTAAGGTTAAGGGGCTACACGGCGGGCATTCTGGCGGGGATATCCGGTTAGAGCGGGGCAACGCCATACGCATACTTGGGGAAATGCTGAATGCGATGGGCATGACTGCAGATATACGTATTGCCCATGTAAGCGGCGGTATGAAAGTTAATGCTATACCCCGGGAAGCTGAAGCACTTGTTGCTGTAAACCCTGCTGACATGCCAAAGCTACAAGAGGTTTTTGAAAAATCTACTCTTACAATGAAGATGTTTTTCCGGGTTGCTGACCCTGGTCTTGATATCACTATAAGCCCAGCCGAACCTGCTGAAAAAGTGCTGACAGGCCCATGCGGAAAAAATCTTCTTGCATCCTTGCTACTACTCCCAAGCGGCGTACAAAGTATGAGCCGGGATATTGATGGCTTGGTAGCCGCCTCCAATAACATCGGCGTGCTGGAAACTATGGCGGACTTAATAAAAATATCATGTATGCCGCGAGGCGCGACCAACCAGCACAATTGCCAGACAGAAAGCAAAATAACTGCACTTACAAAACTAACAGGCGCAAAATTACGCTTTATAGAGCGCAGCCCTGCTTGGGCATATGACCCGAAATCCAAATTGCTTGCAAATTTTGCGGCGCACTACAAAAGTATGTATGGGGAAGATGCAAGGATTACAGCCATCCATGCCGGGTTGGAATGCGGTGTTTTTGGAGATAAGCTGCCTGGTTTGGACATTGTTTCGTTTGGTCCTAATGTCCACGACTTGCATACGCCTGAGGAGCGGCTCTCTATTTCTTCTACCGGACGTGTGTGGGCATTTTTGTGTAAGGCCCTAGAGGCGATAAAATAGATGAAATCATATAGATATTACTTGCTAACATGCATATTGGCATTGTTAGCGCTGACCGCTTGTGGTACAACTCAGAGAGTCATGCCCGTATATGACAACGAATATACGGGCGCTGAGGCCAATATTCCAGAATCAACACCTGCCAACATACTACCTACACAGCCACCCCCTACCCCACAGATTGCAATAACCCCAGACCCTCAACCAACCCCATACCCCCAATGCGAAGCCGATGTCTGGATTGCCGGGCTTAGTTTGCGCGAAAAAATTGGCCAGCTAATAATGCCGCGCCTAACCTGGCAAGCTACCCAAGTAACCCCAGCCACCGTAAATTGGCTGGCCGAATATCCTGTAGGTGGGATAATTCTATTTGCGGACAATGTGCAATCTATAGGGCAAGTGCAGGCACTTACAGCGGACTTACAAGCCGCTTCCCGTTACCCATTGTTTATATCCACAGACGAGGAAGGCGGCAGAGTATCCCGGGTTGGGCGGCTTTTTGATGATGGAGACTTTCCAATACTGCCTGCATATGAGATTGGCCGTACAGGTGACTCTTTTATGGCCTACCGGACCGGAAACATCATTGGTAAGCGGTTGCGCTACTTGGGTATAAACATGAATTTTGCCCCTGTGG
>Ga0131853_10024782_pt1 | contig 10815 bp, 8 predicted proteins | sample TergutLab28metaG_FD_92764 | JGI IMG/M metagenome (GOLD analysis project Ga0131853, IMG submission 92764) | Labiotermes labralis P1 segment gut microbial communities from Petit-Saut dam, French Guiana - Lab288 P1 (version 2) (version 2) | ecosystem: Host-associated > Arthropoda: Insects >... | reverse complement strand
TATATATATATATATATAAAACTGTGTCAGCTGTACAAATTTTATTTGAAATATATTTCGGTATCCTCTCGTTTAAAGTGGTGCAATGAGAAACTACAGACCTTTAACAAACGTAACAGCTACGCTGTTATTTTCTGTCTTAATAGTAAAGTAAAGGTAAAGTACACCCTTGTACACGCACTGAGGCTCTGTACAGGCCGTACGGCCCATAAGGGGAGTAGAGGTATAGCTCTACTCTTTCTTGACCACGGCACTAGAAGTGGTGAGGGGTCAGCGTCACGCCCCGGCCGCTCTTTACCCCCGGGAAATACCCAGTACCCATTGTACAGGAGGCTGAGTGGACCCGAGGGCCGGTCAGGACAGGTGCAGAAAATCTCGCCTTCACCGAGATTCGATCTCCGGACCATCCAGCCCGTAGCCAGTCGCTATACCGCCTGAGCTACCCGGCCGTATTATTTACTCTCTTATCTGCACAATTAATGATTATTTTCTGTTGTTAGTGTAATGTTGATAATCCTCACAAGGATAGATGTTTATTACTAAAATCGCGTGTCAAGATAAAACGCATTTTGGAAGCGTGTAGAGCTTCTTGAAATTGCATTGCTTTCTTTCAGTCCTGTTCTTTGTGTTTCGGCATGGAAACACCAGGCTCATTTGGAGCACGGAGAACCTTTTTGTGAAATCAAACAGATTGCAAGGTAGATAGGGACATTATGGGTGCCGGGGAAAAGCTTTTCGATTTCAGTATCTCCTGTAAGTACCTCTGACGATCTAACCGCTCCACATCGGACGGTGATCGAACTAAGGAGCCGTGTCTCTTATGATGATACAAACAACTGTCGTAAGCGTGGTGACTGATGGTTCAGGTGGGGAACCAAATAGCTTGACTACACCATCAATATAATTCCCCATAATAAACTGGACTGGGACACTGTGTGCGTTGTCTTTGCGAGCGACATGCCGGTCGAGATTAAAATCGTTATGTCAGCAGTGCGGAAATTGTTTCTTTCAGTTTGATTTCAGCACGTCAAGATTTGCAGATATAAAATGCCAAATCAAGTTTAGGTACTGTCTACCTGCCGACCGGAATGCCTTACTGCCTGTTCAAGTGATTGGCTACTGAGCTGTTACGTTGGTTGAGTGGCTGATGTTTGGAGTAACTGGCCAAATGGTAAGTTGGATTAAGACAAGTAGTGTGTGTTTGATTGACTGATCAACTGATTGATTGACTTGCTTCACTGTAAAGGAACTTCCTTGGAAAGATGGTAACTTAAAAATGTACTCACCCATTTTATTATATTGCGAGCCAATTTAGTTTCGTGTTATTCCAAAATATATATCCAGTTTAATATTATCTGTCTTAAGCTGTTATGTCTACAGAGTGACAGCTTTTGTGTGCGATATTTGTGGTTCTTCCTACAGTGTTGGTGTAAGTCATGAAGAAGGTATAGTTGAAGGCAAAGTTCAGCCTTTCGTAACAGGCCACGAAGTTCCAGAAGAAAAATAGAAATATAGCTTTGTTCTTTCTTAACCTCGACGCTAGATGGGGTGGCTGGTTAACGCCATGGCACCGCCGCCTTACTGCCGGGAATGAACCGGGACCCGTTGTATAGGAGGGTGGGTGGACCCCAGGGTCGGTCTGGATAGGTGAGGAAAATATCGCTCCCACCGGGATTCGATCCCCGTACCGTCCAGCCCGTAGCGAGTAGTTATACTGCCTGAGCTATCCCGGCACACGAAGACGGCATCGGTGTGCGTAAATTCATGTCGCTGTCTTACTGGGCTGCTTGACCCTGAAGACGACAGCGTAACTTCCGGTAACTCGACCAGTCGACAGCGAATCTCCCGGTAACTCCATACTAATCGACACAGCGTAACGTACGGTAACTTCTTACCAATGCTAGGTTGAAGAAATTCAACAAGATGCAGCTGTATACAGATATTTATTTACTGCTAAATTACTCTACATGTTTCGGGCGTCCATCGCGCCCATCATCAGGAGTACATACAACTGTAGTTGCAGCCTCTTGTACAACTGTGTGTGTGTGTGGAAGAGTGTCGGTAGCAACATTACTTAAAATTCGAAACCACGGGTTTGAAGTAGGATCGGATGTGACAGTTCTTGCTGAAATTCAGAGAAAGATACCGATGTCCGAGTCTTCGGGTACGGTACGCTGTGTCGACTGGTAAGGAGTTACCGGACGTTACGCTGTATCGATTGGTATGGATTTTATATTTGTAGTTGCAGCCTCTGGTACAGAGGCTGCAATAATGATGATCTGACGGGCGTTTTTGTACTCGTGTCACTATGCCGTCGTCACTGTCACAACGGAATAGGGTGTAACTTAGGGACACTGATGACGGCGCAATGACAAGCCGCGAAGAGCGTCTGTCAAAAGTACTGACAAGTGTGCGAAAAGTTATTTTTGTAACTGTTTACTGACGTTTGTTAAATGTTACGTCCCTACCTGTAAGTATGCAAGTCCGTAAGTGATTGTTTCTATTCTGATGGCTTAGTGGCCGTTATGCCGATCCACAATAGCCACAAGACTAGTCCTTACCGATCGCCAAACGACATGCCATTTAGCCTGCTCTTTCTCTTATTAAGTGAGGTCACTTGTTAGGAGAAGTGGTCCAGCACATGTACTTTTATTGTCGTGTAACGAATTATGCACTGCAGTGGTAACTACCAGTATCTCTTGCTTTAAAGTTAAATGGCATGGTAGTGCGTCCACGGAGTTTGTTTGTGTGGTGTGTGACCTTTTAGAAGTATTATTTAAACTATTTGCGTTCAAAAACTCACACCGACACTAATTTAATAATGTCTGTGCGTCGGTGAAGAGTGTGACGTCACAGCTTTGGTGGCATGTTAGTACACTCAGTAGAGTTCCTTGTATGGAATTTTTCTCTGTAATCATGTTCATATTTGCCTTTGATAGCCAAATTGTAGTGTTTTCGTAACACCTTAAAGGCATCGGCCCGAAATCTGTAAATAACGACAATGCGGTATTAGGAGTGGGACCGGAAGGATGTTTGTCGTGGACGCATGAGGCTATGTTGAAAAGCAGCGCGCTCTGTAAATCGGTAGTCGTCGGTTTGACATCTGGATAAGGGTATGGGGCTAGACTGCACTTGCGGTAGGGCACACTTCATACACAGTGCTGATGCAGGGTCTAGGACTATTGACTGTATTGAAGTGACTGAAGCATTGCAGGTATTGTGTAGGGTGTAGCACGCTATGGTCTAGTAGCGAAGTGCGTAAACCGAAGTGTTCGGTCGTAGCACTGTAGTTCAGGATTGCGTCACTCCAGGACGCAGCGCCATTACTTTGAAGAATGGAATCCTCCGAAAAGCTTTTGTTTAGCGACCCTGTCAATTGATAAGATTATGTGGCGTCGGTGATGGATAAATTAAAATATGGGTGTAGGGCATTGGTGGAATGATACTGATAGAGGAACACCGAAGAATTCGGAGAAAAACCTGTCGTACTGCTGCTTTGTCCACTACAAATGTAACACAGCTTACCTGCGAAGGTGGAAGGTGATATGTTGCTACGGAACGAAGTCTGTCTTGGATAATATCAGCGTCGTGCATTAACTTCCAACACATTCTCCTAACGGAATCAAATCGTACAGTATACTTAAAAAGTTACTGATATCCTCGAAGACAAGCCACATTGAATGAAACTGACCTAAATTCATCGTCCTGAATTTTACCGAAATCGCTTATGTATATTGGGTGCTGTCATCTGCGGGTAGACGAAAGGATAGCTCGAATGCAGTAGACGGTTTTAGAATCTGGGTTTCAAAACGCAACTCCAGCATTTCAAAACTCGGTGCCTTCCAGAAGATCTCAGTTAGAAGGATCAGTCCAGTTGTGGGGAACAGTCGATTTTATTGTGAAAGGCTTACGAAATCCATGAATAAATCAGTATGGTCTGTTGGTGCAATATATCTGGACCATGACTTGTAGTATTCCCTATAATCTTTCTTGAAAGTGGCCTGTTTAATTTTTGTCAGTATGTCTTAATTCTACCAACTTACACGGTACGGCCATGTTCAAAGAATGACAGTAAGAAGATTACCCAAAATACCATTGAAGTGGATGCCGAAACAAAAGAGAGCACAAGGAAAACCGAAGAAAAATTGGATGAAAGGTATAAGGAAGGCCATGAACGAAAGAAACCTAAATGAAGGCCAGTGGGAAGATAGGAAGCAGTGGAGTCTTGGTGTCGGACAACGTAGAACAACGTTTTGAAACCGACATACATACATACATCCATATATATATATATATATATATATATACATACATACACATACACACACTCACACACGCACGCACACACGCACGCATGCACACACACACACATACACACATATACACATACATACACGCATACATGCATACATACATACCTACATACATACATACATACACACATACATACATACTTACATACATACATACATATATGCATACATACATACATGCATACATGCATGCATACATACATACATATATGCATACATACATACATACATGCATATATGCGTGCATGCATACATACATACATGCTTACATACATACATACATACATACATAGTACATACATACATACATACATACATACACACATACTACATACATACATACATACATACATACATATATACATACATACGTACATACGTACATACATACATACATACACACATACTACATACATACACACATACATACATACATACATACATACGTACATAGTACATACATACGTACATAGTACATACATACATACATACATACGTACATGTCTTCATTCTAACTTAATGTGTATGTAAGTCTGAGGCTGTAACGTTCACGTGATTTCGTGTAACGATGAACTTCTTTGACATATACGGGTTGGTGAACAAATAAAACTTTATTTTGTACCTAAAATTCATACATCAGTAACTGCTAATTAAAACCATCTTTAAAATTTATGTGGAATATAAAATTAATTTTTTTTTGTTTTATTACCATTAGTAATAATTTATTGTTCGTTTTTTTGTGAACATGATCTACTCCCACTAGGTTCCTTTTTTTGTACACATCAAGAGCTAACAGCGTCACTTTTAATTAAAATATTAATTCTAACAAATCTCACAGCAAAAATTGATTGTAAATATATTACTGTTGTGAGTTGTTATGAATGTAAAAATGAAGTGTGATACCACCGCATATTTTAATTCAATTTGTGACGCTTTCTGCTGCTGCACGAAATGTCAGAGCTATACAAAAATAAAATTCCCCTAACATCCCTAAACACTAGTCATGTATTCACTAATACCATTTTTTGCTCTCCTCTTCCGCTAGTTGGGTACTTGAAAATTAGACTGATAACAAGAAGAGGATTAATGAACATCACAGGTTTCCTGTAATTATTGCAGCTTAAGACGACATGTAAATATAAAATATTGTAATATTTCTTTGTCTTTTATGAGCTTACGAAATGGAGAGAGTTAGTGTGACTCAACAGATCGCTGCTCGGTAGATAGCCACTCAGTAGATCGCTACTCAGTAGACAGCCATTCAGTAGATCGCTGCTCAGTAGATAGCCACTCATTAGTTCGCTACTCAGTAGATAGCCACTCAGTAGAACGCTACTCAGTAGACAGCCACTCATTAGATCGCTACTCAGTAGATAGCCACTCAGTAGATCGCTACTCGGTAGACAGCCACTCAGTAGATAGCCACTCATTAGATCGCTATTCAGTAGATAGCCACTCAGTACATAGCTACTCAGAGGCATTTAATTTTTTTCGCATCAAAGCTAATGGTTTCACATTGCGAGGACTTTGCTTTTAAATTACATTCTCAAGATCCGCATTAGCATTAAAACCGCCATGATAGTCTGAAATCTTCTGTAAGGATAATCGCTATTCACCTGCACGGCTCAAGTACGGATGGCCCGTCTCATTCTTAGTTTTTGCCATGTGTCGCTGACGTCCTGAATTTCTGGGTCCAGAGGTCCAGGAAAACTTTGCCTATTCGATCCAGTTGTGTGGGTTTTCGCATACCCTTTTTTTTTCTGAGAATGGGAATCGATCCTGTTCCGAAACGTTGTGTTTTTAAACGCGTCCACAAGTTGGTTGTAAATACTGCTGTTAGCTTCGTCATGCCCGCCCTTCCGTCCGTCCGGCCGTCTGTTTTCTCGAAATAACGAAACTCCTATCGAACGGACTTCCGTGAAATATTGTATTAGGAGTTCTTACTAAAAATTTTCAACACGTTGAGACTTTGTTTAAAATCGCACAAACATAACAAACACTCTTAGTAATTGACCAACTTAATGCACTAATTCTTGTTTTATAATAAGTTTATTATATTCCTCTACATGTTTCGAGCACTATTGTGCTCATCATCAGGTGGTCAAAATTGTATTATACAGTAACTGGTATCGTCACACTCTGTAGGTGGCATTAGTGCATTAAGTTGGTCAATTACTAAGATTATACTGAGATGCACGGTCAGCAAAACATCAAAATAAGAGACACGTTACATGAAGACCGGCTTACATCTATAACATTTCATCGTGATTGGTCTTTACATTTGAAGTACTTTGTCCTCTTTGAGAGACGAACTGAAGTCAAAGAAAGTATAAATTAATTCTAAGAAGGTGGGCGATCTAAACACAACAGTCTCCCCTTTTACGATTTCTCGACTTTTACGAGATATCGATTGTCTGAATCTGAGTCCAGTGGCTGCGTAACGTATTCTATGAAAGCGGGAAATGTCTTAGCCGATTTAGTAATTGTTGACATTTCCAAGAAACCTCTGCTTTCTCTCTCCGTACAGCAACTATACGCATCTCAGGAAATCGCCTTCGCGTTGGATGGACGTGGAGGCTGCATTCCTTTGAAGCTGGGAATGGAGCAATACTTGCTGCTTTTAATTAGATTCAATTGTTACTTGTCAGCAGAATTACACGAACCAAATCAGGCGCATCCGTCCGCTCCAAGTCAAGAGAATGCAGCTTTAGGATTTTGAATTACACAGTAGAAGGAATCGCACTGTCGGCTTTCAGACGTACCAAATATCTTGCTGTCTGACTTGGAGGTTAACGAGTGTCTGACATCGCACGCTCCAGAGATCAGCACAGAGGGGTGCTTTGTCTGTTTATTGAACGACACTTTCCCCCCAGTACACTCAGTGACACACTGCACTTAGGATGGATTGCAAAATAATTAATTTTATTTTTACTTTGATTTACGGTACACTCTTGACGTGTCACTCACCTACCTTAAGACATTTTTTCGTACAGGAGGATGCGGTCTTTTGAATTGTCATTATTAAAGTAACGTTTGTAGATTAATGATAGTCTTTTTTACCAACTTGATGCACAAATTCTTTATTTTAATACATTTTTAATACTATTCTACATGTTTCGAGCACATGATCATGAGCATAATAGTGCACGAAACATGTAGAGGAGTATAATAAATGTATTAATATAAAGAACTTTTGCATCAAATTGGTAAAAAAGACTATAATTATATGTAGGTTATTCGGAAAGTAAGTACCGTCTGCGCATATCTCTTGCGCATCCTCGAGACTGTCACTTTGCGCAAGTGCAGTGACTTCCTCTATCAATTGAGAAGCTACAGACGCCATTTCGTGAAATTCGTGTTATGTTTATGTTTGTTCCTTGCGTTAAACACGTTTAAGATAATTGAAGGGGTCGCCGACTTGAAATACGGTCTGTAATTCATTTTTTGAACTCTAAGAATGTGCTACCAAGTGAGATTCCATCACCAGATCTGTCAAGTGTATGGTGACGATGCGATGAGTGATGGCATGGTTAGGAAATGGGTTCGGATGTTCAATGAAGGACGAGAGAACGTGCACGATGAGGGACGAAGTGGGCGTCCATCTTTGGTGAATGATGATTTGTTGCGTAATGTCAACGAAAGAGTGCGTGACGACGGACGTTTCACAGTTTCTGATTTGTCCCTGCACTTTCCTCAGATTTCAAGGACTGTACTCTGTGACATTGTCAGTAGTGGCTTACATCGCAGGCGGCCGCATTCTATGAGGAGGGTATACAAAACTTGTGCCCCGCTACGATAAGTGCCTCACTAATGGCGGCGAATATGTGGAAAAATAGTTTGAAGAATGTAGAATCTGATAACAATAAAATTGTATACGAAATCTTACTCGATATTTTTTATAGCGAAACGGTGCTTAATTTTTGAATACGCCTCTTATTAGGATGCACAGTCAACAGAATACAAAAGTTTATAGAAGAATTAGCAGGCTTCTTCCGGCCAATCCTGAACATTCGCTAGAGTAGCCCTCCGTCGGTCGCTGCCCTAATACGAACGTAGATGGTCTCATGTAACTTTGAGATAATTTCTAGGTTTCTGCTAAATAGTGGTAAAGAGCTTTGTGTATACACCTGTAGTTTATTCACTAATGCTCTGATATTCGTCTGTGATTCATCGCTAAGCGAAATTTTTCGATGCCGTCTTCGTCAGTATCCCAACGATTCCTCCAGACTGCTGTTTACACTGCAGCGCTCCAGCTAAGCACACAATACAGATGAAAGTTTTTATCTCAATTTTTTCTGTGAGTATGGCATCGCTTTCGCGGCTGAAGTTAGTGTGAATAATAAGGATATACTGATTTTTATTTTTTGTTGACCGTGCATCCTAGTATAATGATATTTTTTTTACCAACTTGATGCACAAATTCTTTACATTTATTGTACCCCTCTACATGTTTCGAGCACTATTGTGCTCATATTCAGCAGGACAATTGTATTAGTTCAGCACCTTGTATCGCCACTCTCTTTAGGTGACTGTTCAGTGCACAGGTTACGAGACTGCAGTCCTCTCGTAACCTGTGCACTGAACAGTCACCTAAAGACAGTGGCGATAGCAGATGCTGAACTAATACAATTGTCCTGCTGAATATGAGCATAATAGTGCTCGAAACATGTAGAGGGGTATAATAAATGTATTAAAATAGGGAATTTGTGCATCAAAGTGGTAAAAAAGACTATCACGGATATACTGATTTGTGAGCTGAACAATGTTATCTGAAAAGTTATCCATGGTGAGACCGTTCTATGTTTCGAAGGATGTAGTGGCGTCCCGTGCTTGGCCTATAACCCCAGGTAATCTTTTAGAATATTTTACCATCTACGTCAAATGTTTGTAGAACCTTTTACCTTACGTCACTTCGTCTTGTTGTTTCCAATCAATACAACTGTCAATAGCACCCACTTCAGTGCAGCAATCTTCAACCGACGTAGTTTGTTCCGAACTGGGCAAGTCACCTTCTGTCGGTTCCCCACAATCTCCATCGCATGTCGTCTCGTCATCAATGCTATCAGCATCACTTACATCATCAAATGTCATTGCACGAATACGCTGGGCGTCCTCTGCATTTCCGCGGTACAAGCGATCCATAACGGCCGCCAGAAACTTAAGACCGCACTACTAATATGGACGGTCGCGCCGTACCCCTCGGACACAAACTGCCAGATACAGCCAAACTAATGCGTTGCGGAGCACAAGACCCACTCCACAGGCTTCTAAAGAGCATCGTAGGCAGCTGCACTGAAGTACATCAGCGCACTTTTCTCATATTCAAAGAAACAAACAAAGTCAAATGTATCTTGGAGATACTGCACGACCAACTGCTGGTTAATCCATTTTAAATTTTGGCTTAAATGTATGATATGGCGCAGTTCCGGTGACTATAGCCGTTAGTTGTTTAGGTGACTACCGTGCACGTATCGTTAACTTTCTCTGTAATATTCCTTCAGAGAACACCTCCCTGAAGTTGACCACAAGAGGTGGCCGAAACATGTGGCAGGCTCTGCTGATTATAATTTAATAAATCTACATATCAGCATGTGGGCCGGGTAGCTCAGTTGGTACAGCGACAGACTACGGGTTGGACGGTCCGGGATCCAATCCCGGTGGGGACGAGATTTTCCGCCCGTCCAGACAGGCCCTGGGGCCCACCCAGCCTCCTGTAAAATGGGTACCGGGTCTTTCCCGGGGTAAACTGCGGCCGGGGCGTGCTGCTGACCACTCACCCCCTTCTAGTGAGGTGGTCATGGAGGAGTAGAGCTCTGGGCCACACCGGGCCTGTAACGGTATCACGTATGTTCTTGTAGTTTATTTTTCATAAGAAATCATCAGTGCATCATTAAAGTCTTGTTGGATTTGACGCCATGTAGACTGGTAAATATTTACACACGTTCTGATAGATCGTATTTGCATTAGCCTTCAGGGTCGAGCAGTCCAGGACCTAAATATTAAAAAACACCGCCGTGATAACCTGAGATTTCTCATTATGTAGGAGCATTAGGACGACCTGAAGGTAGTTTATGTACAGAGAATTAGTTTAATTAGACTTGTACAATTTTTCAACAGCGCTGTGTGCACTGGATTTCTTCTTTGTCAAATTATGTTAAGCTCATCTGCTACTTGTCCCAAGGCTCGTGTATCACGCTATCACGCACACACTAGATAGCACTCTAAATACCATCATGTAATGCCTTCCAGCGATATACTGAAAACGAAAGTTTGTGTCGATTCCAGCCAGTGTGACCAATACAGATACAAATATTACTTTTTTACTTTGCTAGTAAAATCCTTCAAATGTAACGTATCTCCGTTACGCCAATTATTAACTCTGCGTGGTAACTGCACATAGTATTACCATTCAGAACTCTGAATATATATATATATATATATATATATATATATGTGTGTGTGTGTGTGTGTGGGGGGGGGGGGGGGGGGGGGGGGGGGGTGT
>Ga0131853_10024781_pt1 | contig 10816 bp, 10 predicted proteins | sample TergutLab28metaG_FD_92764 | JGI IMG/M metagenome (GOLD analysis project Ga0131853, IMG submission 92764) | Labiotermes labralis P1 segment gut microbial communities from Petit-Saut dam, French Guiana - Lab288 P1 (version 2) (version 2) | ecosystem: Host-associated > Arthropoda: Insects >... | reverse complement strand
TTAGCCTTCAAAAAGCCTTTGCCTCCCAAACCCGCGGAAAAACGCCCACCCCCCCGGATAAACCATTCCCCCAAATATGGGGACCCCACCCCAGTTCCCCCCGCCTTTTAATCCCCCCCCCCCCCCCCCGAACATTAAAATCTTCCAATAACGTAATAAGAGATGTAAACGGTACACGTGCTACGAACGAGATGCAGTTTAAAAGGAAATGGATGTGACTTAATACCGCATGGAATTGCTATATTTGGCTTCCTACAGAAAGAAGGAAATTTATATCGTTCGTCTCACGTACTGGACCTTGAGGATGTACCAGAATGTGTTCCGTAACGCAATGTGTATCTCAATGTATTGCGACACACACAGAGGGCACCCTGAAGGGAAAGTCCTAATGTAGGCAACGTTGAAACGAAACCATAAACGTTTACGTCTGGGACACTGGCAGATGTCGCAAAGGAATCAATATTACTAACACGTGGAGCAAGTCACAAAAATAAGCTAATACTTTTTCTACTTTGAACTTACATAAAATATTCGTCAGACAGAAAACTTGGTGAACGAAAGTGACAGAACTGGTGTTTCAGCAGATAACAACTATACTCTGTCCTTCGCGGTTCGGTCCCTGTCGATTGTTTCGTCGTAGTTCCCTCTGTAACAGATATATTTCTAAACTTTCGGCAGGAATCGTTAGGTGTTGTACAAACTGCGTCACTTCCAGTTTTTGAGGTCCGTAACCACAGTTTTGTAGTGGTAGTTGTACTGTGACTGACGCCAACATGAATATGGGCCTGGGGAATGATACTTGTGGGCGTTTCAGATGTCGGTCTGAGAATAAAATTAGTTTCCTGAATTACACATTTATCTATAGAATATTAACTAGAATGAAAGCAACATGCCAAGCTAGACATAAAATGGAATAAAATTGTCTAAATTCGCTAACTTCTGAGACTTTCAAATTCTCATTCAGACAAGACAGCGATGTTTATATTCCCTACTTATCGCACAAAATGTTTGGTTAACATTTCAATAAACCCTGCAAATATCACTTTAAAAGATAATTCGTGGCTTTAAAAGAATAATACACAGTCTAATGGAAAATAATTTCGTTGGAGGGGGAGGGGGAGCGATAAGGGAGGGGGAGGGGGAAGGAGTAATTTTTAAACAGTTTACGAAGTGACGTCACTTATGCGGCTGAGTATGATATACATAATTGAATTCTCCAGTAAGAAGGAATATGTGGGTGTGGATAACATACGGAATAAGATTTATAAATGTGCATAGACATGAGGAGTATGTTTTTGTGAAAGGAATTTGACCTTCTCTTAAGAACAGTCAGTGAACTTCAAGCAATGGAAATGGAGTTGTAAGAACTGTCAAAGTAAAGAATCAAGAATTACTGGACGTTCCGACTTGTCTATTGGTAAATATTTTCAGCTGTTCCCGGAGAAGCAAATTGCATCCATTTCAAGGGTCAAGGAACCCAGTTTTTTTGGCCTACTTTACGCACAATTGGAAACATCGCACCCTTTCGGAACTTCGCTAAAAACTCGCCGAATTTCGCCTCATAACATCCTAGAAAATGTAAACATTCAAAAGTCTAGAGTATCGTAAATATCGACATATTTTACAAATCGAAATTAATAGGAAGGTACGCAAGTAGAGCAAAGTTTATTGTCATTAAATGGAATAAGTGTTAAGAAGAGACAGAAAGGTTACGACCCTTCAACGAGAAGTCCTGTTGCATGAATAACGCTTGGATATTACACTGTTGTTCTGCTTGGGCAAGATGACACACCCGTTGTACAGGCCCACAGGCTCCTGTCGAAGAATGTTGTCGTAAAAACATCCCCTTCACAGCCGGGTCCGGGTGAACGAAATCTGTCATTACTAATGACAACCAGCTTAATCCATATTAATTTGTTACGTGTAAGAAGTAGGTGCAGAATATCCAAGTGACATGTACACTCAGGGTTTATCGTACTGATTACAAATCGAAAGACAAGTTTTTCGTTGTGTGCATAAAACAATATGTCAATCACATATTTAATATGATATCCTCCATGAATGACATCTTGCTTTTTACATGAGACATGAACCTAGCTTTATAATTTTGTACTCTTCCCCTCAGAAGTGTCTAGGAAACTGGACAGGCGGTATTGTGACGGAACTGAGTGCTGGACAACAAAGGAGTTGTGTTTCGATTGCAGGCATGGCATTAGGTTTTTTGTCTTCCCCAATAAAGCATTAGACCGGCCCTGACGCCCACGTATTCAGTGAGTAATTGCGCCTCTATCCCCGGAGGTCAAGCAGCCGAGGCTTGAGTCAGTCACCTCTAACTAATGTCCAGTTTAAGAATAATGCCATACAGCGAACTCATTGCTTATGCTTCCTTATCGTGCATAGGGCAGCTTTGATTTTACCTTAAGGCCGGACTTGCACTGTAGGTACCCCCACGTTCCCGTTGAGAAAGTGTCCTGTTCTTCCCTGTGTCTGGCTAGAGTTTAAACAATGGAAATTACGTTTAGTGCAAAACACGTTTACGAAGAGTTGCGGCTAAATACAAGTAAAGAACACTTATTACCTGAAAGTGAGGGGATTGTGATTGGACCGTGAGCTTACCGAGAGTGGTAATAGGACCAAACTACAAGGTGATTTAGGAGGAAATGTTAGTGTTTTTGGAGGTTATGTTACCGGGCATTTTTAGTTAAAAAAATTCACATGAACGTGTGTCTGATTCTGAATGGTTACCATGATAGTGCTATTTGAACCTTCAGACTTAACTCCATTAGATTTTGTTTGTGGGGTTGGATGAAGAGCGAAATTTACAAAAGAACTGTGGACACACGAGCCCAATTGTTCGACCGAATTTTGAATGGTGCTGCCCTCATAAAAAAAATGCACAGCTCAACTCAGACGAAGAACATGCGATCTTCGCACACGAGTTACAAAGTGCATTGATTTTGACGGCTGAATTTTCGAATATTTATATTGTCATTTCTGTGTGACAAATTTGTCATTTGAAAATTGAAGTTAAATTAACAGTATGTATTTTTTTTATTACTATTGACAATCCGTTGTATTCGTAGATTCAGACAGCTCTCTCTCTCTCTCTCTCTCTCTCTCTCTCTCTCTCAGGAGCCATTCAGAATTTGACAAATGTTCATATGGACTTTGTTTCTCACAATCACCGATATTATAAACTCCCTAAATATTGACGTTTCCTCCTGAATAACTCTGTATATTGTTTTGGTGGCACACAGCTCACATACATACTCCTTTTAACGTTCGTATTTCCGTGCATCGCTAGTACAATTACAATTGATAACCAACAAGATGCAACTATTTTGATTTATTTACTTTAATCAGCTCTACACGTTTCGGGCGATGTTTCCGCCCATCATCAGGAGCATATTACTGTAACTACAGATTCTGTTAATGTCCACCGATGTTGCTACTGGCTGGTGTTGAGTATACGCAACACCAGTCAGCAGCAACATCGGTGGACATTACCAGAATCTGTAGTTACAATGATATTCTCCTGATGATGGGCGAAAACATCGCTCGAAACATGTCGAGCTGATTAATGTGAATAAATCAAAATAGTTGCATCTTGTTGGTTATCAGTTTTAATTATACATACTCCTGTTTACTCGAATGTTAGTAACATTTATGAACTTATTTTCGCTGCTGAAGAACTAAGTGTTTAGGTTGTCACCTACTGAATATTGTATTGAGTATTTCCTTCTACCGCATTACACCCTGTGCAAGGATTCGATTCAATGATACAGTATTGAAAGACGTTATGTGCTACATTGTATTTCAAGATTTATCATCAAATACAAGGGAATCTTACTTAATTTACACTCCAAAAAGCCCGACTCTTTCCGAACGAATGTTGCGTTACAAAGGTCTTCAGATACAGTTATTAACGTTACGCCAAATTAGCGATGTATGATAAATGACATGTTAGGACTTTAACAGCTAAGAGCAGGGTGTAATTCTAAAGCTAGCAGTAATGTCTAAAATCTTTCTCTTTTCTGCGATTCTAACGAATATCGCGTGAACTTTCATAAGAGTACTGGACATACGACTAATATTTTAATGTTATAGTTAAGGAGAAGGGTTTTCTACATCTTTGTTATTCATTTCGATCAATGTTGTTGTTGTATAGTCTACCTGATGATGGCCAAAAACGTCCGAAACATCTAGTACATGACAGTTGTATGTACCATATATCGATCTGAAAGTTGTGTGTCCCACCGACAGTAAGTACAGATGTTGTTTATACTTATTTGTACTTCTTAGTAATAATCTCTGCTGTTAGTTCTTAGCATCTTAAGACATTAATTTTCGTGTATTGTTAATATATTTTAAACTTTATGGTTGTTTACGAATTTGGTTTATTGATGTCAGTAGCTTTTAGTAGGCTACAGATAAATAAATATTTTTATGTAAGACAGTTATATAACGAAGCTGGCATTTTATAAAATCATATAACTTTGGTGAAAAAAAGTGATAAGTGTAACAAGCATTGGTTAAATGATACTGAGGGGGAAAATCGGAGTCACCCTAGAAAAATCTGTTCCGCTGCCACTTTTTTCCACTTCTGTTCCCACATGGAACTGCTTGGGATTGAATGTGGGGCTTCGCTGTGTGCTGGTAACCATTGACGTGGAATTCGAAGAGATTTTCTACATAATTGCAATATTTGTGCCTACAATTGCACGAGGGTTGAAACAAGGACACGAGACCAATAGGGCTCTGAATAAGGAAAGCTGTTCTTTCTTCACCTTCGGTCACTACAGTTTCGTATGTCGCATGTTTTTCCAAGTTTTCTTGCATAGTTATGTTCCATTTTCCAAGACTGGCTTAGTAGTAATATGTGTTTATGAGATGCAGTAGACAGGAACAGGTGACGATAATCCGCACTCTGAATTAATGTTTGAGTAGGAGCAGAGGAGAAAAAATATAACGTGGAACAGAGGAGAGAGAATTTTTCACGGTTCAAGAGATTTCAAGAATGTTAAGCCGCTCTATGAATTACAGAGTAGCATAAGAAACGTTAGATGCAGAATTATTGTGGCCTGTTTAAAATATTCTACTAGTAGTTCGTCTAAACACAGAGAAGAATAAAGAAAAACCTCGGGCAAAATAGCGTTAATTCGAGCCGAATTTCAAACGGCGTACCTCGCGAATACACCGCCAAGTTAGCCGATAGGAATGTTTAGGTTTCAGATACTGCCTGTGATGTACTGAGAGACGTCATTTCTGGAATTTGAGTTACTAAGAGGTTTAGCTTTTGAGGGAATTAAATTTCGTTCCAGTATGTTGGTATCAGAAGCACTACGCTAGCGAATTTCATTTCGATTAAAGTACTGCTTTCTAGTTCGGGTTTTCAGCATTTTAGTACCTGCCTAACTATGGATAAGACGTCTTTGAGATGTGGAGAAAAATACGTATAGTCAAACATTCGACAATGTACAATAGTAATAAACAGCGCATGTGGAATGTAAAAACAAAGTTGATACCAGTAATAATAGGGGCGATTGGGACTAATTCAAAGTCATTTAGAAAATACGTGAGCAACATAACAGGAAAACATGAAATGAAGGAACTCCAGAAAGCAGCCATATTGGACACTGCACACATACTTCGGAAAGTACTAATGCAAAAGCACAATAGATTCAACACTGAAACTAGTGATATAAGCACCATGAATAGTAACAACAGAATAGCTGCAACACTGTATTCCCTAGGGACATAGTTTCAGGAATATAAGTAAAAATACCCTGCATAAAGGAGATTATTATTATTATTATACGATATGGATGTCTCTTGTCACAGGCCTTTTCTTCCTCATACTTCTCTTGAACCAGCGGTGATCCGCACCGGTCAGGCTTCAAGCTTCACAATGCAGTACTTTCCGTATTATGTGTGATGTTCCAAGTATAGCTGTCTTTTGTAGTGAATCTATCGAATGTTTTCCTGGTACAGTTTCCAAATTTTTCCTTAAGCTACTCATTATTATTCAAGCGGCTCCAATTATTACTGGTACAATCGTACATTTCAGGTTCCACATTCGCTGTATCTCTATACATAAACTCTTGTACTTTAACTTCTTTTCCGCTTCCTTTTGCACAACATTTCTGTCTGCAGTTATTATTATTATTATTATTATTACATACTGCAATTGGGTTGTTACCGGGTGACAGTGGTTATTTTGCATCCATACAAAATATGAAATTGGTTACTACTAAATTTAAGTTAGGAGGGCAATATGAGAAGCATGTAGTGGCAACTTGGAATTTTGGGAACCATCTCAGCATTTGCTTTTAGACACAGGGAAACCAAGAAAAACCTGTGTCGAGGTGGCCGGTCGCAGGACCTTCCAAATACTGACTTCTAGCCAGCGTTCCGGCATCTAAAGTAAAAAACAGCAATACACACATAGTACAACAAATACATATAAGATGACAACAATACACACAAGACAACTACAAAAATACACACGGCCAAACAACAACAATTACACACAAGACAACTTAAAACTTGCAACAATACACACTAGACAAATTAGAATACAACATGTACAAAAGGTAAAAACACCCAAGCAAGACAGTACTGTGTACAGTTTCTTGTAATTTTCCCCCCAATCATTAATTCACTCACGCTTTCACCCCAGTCCTTCACTTCTCATCACTTACTACTCCTATAAACCTTTTCCATGAAGACTCGTCCCCTCCCCCCCTCCCTACACTGCAATTCACCTCATTCCAATTCACTTTGCTTCGTTCACTTCACTTTATTTCACTTGGCTACACTTCATATTATATGAATTTTCACTTCACTTTAGACTTTTCACTTCATTTTTTACTTTTCACTTCACTATACGTCGCTTCACTACATTTTCGATGATTTCCAGCACACTTTAACTTCCTTTGAATTGAACTCAGTTGTCGTTTTCCTTACCCTCTTTTTAAAAGTGATTGGTTTGCAGGGGAGAGTTCGTTACAATTCTCCCGGTAACTGGTTCCAGTGTTGGATGGTCCTATTTACAAAAGATTATTTTCCTGTATCCGTCCTTAGCCTTCTACCCCTAATTTTCCTTTCATGATCTACCCTGCTCAGATAGTGTGGCCGTTGTAATCTGTCCCCAAAAGCCTTCCACGCGCGTTCTCCAGAGTACGCTTTGAAGAGCGCTCATATGCGTGATGACTTTCTACGCGATACCAATTTCCAAATTCTGACTGATCGCATGGTTTGCAAATTAGGCCGCTTTCGTTTGCACCCTGTCTAACGCACTTATTTGTCCCTCCCCGTACGGATCCCAGCACGCGGCCCCACATTCAAGAATCGGATGTAAAAGTGACATGTAGGCTAAGCTTTTGGTGTTACTATTACCCATTTTTAGTATTCGCACTGTGAAATGTAGTGCTTTCCAGGCCTTTATCACCGTGTATTTGACTTGATCCGCCCAACTTAAGTTTACTGCTTAAGATTATTCCTAAATATTTACAACTGCTCGCTTCCGGTATTAAAGTGCTCATTAACGAATAATTTAGTGGATCCTTTACCCTAGCTCTCGTGAAGCGAATTGCCTTACGTTTACTTGGATTTATTTTCATCGCATTTTCAACCGCCCGCTCCCCTAACCTGTCCAGGTCTTTCTGCAATTTCTCAATGTCTTCATTATTTACACTTTTTCTGTAAATTACACAGTCATCGGCAAAAAGCCGGATAGTTGATTCAATATTCCTCCAAATAACATTTACATAGGCTAGGAATAGAAGAGGACCTAATACGCTTCCTTGCGTTACACCAGACGTTACACTAACTTCTTCTGATAATTGTCCTTCTATCCTGACTCTCTGCCTGCGACCTAGAAGGGATTCCCTTATCCATACCACTACCCTAGAATCCACTCCCGAGTTTGCAATTTTCGATAGCAGCCGACCATGAGGAACTAAATCAAAAGCTTTCGAAAAATCAACCATAATAGCGTCAATTCTGTCTCCTTTATTCAGAAAGTCTGCAGTGTCCTAGCGTACCGTGATTACTTGACTTTCACACGAGTATCCCGGCTTGAACCCATGTTGATCCTGATACAACCAATTATTCTTATGCCACACTTGTCTTAGGTATGAAGCCATAACGTGTTCCATTTGCCTGCAAACTATCGAGATTAAGCTAACCGGTCTATAATTCGTAACTAATGATCGATCACCACCCTTGTGAATAGTAATCACTGTGGCCTTCTTCCAGTCACATGGCAGAGTACCATTATTTATTGTTATGTCAGTTGGTCGCGCAAGGTACGGAATCATGGCTTCCCCACCCAGTTTAAGAATTTCTCCAGAGACCAGTCTGGTCCTACTGATTTGTTATTCCCTATCGCTTTAATCCTTCTTCTAATTGTTTTAATATCAGTGGTGAATGGATCGCCTGTGTTTTCACCCTGTATGTGGAGAACATTGCCTTCAGTACTGAATGCTGCCGAATAATAGGAGTTAAACGAATTGGTCTTTCCTATCGCGTCTGTAATGATCCCTCCGTTACAGTCCTTGATGGCGGGAATATTTTCCTTATTTCCTTTACGCCTTTTTACGTATTTGTAGAACTCAGACCAGCATTTACCCTCTTTGCTTAGTACTGATTTTAAGAATGCCTCCTTTGCCGATTTCTTGGCTGCAAGTAGCTGCTTGGATAGTTGTTTCAGTTTTCTGTACAGTGAACTCCTAGTTTTCTTCTATTATATGCTTTTGTGACCTTTGATTTTACTCGCTTAATATCTTACTATATCTTTGATATTAGGCAAGGTACTAACGTTAAGAAATGTTTTAATATTAAACATAGCCTAAAGAATTTAGTTTGTTACAAAGGGAGCTTTAAGGCTGTTACATTACAGGGAGGGTAATTTGAATTCAGAAATATGCGAGAATATAGGGTTCTAGTGGTTGAGGATTTTAAATAATGCCAAGTCCCTAAATATTATTCACGGCATTACACATTCGAGTTCCCTTACCAGCATGTAAGTTGCTGAATGCGAGTATCGTGTTGAAATTCTATGTGAAAAGATTTTAAAAAGAAACATAAGAAGTAGCTTGTCGATGTGTTCGCCTCAACAGTTTGCGGATTTCTTTTGCATGACTGCTCTACAGAAAGTGCGTGACCCCGATTTGTAATGTTGCCAGCGTCCTCTGACACAGGCGGTTGAGTTCTCTGAAGCGTTTCTTGTAGCAGGGGTATTCAAATGTGGGTGAATATCTTGAGCGCAGCGCAACAGACGGGCTGTAGAAATGAATGACCTGGAAAAGATGATGATGAAGGAACTGAGATATAAGAATGATGAATACAGCAAGTTGAGTCCTGCAGTAATTAAATACAGCATTTGGAATGAGAGCAAGAAGCGTTGGCGGATTATTAGTCGAAGGAAGAGACACGATGCAATGCTGGGATGTAGAGACAAGATCTATACAGAGTTGCAGAGAAGAGAACGGTTGCTGCTGATAAACACGTGTCCCGGCAGTCCTAAGCAACAAGAAACTAGTTTCGTATATATCCAAAAACATCTTCATATCGATATGCGTATTAAGGTAAAGCAAAGCCTGTACAGGCGTGGACAGGCCCTGAGGGTTCCAGGAGGTTGAGTCTCCAGATTTCAAGACAGTCGGCACATGAAGGTGGTAAGGTTGTTAGCCCGAAACACCGGCCGCCTTTACCTCCAGGAAATATTCGTCGTAGCTCATTTCTAGTAGATGCTGAGTCCACCCCAGAGCCATAGTGCGGCCGGAAGGATCGTGTCAATAACAGATTCCAAAGACACCGTCGGTAATCGAACCCGCGACCTTCAGGCTTGTAGCGCAGTGCCTCAACCAACTGCGCCGCCAATCTACGCAATTTTGCAAGCGCGTCTGAAATGTGAGTGTAGAGCTCTTATGAAATATTATTGACGACAAAAGTGAAGTTCTTGGAACAAAGGTGTGCTGTTGTTGCTTTGTTCGTCAGCCATGTCACGTTAGACCGGGAACACATGTGGATTGTGGAGTAGTGAATACTGATTCGAAATTTAGCTGTGGTGTTCACGTGATTGTGTTTTCTACCACAGGATTAACTGACAAATTACTTGCAGAAAGTAGAACATGATACTACGTTAATTTAACTACTACTGCACACATCAAAATTACTATTGTGTCAATTTCATGAGTTTCGATTTATTTTGTTGGACAAAAGCTACTTTATCCGTGTGGTTTTAGATTTTATTTGCGGATTTAAATTAAACAACAGCAAATTCATTGAACGACTTTTACAATTCGGTTCATTATCTAGGACCCATATTTTTCAATTAAATTCCATGAAGTGTAAGTCGTTTTTGCGATATACTGATGCAATTTACAAGTGAAAAAAGAATGGCTAAAATTCATCAGAAAAAGAGACAACTGGAAGTGGCGTAAGTTCAGCCAATACTGGAAGTCATAAATCAAGTGTATTTCTAAACAGATTGTAATTATGCGAACACTCTTCTTGTTATAGTCCACGTCGCTTCGCAGATTTATTCTGACACCCTGTTACATAGTTTTCAAATAAGATATAAACAAGTAGGAAAATTATAGAAATAAAGAAATTTTATATTTTGCTAAACATGCATCTCAATATTACTACATATTTTAGTAAGTGACCAACTTAATGCACAAATTCGTGTCTATAATAAGTTTATTATATTCCTCTACATGTTTCGAGCAATATTGTGCTCATCATCAGGAGGTCAAAATTGTATTATACAGCATCTGGTATCGTCACACACTGTAGGTGGCCGTCCGGT
>Ga0131853_10024780_pt1 | contig 10816 bp, 8 predicted proteins | sample TergutLab28metaG_FD_92764 | JGI IMG/M metagenome (GOLD analysis project Ga0131853, IMG submission 92764) | Labiotermes labralis P1 segment gut microbial communities from Petit-Saut dam, French Guiana - Lab288 P1 (version 2) (version 2) | ecosystem: Host-associated > Arthropoda: Insects >... | reverse complement strand
CTTTATAGCCATTCAACTTGAAAACACTCCAATCAAACTTGTCTTTTTGCGCAATTGCGTCGTCATTTTTTTCCTGCGCTGACGCTCCGGATGCTGGACGTGTGCCAACGGCACACAGCATTCTAGCGTACCCTGCGGGTACGCGTCGTCCCTCATTCCTAGCACTTGCGCAAAAATCCTGCGTTTGCTTGGAGTGTTTTCAAGTCGAATGGCTATAATTCGGCACGATACGCCGTATGGCCTCGCGCAGTTCGTTTTGCCCGTGGCCTACCGCGCCGCGCAGCAGTTCCAGGTCGGCACGGAGCTGCTTGCTGTCGTGTTCGCTGGGCTTTGTTACGAAGATCTTCTTGTGGCATGTCATCTGCATCCCGGCCTGTTCTTCGTCGGTGAACAGCTCTTCGGTGAGCTTTTCGCCCGCCCGCAGGCCGGTGTATTCGATGGAGATGTCGCGCCCAAGGCGCAGGCCGGACAGCCTGACGAAGTTGCGCGCAAGATCGTCGATACGCACAGGCTTGCCCATGTCCAGCACAAATATGCGCCCGGTCTTGCCAAGCCCCGCGGCCTGTAGCACAAGCCCCACGGCCTCGGGTATCGTCATGAAGTACCGCTCGATGTCCGGGTGCGTGACGGTTATCGGGCCGCCAAGGTCGATCTGTTCGCGGAACAGCGGCAGGATGCTGCCCTTGCTGCCCAGCACATTGCCGAAGCGCACCGCCATAAACTTAGTGTTCGACACCCGCGCCATGTCCTGCATCATTATCTCGGTGATGCGCTTTGTCGCGCCCATAACACTGGTGGGGTTCACGGCCTTGTCGGTGGAAAGCAGGACGAACTTCTGCGCGCCGAAGCGGTGTGCGGCCTCCAGCACGTTCGCCGCGCCGAATACGTTGTTCTTCACGGCTTCGCCGGGGTTCTCCTCCATAAGGGGGCCGTGCTTGTGCGCCGCGGCGTGGAAGATCACCTGCGGCCTGTACTCGGTGAACACTTGGTCCAGCCGCGGGATGTCCTGCACAGAGCCGATGCGTATGCTGCACCGCAGTTTATCGCCGTAGGCACGTACAAGTTCGTGTTTCAGCATGTATGCGTCGTGTTCATAGTTATCAAAGATTATGAGATGCTCCGGCGCGAAGGCCGATATCTGGCGGCACAGCTCGGAGCCGATGGACCCGCCGCCGCCCGTCACCATCACAACGCGCCCCGCAAGATAGTCGCGGATGTTCTTTACGTCCAGAGTGACTTCCTCGCGGAAGAGCAGGTCCGACACGTTCAGATCCCGCAGGGTCGGCGCACCCTTGCCGCCGGATACAATGCTGCCGTCCTCGCCAACTTCCGACATGGGCGGCAGAATCTTCACGGTGCATTCCGTCAGCGTACACTGGGAAACCAGCTTGCGAAGCCCGTCCTTGCTGTCCGGGTGCTTGGTGATGATGATTTCGTCCACGTGATACTTAGCGCAGAGTTCGGCGATGCGGTCTATCTGCGACAGCACGCGCACGCCCAACAAGTTGGTGTTGTTCTTGCCGTCGTCGTCGTCTACGATGATCACGGGGATCTTGTCGCGGATCTTCTGCGTGAGCATACCGCGCACCACGCCGTAACCCGCGAAACCTGCGCCCACCACCATCACGCGGCGCAGGCCGGCCTTGGACGACATAACATGCCCCATGTACACAAACAGCCGCTTGACCGCGCGGTAGCCGAAGCGCGAAAATGTGAACAGCACAAAGAACATCAGCCACGCCAGGAAGAACAGCCTGCGCGCGAAGATAACGTCGCGGTTCTCTTCCAGCACGGCGGAGTTGAAGGCGAATATCAGCAGGAAGATTAAAACGGAGGCCAGGAAGATCTTGAAGATCTCGTCGATGCTGGCGTACTTCCACAGATTGTTGTAGAGGCTAAACGCCCAGGATACAGCCAGACAGATAACCGCCGCCGCACCCGCAAGCACACCGAAAAGCACCCACGCGCCTTCGGGTGCGCCGATGGCGTGGCTGCCCGGCACCGTGCCCTCAAACCACAGAGACGTAGCCACGGCCAAGGACAGCACCACCATCACGCAGTCCGTCGCCATGTACAATATTATCTTTCCCAGCCTGTCACGCGTATAACGAAACATTATCAGACCTCTTCTGGAACCTGTACTCCAATTATGGAGTACAGGTTCTTATTCGTGTATCAGTCCGTAGCCCATTCCCAGCAGACCCCAGAACACGGGCGAAGTATTGACATTGCTGTCGGTGGACATGCCGGACACCATGAATATGAACACGGCCGACACCAAGCCTATGCGCATGAACAGCAGAGCATTATCCTGCGCCGTATCCGTGAAGATCCTGTGTACGGCGCGCAGGCCGAACAGGGCGATAAGCCCCGCGAGGATCAATGCGGACAGCATCCCCGTGTTCACGGCATACTGGAAGAATATGTTGTGCGGCTTGTCTACGATTATGGAAGGGTTGTCGAAGAACAGAGCCTTGCCCGGGATGTCGTGCTGCGGAAAGGCGAAGGCGAACGCGTCCGGCCCGTAGCCCAGGAGCGGCGCGGCCAGCATCACGGGTATGGTGCGGGACCATATGTATCCGCGGGAGCTGCCGAAGGTCTCGTGCCCCGCGAAACCAATCGCCGGCACGGGAACGTTTATGTCGATAAATTCGCCGGACGCGCCCATCACATAGAACCGACCCTCCGGCGTGACAAACAGGGGTATCGTAGACTGCCGCACAACCAGCACGATGACGCCGCCGCCCGAAAACGTGGACACATGGCCGATGTACGGCACGCTGAAGGTTTGCTCCCGAACGCCGTTGGTTTGCGTATCGGAGCCGTGTTGGATCTCGCCGTTAAAGCTTAGGTATGTGTCCGCACCGCCGCGGGAGTTCAATCGCAGATCTCCGTAGCGTGTTTCCACCGACACAAAGCCGTCGCCGATGGCGATATCGCGGAAGAAGTTGTATTGGATCGCCGTGCCTTGGCCGAACCTCTGCACCATCCGGATGATGTTGTAGTTCACCGTGGGGATGGCCGAAACGGCCGCCGCCGCCGCAAGAACCGCCGCAAGGCCGATAACCGCGCGTTTTGTGAAGCCCTTGCGCAGGAAGTACGCCGCCGTAAGCCCAAACGCCACCACCGCGCCCGCGCTAAACGCAAACAACGCGCCGCTGCTGCCGGAGCCGATCAAGGACGCAAGCATCACAGCCGCAAGCGCGGCCAAGGCGTAGCACCACACAGACCGCCGGCCAAACGCCGCCGCGCCGAACACGAACACGGGAATCATCATAGCCGCGAACGCCCCCAGGTAGTTGGGGTTGTAGAGGCTGGCATAGGCCATGGTGAACTCCGCAGTAAACGTGCCGCCCGGCTCGTAAAACTGCCCGAAGGCCAGCCGCGCCCCACCGGGCGTAAGGAAGAAGTCCCTGCCGGCCATCTGCCCGAGCGACAACACGCCGATCACCGCCGCCGAAACCGCCGCCACGGCCAGCATCAGCCGCGAGTGCGCACGGCAGAAGCTTACCGCCGCGAAGAACACAACAACGTAGGCGATCAGCACAGGCAGGCCTTCAAAACGGCTTGTCGCGCCTCGTAACACAATTTCGCGGTAGTCGCTGAATACCGCCGACAGCGCGTACAACACGCAGAGCAGCAAGGCCAGCTTTACGTGAAGCCCGGCCAGCACTCTGCCCTTGGGAAAGGCCGCAAGCGCGCGCAGATCAGTGAATACGCCGTTCTTGCCCGTATAGAACAGCAAGTAGACCGCAAGAGCCGCAATGGTGGACACTATCAGCACCGCGCTCTTGTTGTACACAAACACGTCCACCATCTGCGGGGGGAAGCCGAAGGCCTCCTGCTCCGCAGCGGGTACGCCGACGAGAGCCACCCGCACGATAAGCGGAACGATGCCCACGGCAATGGTGAGGTACACCAGTGATATCCAATCGTTCAGCGTAAATTTGTTCGTTTCACGCATGTACTTCCACCTCAAGGATCTCGCCGGAGCCGGCCACCTCTCCGGAGATAACCGCGCCGAGAACCCTGCCGCCCTCAACAGTTATGGACATGTCGATAACCTTGTCCGACGGCTGGAGGACGGGCAGGGCCACGCTTTGGCCGCGGAGGTAGGCCGACGCCAAGCCCACGGCCACGCTCCCGCTTCCGCACGCCATTTCATAGAAGGCCGTGCCGGCTGAGTTGATGAACACGCAGGGGTGGATCTTCACCATGTCCAGCACGCTTTCGCAGAACACCACGCCGCAGGCCGGCCTTTCGCCAAGGCCGTGCCTGTCCATAAGCTTTCGCGCCGCGTCCTTCAGCCGCTCCTTGTCCTCTTCGCTGTCCGCGTCCAGCCCTTTCAGATACTCTTCCGACTGCCGCTGGGCCACCACGAAGTGGCACATTCCGTCCATCTTCACGAAGTAGATCCCTTCGACAATACGCCGCACATTACCCATCAGGTCACTACGCACCGGGGCGGATGTCCAGGCCATACCGGCCTTGTTCACGCCGGCGCGGATCTCTTCGCCCGCGCCGGACACCCATATCTGTATCTCGCCGCGCATTCCGTCCAGATAGTGCCACGCCGCGGCGCGTGCCGCGTTGCCGCAGAATTCGCCGCCTGTCATAAAGAGCTGGGGCGCGCCGAATGCCGCGTTTACAAAGCCCACCTGCTCCACATCCGGGTGCTTGGCGAGTATCGCGTCCTGTATGGCGCGCCGCGCATCGGCATCATGCACAAGGCCTATCACAAGAGCCGTGACGTTTCCGCTTGGATCGAGTATCTTGTATCTGTAACCGGGCATCGTAATCACTCCGCATCAATTGGTTAGAGCTTATCAATGGCAATTATAACACAGCCATGCAATGTTTGCCAACCACAAATAGTACTAATGTTTTGCCCCCGTTGTGGCGAATAATAATTTGGCAGAAATTATCGTTACCATACTTATCACGACACCTGGGGAGAGACATCATGAAGATAGGGTATAACACGGCTGCGTTAAAGGCGCACGCGAGTTCGCGGCGCGCAGACACGCGTGTGGGCGTTTCCGCCCTGCGCCTAAGCACGGGGCGCAAGATCAACCGCTCGGCGGACGATCCGGCGGGCCACGCCATTTCCAACAGGCTGGCGATGCACGCGTCGGGCATAGAGGTTGCCGGCCGGAATTCGTCGAACGTGATATCAATGCTGAACACCGCGGACGGCGCACTGAACGAGATTCACGGCATGATAGGCCGCGTACACCAGCTTAGCGTGGCGGCCTCCAACGAGACCAATGTGCCGGAGGATCTTCAAAAGATCCAGGCCGAGATCGACATGGTGCTGGCGGAGATCGACCAAACCGCGTCCAACACGGAGTACAACGGCATACGCCTTATCGCCGGAGACGCCGGGCGCATCATGCTCACAGGCGGCACGCACATCGAGGTTGTGTCCCACGACGTGAGCCTGCCCTTCGGCACGCTAAGCTTCGAGCTTCTTGCCGCACCCACGCGCACCACCTTGATCACAGGCGCGGGCGGCACCCTGCCCGACGCGGATCTCGACGGGCGCAGCATCGTCATAAACAGCATACGCGTGCCGCTTAACGGCTACGACGACGAAGTGAGCCTGCGGCTGAAGCTTGCCGCCGCGCTTGACGCGTCGGACTTCGGCCTTGCGCCCGCCCCCGCCCCCAGCTTGTTCGGCGCGATCCGGGCGGTACACAGCGGTTCGCGGCATACGCTTGAAATATCGGGAGACCCGGACGTGCTGGCCGCACTTGGGCTGGACGGCACGCCCGTTATCGGAACCGACGCCGACGTGGGAAACTTCGGCGGCATATTACAGCCCGGCACGGCCTACACCGCCGACGGAAACCGCATCACCATTGTGGACGCCTACGGCGGCAGTGTGGTGCTGGCCTTGCGCGGCGACACCGCCCCGGGAATGATGGAGATAACCACCCGCCCCGGCCCGCTGGTTGCGCAGACGGGTACGGACGCAGACATACACATCCGCCTGGACATTCCGCGCGTAAGCACCAAGATGCTCGGGCTTGACCGCGCCAACGTGCAGACCCTGGCCGGAGCGCAGGAAACGCTGACGGCGGCGGCCGGCGCGATAAACATTTTGTCGGACGTTCGCGCCGGAGTTGGCGCACACACAAACCGTCTGGAATACGTGGTCACGTCGCTGGGCGGAGCTTTTGTGGACACCATGGACTCACTCTCGCGCATACGCGATGCCGACATGGCTCTGGAAATGGCGGAGTTCACCAAGGATCAAGTCATTTTCCAAGCCGGCATGGCCGTGCTGGCACAGGCCAACACCAGGCCGCAGCAGATCGTACAACTCTTGACCTAGCAAGGAGCCACCCCATGATCAACGCGAACACCATCACAGCCAGCCCCGCGCCGCTGCACGGATGGCAAGGCACCAGACGCCCGGCGTTTTCCCGCGGCGACATACTCACAGCGGTTATCACCGACATTAACAACGGCATATTCTCGCTGCAATCCCGCGAAGGCTTGGGCTTCACCGCCGACGCGTCGGTTGTGAGCGGAAGCGTGGGCGACGAGATTTCATTCGAAATTTTGGAGGGAAGGATGGATAACGGACGGCCAAACCTGGTTCTGAAACAGCTGCGGACACAACAGGGCGCACAGCTTGAGACCGTGCGCAGAGTGCAGTCTACCAAGGAACTGTTCCGCGCGAACGGACTGGCCGCCGACACCGACCCCTCCGTGTCTGAACAGGATGAACAGCTCGAGCGTATGCGTGCCGTAGCGGCGATACGCCGGCAGGTTGCGCAGGGGCGCAGCGTGGGTTCGCAGATTATCGGTACGCTGTCGGCGATGGGTCTTTCCATCGACAAGATCAGCTTCGGGATGCTCTCCGGCATCATTAACGACATGGGCATACACAACGCGCGTATGGTGGCGGACGCACAGGCGCAGGCCGCTGTGTCGGCCTACCAAGTGCGCGGCGGCGGGCAGTACTCCGCCCAAACGGAAGTTCTGCAAGCCCTTGCGCGCTACGGCGTACCCCTTACGGACGAAAACATACAGTCGGCGGTAAACGCGCTGGAGATGCTGGCCACATCCGGCGGCATCACGGCATACGGCAAGGCCTATCTTCTGCGCGAAGGCGCGGAGCTTACCGCGGCCAACATATATTCCGCCCGCGCCCTTGCAAGCTCCGGCGCGGCGGCCTTGACGGCGCACGAGCTTGCCGCGCTGTCCGGCGCGATAGACGACTTCTTCGCGCACTTGGGCATCGAGAACACGCCGGAGAACAAGTCTCTGGCGCAGTTCATGCTGCGCCACTCGCTGGACATCACTCCGCAGAACATGCAGAGGCTGGCCTTCCTAAATCACTTGCAGAACGCGTCGGCGCGTGCCGATGTGCTGGATGCTATGGCGCTGGGCATGTCTATCGGCAAGGATCCTCCGGCCGTGCCGCTTGACGCGGCAAAACCTTCGCCAGACGCGCCGGAGCTTCTCGAACACTACAAGACCCTAATCGCGAACTACCCCGACGTTTCCCACATATCCGACGAACACCTGGGCACCGCCCTTTCAGCCGTACAAAGCAAGGGCAAGACAACCACACTGGCCGCGGTGCAGCAGGTGGCCGCAAGCTTCGCCCACGGGTCGTACCACCTGCTGGACGGCCTTCCCGTCAGCGAAACGTCCAAGATAGACATTCCCGCAACACGGATCACGCTGGAAGAGATACGCCTCAAGCTTTCCTACGAAGCCGCCCGGGTCTTGGCCGCGAAGGGCATCCATATCGACACCGCCCCCCTTGGCGAAGCTCTGGAGAACGTGAAACAGGCGCGGCGCGAAGCCTTGCAGAGCAACTTCACCGTGTTTGCGCATAGGCCAAGCGAGGACGAACTCTCGCTGCTGGAGCGCACCGGCGAGGCTCTGCGTATCATCCGCCCGACCGGCCCGACTACCCTGGCGCATCTGGCGCTTCTGCGCGGCCGGCGCGACAGCACCATCAACGCCGTGCTGGCCTCCGTGAACCACGAACGCGCAAAGTCCGGCTACGACGAATTTATGACGGCCGTAAAACCGCAGCTGGGCGACAGCTTCGCGAAGGTGCGCGGGCAGTTCGCGCCGCTGCTGGAGGGTTTGGGCGTACAGCCCACGGCACACAACATAGCCGCCGCCGAAATACTCTCGAAGAACAACATCCCCGTCACGCCCGAGAAGATAGAGCATGTGCGCCTTGCGGAGTACGAAGTGTCCTATGTGGCGGAGAGACTGCACCCCGTGATAGCCGCGTCCATCATCCGCGAAGGGCTGAACCCGCTGGAGATGGCGATACGCGACGTTATAGCATACATCGACCGTTTCAACGGAGCCTACGGCGTAAGCGACGCCGACAGGATCGCCGCGTATATCGCGCAGATGGACCGCGACAAGAGCCTGTCTGCGCAGGAGCGCGAAAAACTTGTGGCATTCTACCGCGTGTTAAGCCGCGTGACCCGCGACGGCGCGGCCGCCCTTGGCGCGTTCTGCAAGAGCGGACACGAGCCTACCCTCGGCAACATGCTTTCCGCGGCGGAATACTACCGCCGCACAGGCGGGGGAGACCGAAGTTTTATGTCGCGCCACAGCGACCAAGGTTTGCTGGAGGACATCGTACACGGCGGCTCCACCATACGCTCCGCCCTGCAATCGGCGGCACCCGTGAGGGATTCCGCAAGCTTTGCCGCGCGTGAACTTGTGCCGCAGCTGCCGCCCAAGAACCTTGCCGAACTGCTGGCGCGCGCGGAACAGGCGAACTCCCTCGACGACACACTCTCGCAGGTGAAGGACGGCACGCCCAAGGACGTAACGGCCCAGGACTCCGCGCTCAAACATGCGCAGGAACAGGCAGAGGCCCGCTTTGCGCAAATGTTCTCCGCACAGCCCAAGCTGATCAACTGGCTGCAACAGCACGGCATCGCCGCCACGCCTACCACCATGGCCGCAATGTCCGCCCTTGTGGCCGACCAACACTACATCGGCAACGAGCTGGACAAAGTACGCCGCCGCCTGCACGACGCGGTGAACAAGCCCGATTCCTCCGGCGCGGCGCGCGCGAACAACGCTTCAACGGAAGCCGCGGCCACACTGGAGACGGCTCTGGACAACTCGAAGATAGACGACATCGCCGCATACTCGCCGGGGGCAATGTCCACCGCGCTGGAACCGTTTAACGAGCTGAGCCTTCTGCGCGGCGCAATACGCATTAAGAGCGCGGCGGCGAACCTGCAGTCCGGCGCGGACTACACCTTCCCCGTAAAGCTGCACGACCGCATAGCAAGCCTTAACATGTACGTCATGAACTCCCGCGGGCTGTCCGGACCGGGCGAAAGCCGCGCCCTGCTGGCCCTCAACACCGGCAACCTGGGCAACGTAATGGCCTATGTTACGGCGGAGGAAGGCCGCGTGACCATCGAGATATCCGGGAGCGACCCGGACGCCCTGCGCACTCTGGAGGCACACGCGGAGGGTCTCGCGCCGTTGCTCTCCGCCGCGCTGGAACAGGCGGGCTTTGCCGCCCACGAACTGTCCGTCAGCTTTTCCCACGAACAGCGCGTGAGCTACCCCTCCCTCGAAGAGGATATGTCGCCGCGCGTGAACCTTCCCGGCTACAGCACAGGATGGAGGGCATAACATGGACAACATCAGCCACGCCACCGACAACCACGCCAAACTGCTGGCAATAGCCTCCTCCTTCGCCAAGTTTGTGGACAATACCGACAAAACCGTCGCAAACACGCACACCGCAGCACGTTTTGCAACGCCGGCGGCACCGCTTCCGGCCGCGCCAACGCCAACTAGGGCAAGACCAAGGAGCCAATCATGACACTCGACATCGCCGGATACACCGCGCGTATCTCCAACGCGTCACAGGTACAGCTCTGCGTGATAACCTATGAGATCCTGCTGGAATGTGTGGACTTCGCGCTGGAACACGAAACCGCGGATCAGCAGTATCTTTCCGCCGTGGAGAAGGCGCGCAGGGCGTTGCAGGCCCTGATGTCGTCCTTGGACACCTCCAACGAGATCGCCCGGCAGCTCTTCCCGCTGTATATCTACGCCGACAGGCTGCTTGTGCAGGCCTATTTCGCGGCCAACTTGCAAAGCCTGCGCGAAGCCCGCGGCATACTGCGCCCGCTGATGCTGGCCTACCGCGAGGCCGAGGCCGCCGACGTGCCGGAGAATACGCGCCAAGCCGTGATGAAACCCGGCCAGCAGCTCTACGCCGGCCTGACATACACCGGCGGCAAGCTTGACGAATACGTAGACCGGGACATTCACCGCGGATTTAGGGCATAGAGGCTCTTAGGAGGGCTTGAGATGAGCGATTGCATATTCTGCCGCATAACGGCGAAGGAAGTTCCGAGCAACATTATCTACGAGGACGATCAAGTTCTGGTTCTGCTGGATCAGTTTCCGGCAAGCCGTGGACACACCCTTGTGATACCGAAGGCGCACTGCGAAAACATATTCGACATACCGGAGGACACGGCGGCGCACCTTCAACGTATCGTAGTGCGCACCGCCAAGGTTCTGCGCGGTATGCTCGGCGCACCCGACATTAACGTTCTGCAAAACAACGGCGGCGCGGCCGGACAGACGGTGTTCCACTATCATGTACACCTGATTCCGCGCTGTGAAGGCGACGACGTGAACATCGGCTGGAAGGTCAACCGGCAGGGAGACGCCGAACTTGCCGCTTATGCGCATAGTCTCCGAAACGCCTTCTCAGTGTAAATGATTCTTGCTGTAAATAATTCTGTACGGCAAATTTGCCAAAAATCTGCTTGACACAAAACTGACT
>Ga0131853_10024779_pt1 | contig 10816 bp, 9 predicted proteins | sample TergutLab28metaG_FD_92764 | JGI IMG/M metagenome (GOLD analysis project Ga0131853, IMG submission 92764) | Labiotermes labralis P1 segment gut microbial communities from Petit-Saut dam, French Guiana - Lab288 P1 (version 2) (version 2) | ecosystem: Host-associated > Arthropoda: Insects >... | reverse complement strand
CGAAGGTTACTGCTAGCACGCATTCAACTGACTGGGCTACATAATGAAATATGCCAATAGTGGGACTCGAACCAACATAGTTTGTTTCCGAAGGCTACTGCTAGCACGCGTTCAACTGCCTGGGCTACATAAAAAATATGCCGATAGTGGGATTCAAACCAACATAGTTTGTTTCCGAAGGTTACTGCTAGCACGCATTCAACTGACTGGGCTACATAATGAAATATGCCGATAGTGGGATTTGAACCAACATAGTTTGTTTCCGAAAGCCACTGCTAGCATGCGTTCAACTGCGCGGGCTACATAAAGAAATATGCCGATAGTGGGATTCAAACCAACATAGTTTGTTTCCGAAGGTTACTGCTAGCACGCTTTCAACTGCCTGGTCTACATAATGAAATATGCCGATAGTGGGATTTGAACCAACATAGTTTGTTTCCGAAACCCACTGCTAGCATGCGTTCAACTGCCTGGGCTACATAATGAAATATGCCGATAGTGGGATTCAAACCAACATAGTTTGTTTCCGAAGGTTACTGCTAGCACGCTTTCAACTGCCTGGGCTACATAATGAAATATGCCGATAGTGGGATTTGAACCAACATAGTTTGTTTCCGAAAGCCACTGCTAGTATGCGTTCAACTGCCTGGGCTAAGTTTGCTCACAGTAAGAACGGAATGGTCCAGTCAGCTCATCCATCCCTAGCAGCACAGCTAGCTAGCCTCGTGCCTGGGAAAGTTAATATAGTTTAATTAATGTTTCAATTTGAAATTAAGCAAATGTATTGTTGTTTTCATTTAATATATACGTGGTGTGATTGATTGTAATGAATGGAGGAGAGAGAAATCCCACGAATGTGCAAATATAGGGAAAGAAAAATGATTCAAATTATGATGGCAACTGTAGGTTACGTGACTTGCAGTTCAGGACTTTGAAAATTTCAGGCCGATGGATTTTTGTTCGACTGAGTGTACATTAGAACTTTGAAAAATGATGTTGTACTCCTCACCCAATATTGTGTGGGTGATAAAATCTAGAAGAATGAGATGGGCTGGGCATGTGGCGCATATGGGTGAGGAGAGGGGGGTGTATAGGGTCTTGGTTGGGGAAACCCAGAGGGAAAGAGACCACTGGGGAGACCTAGGCTTAGATAGGTGGGATGTGGGTATATGGACTGGATTGGGCTGGCCCAGGATAGAGACAGTTGGCGGATGCTTGTGAGTGCGGTAATGAACCTTCGGGTTCCGTGAAATGCGGGGAATTTCTTGATTAGCTGCAAACCAGTTAGCTTCTCAAGAAGGACTCTGCACAATGGAATAAGTAAGTAATGTTGTTCGTGAAATTGAAAGAACAGGATTTTGATTGAAAGGAGATGAGTGAGCCAAGGACCATGTAGTTATGTTTGTGTGTACATAAATGCAGTTGTGAACAGTGTTATCTTACAGTTATCCCTCACTCCCCTCCCCCGCCCCCACCCCTGTCCATTGCCCCAATGAAAAATTACGGGGGCACATCTGTAGGACCCTGTTGGTGTGGCAACTGTCTTCATTGTTCTGCATCTACGTTTGTTTTGTTTCCACTACAGAGACGATATGTGAAGTGCATGTCAGCTTACTGCTGGTCTGCGCACGTGTAAATGGTGTTGTTCACAATATGCACAATGTGTTTACTGTATGTTTCATAGCCTTGTCCACAGTTCTGGAATATGCCAGTCAGTGCCATACATGTGTTACCGTCTGTACAGAACACACAGAAACTTATGTATGTATGCTTCACTGCAAGCGCATGTACAGTACAATGTCTGCTCATGTGCACAGTTCTGCAGTGCACAGCACGCTCATTGGTTACCTTCCCTATCTTTTGACGTTTTGTTGACCGTGCATCTCAGTATATTTATCTCAGTATTTAACCAACTTGATGCACTAAATTTGTTTCACAGTAAGTTTTATTTCATGCCTCTACATGTTTCGAGCACATGTGCTTATCATCAGGAGGTCAAAATTGTATTGCACGGCCTCTGGTATCATCACACCTATAGGTGGCTGTCTCGTGCACGGTTTGAGAGAGCATGAGACGGCCACCTATAGGTGTGATGATACCAGAGGCTGTGTAATGCAATTTTGACCTCCTGATGATGAGCACATGTGCTCGAGACATGTAGAGGCATGAAATAAAACTTATTGTGAAACAAATTTTGTGCATCAAGTTGGTTAAATACTGAGATAACTTCCCTATCTTCTTTTGTTTGTGTATTTTGTTTGGTTCTTTTCATTTATAATGGTCCTAACCTATGTAGTTGAATGCTGAAATTGATTTTAATTTTGAAGTTTCTTGTTTTACCCGCTGTTAAGGCATATTCACTTATTACTTAAGTATGAAATACAAAAATGAAATATGGATATGTACACATTATACATATAATGAACTGCAGCTTAACGTTTGAGATTTCATAAAATAACTCAGACGTGCCTTCAGTTATTAACAAAATGAACCCTAGTACTGTGTGGTATTAGTCATATATACTTTATCGTTCATAATTATGTTTGTAGGCTTGAAGTTTCTGTTCAGTGTTAACCTCTTTAGGACCACTGATGGCTTGTATTTGTCACTGTGTGTTGTAGATCCATCCGTTCAAGGAGGTTTGTGAGAAGACAAACTCTCTGTTGGATGATGTGAACAGCTGTGCTGACCGCCTCATGGGGCGCTTCTATGTTAATACAAACATTTTCCCACCCAAAAGTCACCGCTTCACTGCTGTGTACAGTAGAGACAAGGAATACCTGTAAGTCTTGTGCACTTCAGTTCTGTCTTGTATTGGGAAATGTCCAGTTTGATTCTTAGCCAGTACATGGCAGTTAGCTGGTCGAGATTCTTGCGGTTTCCATCAGTTGCTTCGGGTAAAGGTTGGGTTAACACCTCAGTTCAGGCCATGACTGGGCATTCTTTCAATTTAACTTTTCAGTTATTGTCCCAACTGAGGTGTTGAGAGCTTTGCTAAGTAATAAATTTATAAAGAACCTCCATTTTGTGTGCCTGTAATTTTTCGTATTTTAGACCTGAAAATTGAGAATTCTGGTTCTTGTGGTGGTGACTGTTGAGGTTGTCACGGTATGTCCCATGATGGTATGTAGTCATGTGGTTGGGTAGATAGGAACCTGCTGCCTTCTGATGCAAAACAGTGATACTTACCTAATTAAACTACATTTAAAAAATACTGTATAATGAAAGTGAAATATTCTGTCTTTGAATGTGTTCGTCTGTCTGTCAGTCTCTTCATTTCACTAGTGCCTTTGTGGACCACATTTGTTCATACTTGCTGATAGGCATTACATTTTCATTTTGACGGTAGTCATCCCGATGTGTTTATCTAATTCATACAAGGTATATGTTTCAGTCAGATACAACAATTTATTACACAAAATGAAGATATTATTATAGTACTATTGCCATTAACTTTACTACTCACTGTAAGCATTTGGGATACCAAAATGCACTCTAATATATGATATATCTTGGATTTGTTCATTAGGATGTCCTGATGTTGACTCATTAGAGTCGAAACATGTTGCCATGAGCATAATTTTGTGTAATAAATTGTCGTGTTTGACTGAAACATATATCTTGTATGAATTACATTTTCAGTAAGTAGAACATGAAGAATTGTGTCCTCGGCTGTGTATTAATTAACCCTTTAAACAGCGAGTTAAATCCCATCTGCCATTTGCTGGAATTATTAGGAGCTCGCCATATTCTCCACGTTAGCAGGGTAAGGGTTAACTTCTTTCTTCATCTGTTTGTGTGATTGCCTTCACCATCAGCACTTGAAGGGTGTTCCCAGTTTGGATATAAGTGTTTGTAGAGCTAGCTGTTGCTTGTTGGCACTGCAAATGTTTACAGCTGACTTTACTCTCTTCTTACTGCCATGATAGAATAGAAGTTCATGGGAAACTGAGTGACTGTGGTACATTACTGCACAAAATGTTATGTCCCTGTTTTGGTATGAATGCTTTTGTTGTAGTGAATGGATGTTTTATGATGATGATGATGATGATGATGCTGTTTATGTTGGTGTGTGAACCACTGGATGACTTTGTGAGGTGATAATTTCTCTTTTGTGGCCTGAGGACTTGAGCTGTGAATGTTTTTGTTCACAGTTTTAACATACATTCCGAAGGATTCTTCACACCAGCAATCCGTTCCCGCATTGTACATTTCATTTTGGATCGACAAAGGTTCACTGAAGACCAAGATGATGATTTTGCATTTGGTATTGAACGTCTGATAAGTGAGTTGGTATATACTGCAGCATATCCCCTGCACGATGTAAGTAACCATTCCATGCATAGCTTTTATGATCTTCCAGCATCATTTATGTTTTGTACTGGCCAAAAAGTCTACTGTCTCTTCTTTCTTCCAACAGTCTTCCCTTTTTGATTTCTCCTTTCCATATTTTCTAGAACCTGGGTGAAACACCTCATTCTGGGTCATCCCATCTTTCTCTTTCCCGTAACTTTTAACAGACCTGCATTTGCTTAATAACATTCCAAAAATTCATTTTATGTATTCTGACAACAAGAAATTCACTGCATTTGAAGCTATACTGCACAGTCTCTTGTTTTATTATCCACATAATACCATTTACCTCATAATTTATGTTTTTTCTGTTTAAATTTTACATTTTTCATAAATCATTCACAAAGTTTTACATATCAACACAGTTGGATAAATTCATTCATTCCATTGGCATGTGCAGAATGTGACAATTTCTTGCCGTTCTCAGGAGCTTCTTCCATCCTCTCTGTTATGAAATTTTTCCTGCCACCCTTCTCCACCAACTATTCTTCCACCCTCACACCTCATATTTCCATCTATTTCGTGGTCTACCTCTCAGTCTTGTTGTTCCCAAATTCATGTAGAATACCCGTTTGGGAATTCTATTTTCTTCCATTCTCTGTACATGCCCAAACCAATGTAATCTATTTAACCTTATTGTCTCTATTATAGTAGGTTTTTTAACACTTGCATGAATTTCTTTATTGGTTAATATCCTCAAGTAAATAAATAAATAAATATTACTTTTCAATTACTTTGCCCATCTCAGTATTCTTGTTCTGTCCCATCTGTTTACATGAGCAAACTATTGTAGTAATTTGTGTTCCAATATTTTAACATATTTTTAAATCCAGAATTCTGTATAATGAGAAAAGCCTGTTGTTGTGCAAAGACCAGGACAAAAGGGCACTTGTGAGTCAAGGTGCACTTGTTACAATGTAAACCAATCAAACACACAAAAAAATAAAGTAAACTTAGTCGAGATGCAATGGAGGAGAAATATTAAAATTGCTTTTCAAGAGACAGGCTATGAAGATGTAAAGTGGACAGGCTGCTTCAGACTGAGATCAAGGGCAGTACTATGTTTTTGTTTCGCTGGTACCAGATCAGTGGGGAGTCTGTGTCATTCAGTTGCTTAATTAATCGTCTGCCACACAGTGTTAGCCCAGTGCCAGCTATGTTTGTGTTGCTGAAGAGTGGCTTCGATAGTGTCAAAACTCTTTGTGTGTGCATGTGTGTATGTACTGGACAGTCAGAATGTATTCACCATTCACCGTATAAGGTTGTTTATGTTTTAAAATATGTGTGATTTTATTATGATAGTGACTTTGAAGTATCTGGCAGTATCTGGCCACATTCCCCAGATCTTATTTCTGTTACTTGTTGAATTTTTTGAGGGCTTTTGGAAATGAAAGACTGTCATATACACAGGTGCTTGTGAATGACTCTTGCTGCTGGTTTTCATTGTTTACTTTACATTTTTCTGTCACGTTTTGTGACTTGCAGTTGGAGAATATGTTGTGCTAGAAGGAGAAGGAAGTACCAGGCCTTCAGTCCTCTCATCCTAGAGTCCTGTGAAATTGTGCTGTGCTTCCACTATATTCATATTAACCACAAATGATGATCATGACATTAATTTTGTAACTCAATTTCTTTATGATGCAGTACGTGTGAGCACTGAATATGTACTTATTTTGGATTGTGCATGTTCTTCAGATTTGTACTTTTGCTTCTGTCCTCAGGTAGTCTGTGTAATGACGAATATGCTATAATACAGTAGAATCGCAATGTTTGCAATTAATTTGGATGAACAAAACCATCACAGACATTTTAATCCATTTTCATTTCTGGATTCAAGAACTTTTGAAACATAAGCCATAAAAATATAAGATACTTTTACAAAAACATAAAAAGCCACAGTAGCATAAAATACAGCCAATGATTTTTAAGGTAAATTTCGTTCCATAATGCATGGAAGCAATTGGCCTTACTGTATGGAAGAATGGAGCTTAACTTTTCTGAGTGTGATATGCAAAACAGCAGGAGAGTGGGGGAAGCTACTTTGTCAGCCATGTGGTCTTGTTTTAATTTCTTGGAATTACTTTTGAAAGGCTGAAATAATGGTATAAAATGGATGATCATGAAAGTTCATAACACTAAACACTGAACACCATACTATGAATTACAAGGTAACTTGATTCTGTTTTAGGTACTGGATAGAATGTTTGGCTGGGGTCTGTCTGTGTCTGATACAGTTGTTTTATATGAGCAGGGGGAGGTGAGGGTACCGGTCAGTATGCGAAATACGCTGTATTGTGAATGGGCAGCAGTGAGCAAGTGTCTGCATTATCAGCCTCTTGATTACGTCAAGGAATACTTTGGTGTGAAGATAGGCCTGTACTTCGCTTGGCTTGGTTTCTACACGCACATGCTTATACCGGCATCAATTGTTGGAGTAATTTGTTTCGTCTACAGTTGCTTTACACTGTGTGATGATCAGCCAAGGTAATTAATACAATGAGGGAACTCAAAACACCATCAGTCATAAATTTGTTTTATGCTGTTATTCTCACGTCATTTGATGCTACATTTTTCAGCTTCTTCTGTGAAGCCATCATCAGGCGGTAATGAAATACCCAAAGAAAGCAGGTCCTGTACAGTGCACAGGTTATATCGTAATGTACAGTTGAGATCTAAACTTTACAAACAAGTGTATATCAAGTTAAAGGTGATTATGCTTTGAAGATGATGGGTTCTGTGGATTATGATAAACTGTTACAAAAATTGCTGTCCAAATTGGTGGCTGTGTACTGAAGTGAAACCTGCTTTATCAAATAACGCAAATTACAGAGTGGGTATTTCTGTGTTAGAGTTAAAAAAATAGTATGTCAGAATTGGCTGATATGCGGTATGTTTGCAATAAAATGTTTGTATCAAAATGTGTTAGTAACTGAACAGTTTTCACATTGCATTCTGGCAATCACAGTTTCAAAATGTTCCTAGTTCTTTTTAATATGTCCGTTACGTATGAATTATATTGACCGAATTTTATGTTTTGTTGACCGTGCATCCCTGTATAATCTGTTTCGGATGAAGCCAACTAGGTGCACGCTACTCCTTGGTATATTTATTTCAGCTTCTCTACATGTTTCGGGCAACTATGTGCCCATCATCAAGAGAAGTTTCTGTATCTATGCGACACTGGTATTTTTCACTCAGTGTGGGTGGATGTCTGGTCTGCACAGACCAGACAGCCACCCACACTGAGTGAAAAATGCCCATGTCACATAGATACAGTAAGTTCTCCTGATGATGGGCACATAGTTGCCTGAAACACGTAGAGAAGTTGAAATAAATATACTAAGAAGTAGTGTGCACCTAGTTGGCTTCATTTGAAACAGATTATATTGATTGACTTCACATGAGTATGCCATTTATTGAGAATGTCATAAACAGGAGAAATACTGAGATGATTTATAAAGTGTGCTAACAGACAACAAATGCACTTCAATTTTATTGATGTACTTTCATTGCAATTTCTTCACCAGCATGTTTCGGCCAGTAATCTGGCCATCTTCAGGTGATATATTTGATACAAGAATACAGTGGCAATTAAATGTGTCAGAATCACTCCACAATATAAAAAGACATTATTTATAGTTAAAATCTACTGTTGTATAATAATATGAAATAAAATATGGATGATTGTAAATTACTGTAATTTACAATTATTTAAAGTGTGTGTGGAGTGCTGTGTACAGCAGATATACGTGGTGGGTAATAATCTGGAGTGTTTGGTGATGTGTTGTGGACAACACGTCACCACTCATTAAATTACAATTATTTTCTTTTATCAGAGATATCACCCTTATGTTGGCCAGATTGCTGGCTGAAACATGTTAGTGAAGAAATTACAATTAAAGTACACAATATGCTTAAAGTGCATTTGTTACTTGTTAATACACTCTATACAGCTAATTAAGGCACAGAATGTGGAATGTATTAAAATAACTGAGATGATTCGTCAGGAAATGTGAGTTGGTTGAGGCTGTTACAATGGTGACATTTGTGTAGGCTGTTCAGTAAGTATATGTTTTGCCTTTGTGTTGCAAACAGACCCTCTGCTTCTGCTTACATTCACCAGACCGTTTAAGGCATATGTTGATAAACTGTCGATTGCTGTGTATTGCCAGGACTGGTGGTTGTGATCACTCTTGAGGTTCTGTTACATTGCAATTTCTTGAACAGCTGAATATCTATATTCAGAACTCCTGTAGAAGGAGCTATTTTCACAGACTTTGTACATACTGTAAGATTGTATTATTGTGTTGTTCTGTGTATGTCTGCCTTTGTGCTCGTCAGAGCTTTGCTGGACTCTTTCCTGTTATAACTCCACTACTCCTGTGGCTTAGATTTTACATAAGGCACTGTTTTTGTCTGTCTGTCTTTATATTTGAAAGGTGGGAAGGAAACACATATGGCAGGTAGAGAGACTAGCCTAATGTCTAACATAAGTTCCTTTCATTTGGAGGGAGAGAAACATGTAAGAGAGACTAGCCTATTGTCGAACATAAGGCACAGGAGTGATGAGGGTGTGACAGGAAAGGTCTGTTAGCTGGTGTTAGGAAACACAAACATATTTTGGATAAATAGGTAACACAGTCTTATTAAGTAGGACCTTTGGGTCAATGTTGTAATGTCACTGCACCATCATTAACCTTAAGTTTTAGGCTGTTAACTGTAGGATTTGGATACTCTGTTAAACAGTGAAGATATCTGCAACATACAGCTGAACATCACAATGTGCCCAACTTGTGATTACTTCTGTGACTACTGGAAGTTGGAAGAGACATGTCTTCACGCAAAAGTCACGTACCTGTTCGACAATTCCACCACAGTGTTCTTTGCTATATTTATGTCTTTCTGGGGTAAGCTGTCCTTAGCATGTCCTCTTGTTTTTATGGTGTGCTTTTTGTGGGGTAACTTGACGTAGTTAAGCATCCGCTTGCCTTCAGGTTTGTGTGTGTTACTGCGTTGTGGATTGCCCAAAGATTTGTTCGACTCTTGACCAGCTATACCCAACCGTCTCCACAGTTTCCCCTGCCATATTCATTCCTTTGTGAGGTAAGCAGTCTTTTGTATTTTCTGTTGTTTGCAGGATGAATTTATGTGCAAAGCTAAACATAACTAACCTGCAGTTTCTTTGGGTTTGTTTCTGTTGCAGAATTGTAAAATGTGGAATCCCTGACCTGACAAAGCCACACGTTGATACCTAAACCTAATGAACCGAGAGCGATAACACTCGTGGCCGTAACTGTGCTTGCTAGAAATGCAGCAGCTGTCAGTGTGTTTGTCGAGTGCTGTCTGTTGCCTTCTTGTGAAATTGCCGTAGACTAAATGGGATTTAACTTTTTTATTTCCAACTAAGAACAGGAATTTTGACCTTTTGCTGACCATGCATCTCAGTATATTTATCTCAGTAATTAACCAACTTGATGTACAAAATTTTTGTTTTACAATAAGTTTATTTCATGCCTCTACATGTTTCGAGCACATATGCTCATCATCAGGAGGTCAAAATTGCGTTACACAGCCTCTGGTATCATCACACTGAAACAACTGAGTGGTCTTAAATTACTAAAATACAATTCTATAAATATGAGCAAATAGTAGTAAAAGTTATGTGTGAATTTTTCGGGTGTGATTACTGTGTATTACTATAAACATGTTATGTCATGTAGCGGTTATGTTTATCCAGTTATTAAACTTATTAGAAAGGTACTATGTCTATTTACATTTATGTTTGCTTAGCCTGTCTGGTCATAAAAAATAGACATAATACCTTTCTAATAAGTTTAATGACTGGATAAACATAACCGCTACATGACATAACATGTTTATAGTAATACACAGTAATCACACCCGAAAAATTCACACATAAATTTTACTACTATTTGCTTATATTTATAGAATTGTATTTTAGTAATTTAAGACCACTCACTTGTTTCAGTGTGATGATACCAGAGGCTGTGTAATGCAATTTTGACCTCCTGATGTTGAGCACATGTGCTCAAAACATGTAGAGGCATGAAATAAACTTATTGTAAAACAAAAATTTTGTGTATCAAGTTGGTTAATTACTGAGATAAATAAAGTAAGAACAGGAGTTCTTGAAATGTTGCAGTGTAGCTTGTGTTTTTTATTTGCTTTTACAGTAACACCAAGGTCCACCATTGAACCTGAACCTGACCTTTTATTTATTGTATTTATTTCTTTGTTTATTTGTTTAGTTGTTCATGCATTAACACTTAGTCACTGTACAGTGTTTATGTAGGACAGGCATACTGCTACCCCCCCCCCCCCCCCCCCCCCCCCCCCCCCCACACTTTTTTTGATGTAATTTGGTTCCTTTAAAAAAAAAAAATACACCTTGTAGTTATTTGTTATATAGTATTATTTTTGTTTTTTTTTTGTGTTTGTTTTT
>Ga0131853_10024778_pt1 | contig 10816 bp, 10 predicted proteins | sample TergutLab28metaG_FD_92764 | JGI IMG/M metagenome (GOLD analysis project Ga0131853, IMG submission 92764) | Labiotermes labralis P1 segment gut microbial communities from Petit-Saut dam, French Guiana - Lab288 P1 (version 2) (version 2) | ecosystem: Host-associated > Arthropoda: Insects >... | reverse complement strand
TTTGTGTGTGTGTGTGTGTGTGTGTTTGTGTGTGTGTGTGTGTGTGTGTGTGTGTGTGTGTGTGTGTGTGTGTGTGTGTGTGTGTGTGTGTGTGTGTGTGTGTGTGTGAAACTTGGTCTCTCAATAAGGAAGGAACGTAGGCACTGGAAAATACGGTGCTGAGAAATATATTTGGGCTTAGGACAAGTTAACGGAGTCGTAGAGGAGAATGCATAACGAGCAGTTTTATGATCTGTACTGTTCACCGAATATTACATGGCTGATCAACTCGATAAGAATGATATGGGCGGGGCATGTGGCACACATGGGAGACAGGAGAGTTTTATACAAGATTTTGGTGGGGAAACCTGAGGGAAAGAGTCCATTTCGAAGACCTAGGCGTACGTGGGATAATAATATTAACCTGGGTCTCCAACAAGTGAGATTGGGGACCTTGGACTGGATCTATTTGGTTCAGGATATGGAGAGGTAACGGGATCTTGTTAATGCGGTGATAAACCTTCGGGTTCCATAAAATGTTGGGTATTTCTTCACTAGCTGAGACACTGTTAGCTTCTCAAGAAAGGATTATCTCATGGATTTAGTTAGTTAGTTAGTTAATTAATTAGTTAGTTAGTTAGTTCTTCCTCAGCTCTCTACACAAATGCTAAGATATTACCTTCACTTAGAAAAAGATCAGGTTTTTCAACATCATTTTCCATACATTATATGCCATGATTGAATCAGTCGACCACATACAGCATGAGTTACTGAATGTGTCCTTAAATAAATACATTTATTTTGGAAAATTTGAAATTCTCATTCTCGGAATGGTGTATATTCGAGCGGTAGATAGATCCCATAATATACAAGGCAACCAAAACTGTCGTGTCCTCACATAATCTTGTTATGTTTTCAGTAAACTGGAAGAAGATCCGTACTTATTCTGAAATCAAATTCATTAATCTGCACAGACCTGACTCTTGGCATCTTATAATAAAACCAACTAGATGCACTAATTTCTCAAATTTACTTTTGGAATGAAACTCTACATGTTTCGGACAGTACCTCTGTCCATCAGCAAGAGTTCTTTACTGTACACACAGCAATGTTATGTCATAAAGGTCTGCTGACAGCTCCGTTCCGTCCTGATCTTGCTCGCAAGCTGTCAGCAGACCTGTATGACATAACACTGCTGTGTGTACAGTAAAGAACTCTTGCTGATGGACAGAGGTACTGTCCGAAACATGTAGAGTTTCATTCCAAAAATAAATTTGAGAAATTAGTGCATCTAATTGGTTTTATTATAAGAATTTCTCACGATGCAAGGTCACCTGAACGTCACACTAACTCTTGACATCTTCCTTTCTTCTTTGTGGCCTTCTCTGAATGGGTCTATGCCCTTCTGTAAGAAAATGCCAGCCACAGAAGATTAATGTTGGATCAGAAATCATCCACTTTCTGGATATATATATATATATATATATATATATATATACGTATCGTGAGCTGGTTATTCTTGCGATCCTTAAATTGGCGAAAATACGCTGCATAAAGAAATACAGCATGACGTTTTAATACTGTCACAATATGAAATCAAGGACAATACATATTTTAACATGACAATGTATTACATACGCTATTTTTTTCAATAAATCTTTGACATGTGCCGGAAACACGACATGAAGAGTGTCTCAAGGAGGAAATTACTGGATTTCGTCACGTACGTTTAACTTTTTAGGCTTCAGCATGGGACTTTAAACCGCCCATGGAGAGCGCACATCAGGTATTATTCAGCCTCCTTGTCTGACACATTCTCATACAAATCTAGATACATTAAAATGCAGTACATGTCGGTACAATTTGGGTTTAAGCGCATAAACACAAAATACATCTTTCGATTTTCACTTCGGATTATTTAAATGCTCTTCCGTTAATTATGTTGACAAAATCGAAGAAGACGCGATAAGCGGGCATGTGTCATGTAAGGGGAAAGGAGAAATGCATACAGGGCGAAACCTGAAGGAAAGAGACCAGTCTAAACTGCTCGGTAAAAATAACAGGATAATATTAAAATACGTATTAAAGGCGAAGAATGGAAGTGTCAGGATAATGACAAGCGGTGGGCTTTTGTGAACATGGTAATAAAAATGTCGAGTTCTGTACAATATGTAGGAAACATCGTAACAAGCTGATGAAATGTTACTTTCCCAAGAACAACACTCCTTTATGCAGTTAGTTTATTGATAAGACTACATAGCGTCGAGTAACAGAATGGTTATTGCTGGTTCAGTTGTTCAGATGGTTTCAATTATTTGCCCTTCTATGATGAAACGTCTGGTTTGTTTGTTTTGGATGATTCTAATTATTGTATATATTACTGTTGTGATGATTATTAATACAATTATTAACACATGGTCATGGAAACAGATTAATTGTTCTGTGATATGTGATGCTCTGTCTTGTAATCTTAGGTTTAATCATGTTATCATTGTAGGAGCTTACATCCAATGCACTTATTTAGCACGTTAGAATTATATTAGTAAGTGCAATGGTTGGTAGTTCAGAGAATCTGGGTTCTGCTCGTGGGAAATTCTGTAATCATTCTACCGAGTTTCTTGTGTGTGTAGCGAATAGAATTTGTCGGCTCGATGTGATTCTTTCTCATATGGTGTAGAGGAATGTCATTACTCTTATATGAAACTATTGATCCTATTGATGAAATAATGTTTCATGTAGTGTAGGTGTACGGGTAGCCTGAGTATCGTCGTGGTATTCTGGTTAGGAAACAGTGGATTGCATTTAAAATGAGGAAAGAAAGCTTAGGGAATATTTAAGACACAACAGCGGCAGTTGCATCAAGACACTGGAGAAATATGCAAAATACCAGCATAGCTAGTCTCCGGTGCAATCACGCCCAGCAAAACTTCCCCTCAGTAAGGAGAGCGGCTGTGAACCATTGGACTCTTCTGACAGTTTTATTGGCGCGTTTGCAAAATTGCGAACAGCGATCAACAGCTTCGTTATGTCTGTCCGTCCGTCCGTCTGCTCTGCTGTGAGTCTGTCTGCATGGAACGGCTTCCTCCGCACGAATTTGCATGAAGTTTTATATTTGAGAATTAAAAAAAAAACTGAGAAAATTATAATTTTATTTAAATATGATCAGAATACCGGGTACTATACATGAAGACCAATACACATTTTTTACTATATCTCGTCCAATTCTTCTTAGAATGACAAATGTTTCGGACAACCGATGTACAGAAAATGAAAACACACTTCACGTTCAATAACTTTTTCCCCCCCGAAAATCGTGCCGTTTATGAGATAATGTGGAAAAAATTTTATACAGCCGGGCAGACCACAGATGACATTATGGGGCATGTACATTGCATGCTGGATAACTAGCGCTACAAACACACACTCAAGATATGTAATACTTATTGCTCTTCTACTGCAACAATGGCTAAACGAACGCGCCTCATTGTTACATTATACGTATATAACCTGTCTTTTATAAGATTTATGTACGTCTAACAAGTACAACGGATCGTTCCTACACGAAGTTTCCTGTAAGGTCATGCAGCAGAATGTCTCACGTCAAGCGTCTTTATAACATTAGTGCTAACTTAAGTACCAAAAATGACTTATTTTAATGTGCAGATTGTTTATCGATGACAACATCTTGTCAATGCAAGTTGTAATGTCGACATTCGTGGATCTTAATAAAATCCACATCACATAACAGCGGTTCCACTAATTTTCAGTTCGGCAAGTACATGGGCGTCATGGTGGCTTCAGCGAAACACCATAAAATTTTGACTTACATTGTGTCGAGATTTAAAATAGGAATAATGCTGGAAAACGCGTCATATTAAATTATGAAATCTGTTTTTTCTACTTCTTCTTCTTCTGGCATTACTGCCCTAGGTGAACCGTAGCCTCCTCCAAAATTGCCTTGCAATGTTCTCTTGTCCTGCTACCTACGTCGTCTCCAGTTCAACTGACTCAAGCCACCTCAACTTAGGTAGGTTTTCCTACATGCCGAGTGCCTTCTGCTTTAATAACAGTAAGCTTTCAGCAAGGATTCAGTTCTTGTATTCTAAAGATGTGTCCCACCCATCTCAGTCTTCCTATTTTTATCACCTTAACTATGTCTATTTCATCGTACAGCGTGTGTTTGTATGTAATTGTGTACTGCACCGGGTGTCAACCGAACTGCAGTTAACAAATATATCTTATTATAAAGCTCATTATTGTATCTTTTTCTCCATACACCATTATCGTTAATAGGACCATAAATCATTGCATAATTCTTCCTTCAAAGATTCGAAGCATATTTCCATTCTTTTTTTCTTTTTTTGAGTGGGACCAACATTCATTTCCAATCGAATCGGTCAAAAGTACTGTAATTATGTAATAGGTAAAAGGTAAAATTCACCCTAGAACAGGCCATGACGACCCAGAAGAAGGGTAGAGGTATAGCTCAACTCTTTCTTTAACCTCGGCGCTAGATGGGAGTGGGTAGTCAACGCAACCCCGTGGCCGATTTCCTCCCACCCAGAAAAAGGGAGACCCGGTACCCATTGTACTGGAGACGGGTGGGCCCCAGGGTCGGTATGGTTGGGTGCGGAAAGTCACGCCACAACCAGGATTTTATGTAATAGACTGACAGAAAGGAAACTGAGAAAATTCGGTCCACTCCCTCTAGTGTTTGTGTTTGTGTCTGTTTGTGTGCGTGCGTGCGTGGCCTGCAGTAAAAATTTTATGTTCTCATATCACCGTTAAGGGTTTCTGCAGTAGATGTCAGCATCCAAAGCTGACATAAAGTCGGAGTGGAACATTACTGGAGGGGTTGCGTGGGAACAGTATGGCTTATAGAATATGGGCAATGTCTTCTTTCGGCGACAACTCAGCAGGAGAGAGTTCATTATTTATGTTAGGCCTGAACCCCCAGTGGGTCGCAGGTCCAACTGAAGTCGAGGTAGATCTGAAGGTCAACTCCACAACCAGTGTCCAGTACGACTGGTTCATACAACAGCGCCAAAACTTGATTCTCCCGCGATTATCTCCAACTTACAAGCACAGTCTTTAAGTCGTAACTCCGCATTACAGCTCGTTACATGCTTTTTACACAAAATGTCTACATCAAACTTCGATTCCCGTTTTCCTTAGTGTTGTAGGGATTTAGTAACTTACACTCTATTTTATTGTACAGAACTGCATTAAAGTTTATGTATTAGAGTGCATCAAATTTCGCAGCAGATACATGATAGGTTTTTATTTGGAAAGAGTTTCTTTGGAGAAGAATGGAGGTAACAAAAAACTTTTCCCTGTCCACGCCCTGAATGTATATAGGAGTAGAGGTGTAGCTCCACTCATTCTTGATCTCGGCACAAGATGTAGGTGAGTGGTTCACGTCACGCCCCGGCCACTTTATCCCTATGAAATGACAATAGTACCCACTGAACAGAAGGCTGGGCGGGGCCCAGAGCCGGTTTGAACGTTTTGGATTTAAAAAAAAATCTCTTGTTCCTATTGGGATTCGAACCCCGGACGGTCCAACCAGTAGCCTAGTTGCTATACACATTCTTTTGTGTAAAATTATAAGTTTCATCAGTCAAAATGGAAGTGCGCACTACCATATTAGAGAAAGCCAACGTGGATGATATGACGGTAATAAATGAGAGTTTTTATACATACAAGACAACCTTGTAGTGTTTGCAAAGTAGCAAATTGTGCCGCAGACATATTCACATACCAATACTCACCGTATTGCTTAAAGCCGTTATCATGCGACGCATTCTCCGGTGGCTAGCTTTCTTATCCAGCGTCGGAATCACCAAACAATCCTATAGAGATTACCTTAATCACCAATGTAACACTTGTGGGATCCCACACTGTGAATTGTAACTGCACTATATTTTACTTTATTTCGCAAAGTTTTATAACAGTGGTCTAATGATCAGCTATGCACTCAAAAGCATGTAGTCGTGCTTAAGTAAATATAAATTTGGTTGTGTTTGATGTTTTGTGACAGATTGCTTTTAAGTGCCAGGACTGCATTCATCAATTAATTTGTTTCGAATGTTGCTATATATTTCTTCGTGGTCAACTGAGTGGAATTCCTGCATCATAAAATTAAAGGGCCTGGCTTGTAAATTCGGTCCGAAGACGGGATATTTTGTCAGAGACTACCGTGGTGTTACTCAGTCCCTCCAGTCAAATATCACGACAGTATCTCACATTAGGCCACGACAGCATTCCGCACATTATCTGCCATTCATTATCCATGAATCATACGACTGTTCGACAATACATTATTTCAGCTAATGACGCCGTCGTTAAATAAATCATTATCAGGTGTAATAGTGGGAAGGTGGGGGGGGGGGTGCACGGAGAAATGAGAAGTACTCATAATCCAAAACACATAATTCGATCGCCCACCATCAAAAATAGAACTGCAGTTTTTTTTATAGATTAAGTTTACCCTATAACAGACCATGGAGGCCCAAAGAGGGAGTAGAGGTATAGCTCTACCCTTTCTTTAACCTCTGCGCTAGATTACGATGGGTGGTCAACGCCACGCTCCGGCCGCTTTACCCCCGGGAAGACCCGGTACCCTTTGTATAGGATGCTGAGTGGACCCCAGGACCGGTCTGAACGGGTGCGGAAAACTTCACCCCCACCGGGATTCTATCCCCGGACCGTCCACCCCGTAGCGAGTCGCTATACTGAGTACGATATCCTGGCCCAAGCAATTTATTTATTGTGTACACAATAAATAAAACAGTAATTTATTAATTATATACATAATTCATACAAGTACACTGCTTGCGAGAGTAGAGGCTTATTGTTTAAGTAAATAGTCCATGAGTTTTTGTACTTTCGGGATCCCCTATTAAATCTCCTCATTTCGCCGAATGTACACGAAGACGCACGAAAGATTCCGATTGCTGTACTGAGGATATTGTTCAGACAGTCGTCCAACTTCGTCATTAGTCGTTAGCAACTTATGATAACGTACCGATAATCCGTAAACCGGATAATCCGCAAACGGATAATCGAGAGTACGGTGGGAATAAGAAAAGACGGGAGTCGTGGTCAAGTTGACATAACAGCCAGCACATGTTTTTACAAAAGCACGCCCAATGAAGGGTCGTGGAATGCAAAGACAAGGACAACAATGAGAACAGCGACAATAATAACACTGCGAAAAGTACAAAATGGTGATCAAGTATGCGTGAGTTATTTCGATATCTCAGTCCATACATGTGTGTGGTTTGTTCTGCCTTATACTTCTGTTGGTCTCATGCATTAGGAACGCGATGTTGTAGCTATGATTGTCAACGACAAGATCATATTTCAATATGTTACTTGTGCCACTCTATTCCTCAGATAAGGCCAACCGTGACTGTCTCCAATAGGCCTAAATGAGTGTCGAAGTTCAGTAACGGCTTCTGTGCAAATCCTTTCATTAGTTCGCCATACGTGAAGCTTTTTAGAGCAATAAGCAAAACGGGAGAGTTGTCCCAATTTAAGGCTTCAAGCCACGTAACAGGCTTTATCATAGGCACATCTAAAGGCTTCAGAAAACTGTTATTTTATATCTTGGGAGTTGGTGGTCTAATGAACAGAAACTGATTCTTTGTGGGGTTTGTATTAGGGCTGTGCCCCAAAATAACATATCTTGTTACATGAGATTGCATGAAACGATGTCGAGTTTCGTAGCGTGTGTTTGTGTGAGGCAACACTTCATGTAGAGAAGTCCACCGGGGCAGACACGACAAGATAAATGTTGTCTTTCCTTGAACAAACAGTAATGTGTGCACAATAGTCACCCCTATACAAGAGCGTACCGACGCACCAAACTGCCTGGACTCCACAGATAAGCACTGTAGATTTCATCGTGTTCGGTCTTTGTGTTTGGCGCAACAGTCCTGCTCGGGGCTAGACCGCCTAATTGTTGAGGTTTCGAGGTCACACACAGACACACCACACTTGATAGGACTCCTCCGGACGGGGGTTCGGCCCATCGCAATGGCCTTTATTTAACAACACTCAAAGTTCACGAGAGACAAACATCCAGGCCCCCCACGGGATTCGAACCCGCAATCCCAGCAAGCAACTGTTTGCAGACTCACATCTCAAAAGTCTTCACTAATATTTTTAATTCCCTCATGGAAGGCACTCTTGTGACAGACAAGAGATGTTATTATACAGCCTCAAGGAAGAGTAACTGGAAAACAAACAACATGCACACAACTTTTCAAAGACAATACAAGTACGATACACGCTAAAGTGCAACGCAAGGTAAATCAAGGTAAATCAGTCCCATTACAGGCCCCAGGTGCCTAGAGGTTTCCAGGAAGTTATGCTCCCGGATTACGTGACAATGGCCCAGGATGGTGGTAAGGTTGTCAGCCTTACTCACCGGCCGCTTTTACTCCAAGATATACTCCTGGTACTCATTTCTGCTAGAGGGTGAGTCGACCCCAGGGCCGTAGTGCGATCGGAAGGATTATGTAATGAGAAATTCCAATGATATCATCTGGAATCGAACTAGCGACCTTCCGAAAGTGCAAGGTAATTTACTGAATTCAAGACGGATATTTGATTAATCAGCTTCGGGGACATACTTTTCATGGCTTGCAGGCTTCAGTTACAGATTTAGACTAATTCACGTGTTTGGACATAATTTAATATTGGCAGTACACATCAATAGGGTGGGCCAAGTTTCATCTTTCTTTAGGCAGGCATTAAAATCCATCTTAAAGATTAACGGCCAAAGATATTTCCGCATAGTCTGTGAAACACTGACAGGCAGATCCACTTTAAGGACAGAGGATTTCAAAACGTGGACTGTCTTCATGTCGCACATAACATCGAGCAGCAACGCGCCCTCGGAAACTTTCAAATGAACCTTCAGATTTCGTAAGAGGCAGGAAATGTTTCGACTGATTGAGACACTGTCAGCTTTTCAAGTAGGACTCGTCCCCATTGGGGTACTTACAGGAGTGCCGATAAGTCCTTAGTCCGACCAGGAAGGAAACAAGCTAATATTTCTGTCAGAATGGCGTGAATTTTCTTCGGGGCCTTGCCTTGCAGAAAAAAAAAAAACTTCATGACAGCTCGCGTCTCGATTTTGTTGAAATCGCTCGCGTCCCTGACATGCTTCCGAGCTTGTTTCATTCCTGGTCGGGCTAAAGACTTATTAGCACCCCGGGAGTTCTTTTCAAAAGTGTACCTCAAGTTTTGCAATCTAATAGATACTAAATTTGCATTTAAATATCTGTGGGATTTGCTACTCAACGCACAGTATTGTGTGTGTGTGTGTGTGTGTGTGTGTGGTGTGTGTGTGTGTGTGGTGTGTGTGTGTGGGTGCATGTGTGTGTGTGTGTGGGTGCGTGCGTGTGGTGTGTGTGTGTGTGCGTGCGTGTGTGTGGTGCGTGCGCGCGTGTGTGTGTATGGTGTGTGTGTGTGTGTGTATGGTGTATGTGTGTGGGTGCGTGCGTGTGTGTGTGTATCATCCCTAGTTTCCACACACTGGTCCGTGATCTGGGTGGCCTATGGAGAAGGGACGCACCCTCTGCACAAACACTTGCCAGCACTATGGCCACAATGTTTTGTCGTTGTGGCAGCTCTAAGCATAACAATCGTCTAAGACTCCAAGGAATGGTTCTCCACTTCATTGAATACAGTACTGACTTCAATATGGGACCGCGAGGAATAAGGCATGAATATATTACACAGGGAGGAAAACCAAATAGCCTAAACGTTGAGATTCCAATACGACACTCGTAGGGTTTCAGCTTCTCACGACAAGTATTAAGGCCACAGTATTACCCTGCATCCGAAAGTAGTCAATAGTTCTGAGGGAAAGGGAAAACTAAAGTTTTTGCTGTGCACGTGATAAATGCATAAGGGGGAAAGGAGATATAGCTCCACTCATTCTGAACTTCGGCACTAAGTTGTCAGCTTCGTGCCTCGGTCAATTTAACCTCGAGTAATTACATCGCAATTTATACTGATGAAGAGTCCGTGTGAGCCTCAGAGTCAGTATGACACTTTGGAGAATATAAAAATCTCGTACGTATATGGGAAATCAAAACACGATTCCTCAGTTTACAGCCACTAGCCTGGAAATTAAACCGACTTTTCTATCCCAAATCACACTTTCAAGAATGCTATAAACATTTTTAGCGAATTTTCCACTTATGAAACTAAAATTTAAATTAACTTATTAGTATTCTGTCTCATTTCTTGTTATTGTTTAGTAGCAGACACTGTTAAATTTGTCATTAATTTTGTTCAGTAATTGAAAACAGCCGGTCCCAGTGGCCGCGCGGTCTAAGGCGTAGGTCTGCGGCCGCTCGCCTGCTGAGACTGTAGGTTCGAATCCCACAGGGGACATAAATGTCTGTCTATTGTGAGTGTTGTGTGTTGTCAGGTAGATGTCTCTGCGACGAGCTAATCACTCGCCCAGAGGAGTCCTACCGGCTGTGGTGTGTCGTTGTGTGTGATCTAGAAACCTCATGAATGAGGAGGCCATGGCCCGCTGGGGGCTGTTGCGATATAGAAGAAAGAAAAAAAAATTGAAAACAAGAAAGTAGGAGAACCAAACAAATAATTGAATTTAGGAGACCTCGAAAAAAATGGTATGAAGTTTCAGGTATTGTAGTATATCGTGACGTGCAATTTGGTAAGTAATCACCGGGAGTTTCGGAGATATTGTTACATATATCTTTAGGGTTTAAGCAATCTAAGAGGAGGCTATTTTGACGGATGCAGAAAACTCCTCCGAAACGTCGTTAAATTTTTACAAATCGACAAGGCG
>Ga0131853_10024773_pt1 | contig 10818 bp, 10 predicted proteins | sample TergutLab28metaG_FD_92764 | JGI IMG/M metagenome (GOLD analysis project Ga0131853, IMG submission 92764) | Labiotermes labralis P1 segment gut microbial communities from Petit-Saut dam, French Guiana - Lab288 P1 (version 2) (version 2) | ecosystem: Host-associated > Arthropoda: Insects >... | reverse complement strand
TGGTCAGCAGCACGCCCTGGCCGCACTTTACCTCCGGGAAAGACCCGGTACCCATTTTACAGGAGGCTGGGTGGGCCCCAGGGCCGGTCTGGACGGGCGGAAAATCTCGTCCCCACCGGGATTTGATCCTGGACCATCCAGCCCATAGTCAGTTGTTATACCAACTAAGCTACACGGCCCACACATAAAAAATAAATAAATAACAAAAATACGAACACCAAGCTTTATCAGACACTAGTAGGGAGTGTAGTCTGCTTGTAAACACAAAGCAAAGCACATATACCTTCACATCTCACCAAAAGAACACATGATTCTGTCATAATACTAAATACAATATACAAAACATTTAATTATTTGGGTTATCACAGCAACACAGGAGAACTGCATCATTCATGGGGAGATTATGATCAAATGAAACCTATTCAGAATCCTTATCTGTCTGCTCTTAAAAAAAAAAAAAAAAAAAAAAAAAAAAAAAAAATACCAAAAACAAAAAAAAAATTATAAAAAAAAGAAAAAAAAAAAAAAAAACAAAAAAAACTACTAATTCTTTACATAAAAAAAAAAAAAAAAAAAAAAAAAAAAGAATAGAGAATTCCATACACCTACCTACAGTTCTGCATGGGTGTCAACACTGGTGTCTCACAATCTCAGAACAACATAGATCAAGAATTTGCAAAGTGTGTCAACAAAAATACTTAAAGCTAGAAACACAGGAAATAACAAGAAGCTGGAGAAAGTCAAGGAGAATGAGATGAACAGGCAAGTAGTATCCAAGGAAAACACACACACACAAATATACATATTCTATGGATCCAAAAGCTTGCCAAAGTAACTAGACATGGAATAAGTTACGAACATACAAAATATATAAAGTATGCAAAGTGTACAGAATTACTGCAGTACAAGATTTGACTACCACACCACCATCATTCTTAAATGTCAAAGATTTACCAACAGTGTAAACGGAGTGTGTATTTAGGTTTCTTTATAAACCCATGCAATCCATAGAGTTCACAATAAGTGGTAAACTGCTGAAAATTTTGATGCCAGCAAAGAATGTACTTTTCTGAAAACAAGAAAGGTTGAAATCTGGTCTATGAAGAAGGTACTTATTCCTTGTATGAACAGTGTGACAAATGAATTTGAAAATTTTGTTACTTACAAATAAGTTCATGTCATGGAACAGGTAAAATATCTAATTTCTTATGCAAACTTCTACATGATGTTACAATTTTGTAACAACTGTAATTCTAACATCTTTTGAAGTTAGCATCTTTTCACTGCTGGACAAATTACCCTTCAAAATTACTCCCCACCTCAGTGCACAGTGAAAACAGGTAAACTAAACTGATTTGAGTGTTAATTTTGCCGACATGGAACATCCACCTAGCTGCATAACACACTCCACATTTTATCCATATGATTCTTCCAAAATAGGTGGTTATCAGTTTGTAAAGAAAGAAATGTATTCATTATAAATTCTAAAACAGCAAAATTACAACTAGTTTCAACACTGCACAGAAATCACCAACATTTTTACCAGAAATTATATCACCAGTAACATAAGCCAAAATTATCGGTTCTGATAAGGAATTTATTCCCACATGGACGTCATTTATGTATACTGTGAACTGTAAAGCCCCTATAACCAACCCTTGGGTAACTCCACCTCTTAATGTACCCCACTTGGAGAAAACATTCTAAGGTGAATTATATGCTGCTATTTCAATTTCCCGTTTCCTATTTATTAGACAAAATGTGAACCAATTTACCCACATTCCTTGAATGCCATACAAATGTAAGTTAGTTAACAAAATTTCATGAAATATGTGGCCAGAAGCCTTTTCCAAAGCATGAGAAATTCCTCCAACATGCATTTCTTGGTTAATCTTGATTGTTATCTTTGTTTTCATATGTGATGATGGAAACCAATCAGACATTTCCTTGGTAATATTGGACATTTTGTGTGACTGTAGCATGTTTTCCAGTTCAGGTGGGGTATATGCATATGTGGTCTTTGTGGAACATGACTGGTCGAGTTGTTAATCGAGTGCCATCGGAATCATCATGCCACAAAGTGTTCTATTAATGACAGCATGAGAAGTAAATCCCATTCATCACAGAACATGGTAAAAATGTAGAAGGCATGCTTTATAGCACTCAATTTTGTACTGCATATGGACAGTTGTGTGAACCACGTGAAAACAACGGAACATAAAAAAGATGGTGTAAAGTGGGGCGTCAAAGAACGCAAGTAAAAACTGTTGGTGAAATGGAAAGACAATCAGTAGTACAAGAAGTTATTCAGCTCTTCAAACAGCAGTTCACACCCACAGTTTTTTATGTCAATGTTCTGTTTCACAGTTAAAGTTAAAACTCTTTTCAACCATAAATTCACATGTCCGCAGACAAAAACCAAGGCAATTATTACAAAAGTTGCAGCACCATTTGCAAAGAAAAATGTGCTGAATGATCTTAGAAAAGGTAATTTCATTTGAGTTACGATTGGTTCTTCTAATCACTTAAAGGACGTGTCCTGTAATCAATCCTCTACGGTCACATAAGAAGAGACAAACTAGAAATTGTGAAAGTGTTGATCATATCAAAAACTCATTTTTCATGTCCTTCTTGTTTACAATTTTATAAATTAATCTTAAACAAGAAAATTGTCCTTGAAGAAATTCATTCATCAGACAAGTATTCTGCACTTATGGAAAACTTGTCTGATTGTAATAAAAGTAAATGTATTACATCATCATCATAATGATATTTTGTGTTCTGTTTTTTAAATATACAGTACAAATGTTAGTGATGGCCAGCAGCAAATTATGTGAAACTTCCAATGACAACGTGCCACTGCTTGTGTGTGTTATACAGTCTGCCTTTCTAACAACATTTAATATTGCTTTGCAAATGCGTAACTTTTTTTTTTCTGTTTGGTGTCAGATCAAAAGGTAATGAATGCACATTTGCAAAAGGGTCTTATGCAGTGGGCTTAATGAACTTGTGTTTGTATGTGTGGCAGCTCCTCTGTGGATAATCCGATCTTTAAAATGTGTCCCTTTTTCCCACCACATATCCCTGGCTTTTAGTAGAGATTTCTGGAAATGTCCCAGTTTTCTGGAAATATAATGTGGGAACCCTATGTGGGAGGATGTGGAATGGATTCATCTAGCCCAGGATAGGGTGCTGATGTGTGCAAGTATGATGCAAAAAATTTTAACAGAAATAAAGGAATTAAATTTGAAATATGGAAAAATAAATCAAACTAAATCAAGGTGATTTCAAGATTCAGTATACAGACCCATACATTTTCATACAGTATAAAAACTGAAAACTGGAACAAAGGATCATACAGTACAAGCGAACCTTTTACCTACATACAACCAACAAAGAGAAATGCAAGCATACTTCCTTGCCCCCTAAACTTCAAACCCGCAGTAACAGCATTAAGGTGTTCCAACACTATGCGTACCATACATTAATTATACAGCCACTGTCACTATTGAATATTCAAGTCTACTGGGGCATAAGGCAATATCAATTTCTAAACTATGAGAATTCCAAAAAATCTGGTAACAAACATTCTCATGCTGAAAACTTTATTGAGACTCTCACTTTGACACAGTGGTAAATGGATACATCAGAATGCCACACATTAAAAAACTTGTCCCACTATGGCTCTAAGCCTTGTATTATGGCATAGAAGAGATCAATGTCAAGTATATGTAACCATGAGGTAAGACCTAGCTTCACATAAGCATCTGATGCAAATCACTTGTCAGCCAGCTGCTTCTTAATGAGTCCAATGAGATGGAAATTACTGGGCACAAGATTGGAACTGTTGGGAATGTGGCTCATAACCTCCCAGCAAAAGTCCAATACCAGTTGCAAGTGCGGTTGTCAGTATGGGACCCAATATTTTCCATCTCTTTTAACTCTTTCAGGAGCATTCAGCTGACAAATGAAATCAACATTAAGTCACTGCTTCCCCTCTACAGACGCTTCACACCATTTTCTTCTGGACCACGATACGAGCCTTGGTACCAAATACTTATATGTCAGTAGTGACTACATAGGGGTCTGATGTATATCATCTGGTATCTATGTGCCATGTACATACAGAAGTCAGAAGGAAGTTCTTGGCATCAAAGTGCCTTTTTACTTTTCTTTCTTATTTCTTGTATTCACCAGTCAACATGGCATAACACCCCAAACAGTTGAATTTTCATCAGCACATCTGTTAGAACCTCAAATCTGAACATGTTACTGGTAAAATGTTCAGTTTCTGACCAAAACATTAATAAGCAATGCTGTATCCAGTCTTATGAAGCTAAAAGAATGTAATTATTACTATTACTTTAATTAACCTGAGTTTTCACAATATTTGATACCTGTTCCATCCAGAGCAAACGAAGGACGCAGTCGCTTCCTTGGAGGCTCTAAATCTACAAGAGAGCTGTCATCTTCACTGCTCTCTGAAAATTAAATATAAATGGATAGCACCTCTCTCACCACTCAAGACAGACAGATTCTGAACTTTTATTTACTTCTATAGTACTAATAAAACATGAATAATAATTTATTCTTACATTCAGGAAGTTACATGGAGGATTATGATTGATGATGATGATTTATGCCCAGTTCTAATATGATGTCATGCTATCATGCTACATACATAAAAACCACTGGAAGGATATCTCAGGAATGAGCAAGATGGCCACAAAACATATAAGAGGCACACAGTTTGATAAAAAGTGTGATTCAGAGACAGGCACACAGAGATATGCATATATGTTCCATTCAAACCAAAACAAATATAAATACACTCACTATCCTTTTATTTACCAACTGTCGTGCACTACATTGTGTTCTTCACACACACATTAGTTTTGCTCCTATGCGTTCCAGTGTTTATTAACACCGTCTTCAGGGAGCTTCAACTCAACTGCAGTTCCTTCACAACACATCAGCAGTAAGTATTTTAACCTTCACCTTGTTTTACCATTGCACATCTCTACAACTGAAGAAGTGTATGGTGCTAAATAATAGGGAGCCTGCGATCTGAACTGTTACCTTTTAAACTTTCATTAGTTATTCATTTTAATAGAAAACTTTAATGATACAAGAAGTCGTCTATTTGTGTGATGGCATTCAATTTAATATGCATTTTTTTGGGGGGGGGGGGATGCCATCCCTCATTTCCACATTCACATAGATTTTAACATCAATGATCTGAGAGGTTTTAAGAACTCTAACCTTCAACGTGTTTTACCACTGCACATCACTACAACTGAAGAAGAGTATAGTGCTAAATAACAGGGAGTGGTGTATTTGTGAGAAAATTAAAATTTTTAACGGACAGCCAACAGGTGCACATAAACATGTCATGTGCCGTGAATGAAATGTAGCTGGATTGAAGCTCCCTGAAGATGGTGTTAATAAACACCAAAATGTGCAGCAGCAAGAAACAATATGCGAGGGAAGAAAATATGTAGTGCACGACAGTTGGTAAATAAACGGATAGTGCTGAACATGGTGCAAGGTACGTACAATATTAAAATAAACATGCTCAGTCAAGACAATACTAATGTTCAAACAACTTCTGGTGAATACAAAACTGAAGACTATAAAAGAAGTGAAAGGGCAGTGGTTCTAAATGTGATGAACTATTTTGGCCAGTACACAATTTCTGCAAGTACATGGGCTGCCCTTTACAAAACTTGAAGCAAGTGCTCTGAATAATCAACAACACGTATCAGATCACTTACCACCTATCCCAAAAAGAAAAGTAAACAATGAAAACCCTAAATACAAAAATCTGAGTTGATTACTTTTATGTGTTCATGTGAACAAGATGCAAAAATGTGCCTATTAACTCTGCCATGCCTGCCCTGTGTGCATGTTGATCAAGCACTAACAAATAAAATTTCATTAAATTTGATGCGGCAGAGCTGCACCAAAATATGCCTACACATTCCAGTTTTGGTTAAAATTGGACAACAATAACAAAAACTAGATGCATGAAGAACCATGTGTTCCCATTATCATCTCCAGTGCAAATTTCTAAATATTTACTGGGGAAAAAAATATTCTCAATAAGAATTACAGAGACAACCACAGAGGTGGAATAAACCAAAACTGTTACACTATGAACACATTTCTTGACTTGTTTAAGCATATTTTAAAGGAAATGTGACAAATAACAAAGTATGTGAAATGTAAAGTTGTCCCTCTGCAAACCACAAACAGATAGGGTGGAGATGGAGGTACAGCTGAATTCATTCTTAAACTTTACACTGCATAGTGGTAAGCTGTCGTCGTCACACCCCAATATCACTTAACACCAAGGGAAACAGCCCTCAGCATACAATGAGTGGGCACCAGGAGGGGTCTGGCCTCTTGGCAGAAAAGAAAAATCTCTTACCCCTGCTGGTAACTGAACCATGATTCCTCCGCTGTCCCACCCACAGCCCAGTCACTAGACTATGTTATTGAAAAATCAATAAACTGTGTAAAATAAAAGGAGCATACGTAAACTGACTGGGCAACATTCTGTACTGTCATTAAACCGGTCAACTACAAGTAATATAATAGGTAGGGTAATTACAGTCAATAATACAACAATGTATATCTAATTGATGTTTATTAAAAAATGATAAAAACAATAAGGAGCAACCGGACACATCAGAAATACCAAAAGGGATATGAGAGTACAAGACACACAAACTAACATTACACCAAGCCTAAGAACCCAAGAAACAAACACCCCATCGACAACAGTTCCCGATGAAGGAAAGACATTATGCTGAGTAAACCGCAATGGCACCTACAACATGAAAAAACTGGACATTAACCTACAACACAATGCCCCCCCCCCACCATCATCTTGCTCACTGCCCACTTCACTAGGCTCCATACCCAGGCTATATGCCATGTTTAACTCAAAATCCTTGATGATGAGATCTCAACATCGATATGCGGCTGCATGCTTTATATAAACACTCTTACAACATACAAATTTTTTGGATGAAAAACCTGATGATGGCCAATGTTGGTCGAAACATGCAGTTTTTATCATTTTCTAATAAACATCAATTAGATATACATTGTTATGTTATTAACAGTAATTACCCTACATATTAATTAGTACACATAACGGGGATGGCACATTTCAAAATTACAAGTAATATGTAGACCAGCTGGTACAGGTCTGACATTGCTTCTGACTATGAAGACACTTATAATTTAGTCGAACAAAATGTAATTTATCTGCATTCCACAGATCCTTGATTAATATCAAATATTTGATGAAGAATGTCGTGCTGTAAAACAATATATATTTTAGATCTAAATATAAACATAATTACATAACAAATATCTATTTACAATTAAAGCTAAACATAATTACATTAATAATCAGCATTCTTACATACAAACACAAACACACACTATTTTACAATAAGTGAAAACTCTTAATTGAGGCAAATTCTTGTACACAGTAGGTATGGTGTCATTTGGTTGTAAGGCTGGCCTCAATTATTTTATATCATGATAACTCCGAATGGAACAAGGAAAATTATATGATAACTTGATTCCAGTACAACAAATACAACTGCAATATTTACTGAGGTTAGTTTCTGGCATATGAAGGTCACATGTAAGTCTTGTGCCTGCATTGTGTAAATATGAAATGGCTCAAAACTTTTTACTTTATGCACAATAAATGATAATATTAATAAGCTTTAGTATTTAACGGCAAGCCGAAGAATGTCTTTTCTTCCATTGGTAGTACAGCCCACTGTTGGCTTTGGCCTGTCAAACAATATCCTTCCATTTTTTTCTATCCATCACCAACTTTCTTCATCTTCTCACTCCCAGCACTTGAAGATCTCTTTCTACTTCCTCTTTCCATCCTTTTCTGGGTCTTCCCCTTCACCTTGTCCCTTCCAGTTATTGGGTGAAGATCTTTTTTGGCATCCTATCCTCCTCCATTCTCTCCAGGTGAACTAACCAACTTATCCTTTGTGCTTTCATCCATTTTACTATATTTTCTCATTTGCTCATCTCTTCTAGTTCTTGACTCGTCCTACTTTTCCATTCCCCGTTTTCATACATACGACCATATATTCTTCTAAATATTTTCCTTTCAAAAATTAGAAGAGCTTGTTCTTCTTTCTTCATCAGCGTCCATGCTTCCGCTCCATACGATACTATTGATCTTATTAGTGTCTTACATAATTTTAGTAGCTCTGGATAAAAGTCAACTCCTGAAGACTTACAGCAGCAAATAAGTTCTACTGCCGGCCAAAATACATCTTTGTATTTCTCTTTCTACGCTATTATCATTATTTATTAGCATACCCAGGTATTTGAACTCGGCTACTCCTTCATAAGTTACGCCATTTATGGTTGCCCCTTTCACCGAGTTCAGGATGGGGACGCTGAAAATCTCATATATTTGGTTTTTTTGGGGTTTATTACCAGGCCTACTCTACCTGCTTCTCTGCTTATCTCAACACACAGTGCTTCAAGAGCCGGAAGGCTCCTTGCAGTTACCAAGATATCATTGGCATATCCACAGATCTGTGTCAGTCTGTTCAAAATCATGTTGCTTTGTTCCAGGTTTTTCAGTGTTTTGTGAAGAACGAGGTTGAACAGTGTTGCAGACAAACCATCTCCCTGCCTAAGCCCTCCACCTATGACAAAAGGATTACTTATTTTCCCATCCACTATTACTTTGGCTTGGGCTCCCTCAAGTGTCATTTTCAAGAGCTGTTCTACCTTTTTGGGTTAACCAAAACTTGCTAGTGATTCCAGAAACTTTTTTTAGTTTATGCCGCCAAAAGCTTTTTTAAAATCAATGAAGAGGAGGTGGAGGTCAATATCATGCACATATAATTTTTCAAGTATCTGCCTTACTACAAATGTTTGGTCTGTTGTTCTTTGTGGTCTGAAGCTGCAGTGATACTCTCCCAGAATCTCTTCCGAGTATTCTTCAATCGTTCCAGTATGATACTTGATAGTATCTTATATGTGACATTTTGTAGTATTATTCCTTGATAATTTGCACACTTCATTTTGTCTCCTTTCTTAAATAAGGGGACGATTAATCCTACTTTCCAATTGCCTGGCATCTTTTCATATATCCATATCTTACATATCAATGCATGGAGCCTCTTTTTTAATTTTTGGCTTGTGTTTTTAATAAGCTTCGCTATAATGTCGTCCTCTCCTGGTGCCTTATATATTTTTAGGTTACAAATTGCTTTCTCCATCTCTCCCTGGGACAGTTCCTTTACAAGTGGTTCAGCTGTCAGAAATGCTTCTTCATCGCTTTCCTCTTCACTGTATGTCGAAGAATATTGATTGATTGATTGATTATTTACTTTGTTCATTCAATCCAGCTACATGGGGCCATAGCCCATAGGATACAGAACATGTCAAAAAATTTGTGTAAAATAAATAAGGCAAAATATGTACAGGAACACATGGAAAAAGACAATCAAAATATTTACGTATTAAATATAATACATGTCACATTTTAGAGATAAAAAATACATATACAAGCATTAAATACTAATACATATCAACCTATGTTGTAAAGTTCAAGAGGTGATCAAATAAAGTAAAGTTAGAACTGTGAGAGGCAGTAAGCTAAATATCAGTCTGAATTTACAATATATATGTTGTCTCTAAAAATATTTATAAAATAACATTTCAATATTTGATTAATAATAAAACAATGTCAATAAAGAACTATAAGTTTAAAATTTTTAGAGTCTATTGTAGTTATAAAATTCATTTAAGCTATAAAAAGAAGGCCTTAATTCCCAAGTAATGGGGTCCCCTCTGGAAAACTGTCACTTTTGAAGGTGGTAAATGTGATTTATTTTTAGTGTTAAAGCCATGAATTTCCAAGTTTAATCTAAAATAATCAATATTTTTGGCCACAAAAAGCAGGAGTGATAACAAATATTGAGATTGTAGTGGCAATATTTTCAGCCTTTTAAAGTACTCTCTACAGGAATCTCTACTTCTTATTCCCACCATGACCCTAAATAATTCCCTACAAGAAAATTTCATTTCAAGCCTACCTAATCATTTTTATTATTTTGGATATAAATATTTTTTTGGTGTCCTAATTTCCCCAGTCAATTATTCTGCATGACTGATTGAGCTGAAATAAGTAAAATGAGCAGATTCTGGTTTTCCAATTTCAGTAGTCGCATTACTATTCATACCTAAGCATGTAGTGTAGCATATGATTAGGTACTCAACGCGCGCTTTCTTATTATGTTAGTGCAACTTGTACGCCAGAAATTGTTCCTATTTCAGTTACTTTATCACATTCTAGATAGAATAATGCCATCAATGTTAATATTTATATCATATAGACTGAAGTCAGCTCATTTGTGAATGGAAAATCTATCCCTATCCTATTTGCGGATGACACCAGCACTTTAGTAACCCACTCGAATCCTGTAGAATTTTGTAACACTATTAATACTGTTTTTCATACTTTAAGTGACTGGTTTAGAAATAACTTGCTTTCCTTAAACCTCACCAAAACTCACTTTATTAGATTTGTGACTAAACATAAAAATCAAACTGAAATAAACATTAATTGTGATAATAAGTTACCTCCTGCAACTAATATTACCAAATTTCTTGGTCTAACTGTTAACTGTCCACTCACCTGGACAAACCACATTGATTTCCTCACAAAGAAGCTAAGTAACACATGTTACTTAATTCATAACATTAAACCATTTTTGTCTATCTCTGCACTGAAGATGGTTTACCATTCCCTGT
>Ga0131853_10024772_pt1 | contig 10818 bp, 9 predicted proteins | sample TergutLab28metaG_FD_92764 | JGI IMG/M metagenome (GOLD analysis project Ga0131853, IMG submission 92764) | Labiotermes labralis P1 segment gut microbial communities from Petit-Saut dam, French Guiana - Lab288 P1 (version 2) (version 2) | ecosystem: Host-associated > Arthropoda: Insects >... | reverse complement strand
TAGCATGTACATAATAGCATGTACATAATAGCATGTACATAATAGCATGTACATAATAGCATGTACATAATAGCATGTACATAATAGCATGTACATAATAGCATGTACATAATAGCATGTACAAAATTGTTTATTACTTTGTAATATGTATTTGGTACAACAAAATAATTTATTTTTGAAATTAGATGAAATTAGTTCCTCGCCACATTTCAGCAGTCCACATATCTGTAGGAAATTAAATAGAATGACAGTGGGGTGGCCTTAGGTACCACAATGACCACATCAAGATTTATTGAAATTTTTAAAAATTTTTAAGTTTGCTACGGTGCACAATCATACATAGGGACATGAGGATACCACAACCATAATTGTACTTGCATAGGAAAATATTTAGGTTAATATGGAATTATATCCCTTTTACACCCGACCAAACAACTCAGTTGTTTTTGCACAACAGTAAATTTCCCAGCAAGTGTACTTCAGTATATACTGCATTATTAGCTTTATTTATTCTAGCCCGACTACAGCTAGGTACTAATTCTGTCCCACATATCAGTCACTCACTGTACGCTACTTCAAACAGCAGTTTACAGTCGCTGAGAGAAAATTTATCAACTAGAATATAAAACAATAAATAGAACTGCACTCCATGGAAAAATGTTCCAGTAAACGTTAAAGTAGAAGAATGACGTATAAAGACTTCTCTTAATTGCGTCTTATGTCTGCTGTAACAGGATAACAAAGGACAGAGTTTGCGAGGGTGTTTCAACTTAACAGCTCTTGATGTAATTACCTAATATTGTGACCCATGGATTGAAGTTTAGTCATGAAATTTGTGTTTAACCGTACATCGAAACAGTGCTAACATGGCGGCAGAGCAAGTTTGTTGTTGATATCAACACAATAAACACACGTGAAGCTCCTTTCTCACGTCCCTTGTGTCTGTCGACCTACGTTTGAATCTCGCTTAGAAATATTATTTTTCCAATTCATCATCCAGTAAAATTCCGTATCTTTTATTCTCATCCGTAATTTACCAATTCTAAATTCTGGGAGTATACTTTCTGTTGCTAATGCACAAAAGAGTTCAACTTCTCCGATCCGTCCACATTAACAATTCTAAAGGTCCTTTCTTCCGCGTTTCTGGGGGTTTATCTTTCCATCCCAGTTTTTCTCCCAGACGGGGCGCTGTATAAATTATTCATTTCTGCTGGCAGAAACTACTCTAAAAAATTGCAGATTTTCAATCCATAAAAATTAGGCGTGTCATGAAAGCACAAGAAAAGGAACACTTGTTGTTTCAAAACGACCTCCCTTGCGAGTAGCCAAAGAAGCTCAGACTGTGTTAACGAGGAATTGAAGGAAATGGCGGCCAAGGTTAACATTTTGGCGCCGGAATTATTTTTTTAATTTTAGCACATCCTGTATATAAAATGTGAATAATACAGAAACCAAATATGTTAGAATTATGAAACAAACTGCATTTTGAAGAGAAAAAAACGGAGAGTATATACCATGTTTAAAATATTCAGTACTTATATTTGTTGAATAAATATATAGAGGTTAGCGATGCGGTACAACCACTATAGTTGACATTAGGCGTCAAAAGGTTAACACTCATTAAAGCCAACGACACTCATTACAAACACGTTGTAACATGATCACGAATAACAAGTGAAAGTAATAATTTAAAAGCTGTCATGAAATGACGCACCAATATAACGAATTGTATGTTACAAAATTTTTCAGCCACTAATAGCTCTGTCTGAAGCAAATGTGGATTTCTTGGTAAGGAAGCCAACGATATCTCCGTGTTTACCCCTACACCAACTAAAAACAGAGGATACTTAAAACTAAATACCACAGTTGGAAAAACAGGACAAGGAAAGTAAATTAAGAATATTCAACAAAGAACGCACTTGGCGGGGTGGGGGTGGGGGCTGCAATATATATGTAACTTATAAACCCTGCGAATTTGTGAGTATCTTCAATAAGTTTATTGTGACATGAGAACAAGAAATTGAATTTACATACAGCTTTAAGATAGAGGGGATTAAATTTGTGGACTGCTTCACATTATCGGAAATCTGAAAATTTCGTCTTCTGTAGAAAGTAATGTTTAGAGGGCAAATTTCATATTAAATTAAATTTTGGTCCCGCATCGTAGGGGAAGAACGATAGTCGTTGGATGGTTGAGGTTTCACAGTGTTCTTGAAGAAAATTAATGTCTTCCAACATGACGATATGTCGACTGGTAATTACTTACAGATATTTCTAAGGACTTAACTGACTGCGTCTTCAGGACAGTTCAAGATAACTGTCACGATGCGAGCGAGTAAGCTGCTCTGAAAGTCCGTTAGTGATTACCAGTCGGTACGGCGACACATCTCATTGTATTTTATCCTTGACGTAAATTGTTACCTGATAAAAAGTACTGGAATTAATATTTGGACTTGAGGGAGAGGACGTAACTGGGACAAAGGAAAAATTACATAATGAGGAGCTTCATAATATGAACTCTTCGCCATTGACACGTAATATTAGGATGGTACCATTAAGGAGAGAGAGAGAGAGAGGTGGACGAGAAATAATAACTACTTACAGCACTTTAGTATGACAATTTGAAGGGAAGAGAGAGCTGGATGTATGGGAAGGCAATATTGTAACTGATATGACTGTTAAACAAATGCCGTGTTCATTTAGATGAAGCTAAGTTCAGGTGATGGATTCTTATAGACACGATAATGAACATGGAAGGAAGGATTTTTTTTGACCAGCTGAGTTGTGAGCAACTACCAGCTGCTGAGAAGAGACTCTGCATTCTAGACGTAGGTAGTTCGTTAGTGTACGCTGACAGATGTTAAAAGAATTTCTTTTCCTTGCTGAACATGAACCTCATATCGGACTGTATTACACATTCAAAAGCAGCTAACAGGACAATATTCCCGGACATGGGTCTGTAATATGCTTGTGGGATGATGCACAAATCCAGGCCCACAGATCGTCAGCGCAAATAAATTTTGTACATTGGCGCCTAACATTTTTGGGTCCTGAGTACTAAACTTGCTTCTTGTCACCCTCAGAGCGCCAAGAATTTTGAGTAACACCTATGTACTGGAATATTTGTGGACTCCTGCGCTTGTAGGTGGATATTTAGAGTCAAATTATCATTGGAAATAATTTTAATGTGTGTATATATATATGTATGTGTGTGTGTGTGTGTGTGTGTGTATGTGTGTGTGTGTGTATATATATATAGGTGTGTGTGTATATGTATATATATATATATGTGTGTGTGTGTGTGTGTGTGTGTATATATATATATAGGTGTGTGTGTATATGTATATATATATATATATATGTGTGTGTGTGTGTGTGTGTGTGTGTGTGTGACTAAATACCGATTTTAACTTGTTATGCAAAGTCTGGGTGTTGAACTGAAGCTTGGTGACATAGGTGATTTGCCAAGTGACGTACGCTACGCAGGACATGTGCCATCGTCTCGTTTTGATCAGGAAGCACAATGTTTCTGAAGGCGGCGCTCCTTTTGTCATTAGGTAAGCTAACTTCTGTCACAAGATATTTAGTTCTAGTTTCAATTATCATTTAGGGGGGAAAAAAAACAAGTTTAGCCTAAGTGGAGTAATCGAGAAACAGTAATGATTATAGATGGGCTTCGTAACTTCCCGGTGTAGTTCGTTCAGTGACATGGACAGGTTTTTGGAGTAGCGGGTTGAATTCTAATTTGCGGCGTTTTTTTCATCTTTAGAGAATGTAATGAACAGTTCGGAGCAAAATTCAAAGCCTGCTTTAGTAGACCATATATTGCTAATTCTATGTATTTACTCCATGGATCACAGTCCTTCTTAAGGAGCTATCCGGTTCTCGGCCAGTCAAGAAATTCCTCTCACTTTGTGGAAACCGATGGTTCATAACCGCATTAAAAGTGCCCACTACTTCTGTATAAATATTGGAAATGTTAATTTCTATTTAATTTTCGTAAAGCACTTATAACTGTAAATAAAGTCTCTGTGTACATTCAGTTGAAGGGATACAACATCAGCGGCCCGCACTGATGTCTTGTTGATAATTTTTGCCGTACAAATAACTCTTTCAGAATTCACTTTAAATTTGTTATGTATGTCCTTATCAACTTCCACTTTTCTGTCGTCATCAAATCGAAAACTAAAGGAAGGTATTACACGGCCACATTTTTGTAACCGGTCATTACTTAAAATAGGCCTCAAAAAAAATTTACGTTTTTCCTAGGTTTTTTATCGTGCATAATTTCAGGCCCCCAAAGTATTTGCTTCTCTCATTTCCGTATTTCAATTTTATGTTACGATATGACCGATGGTAACTAATGACTACGCTAGCGGTACATCATTATAAATGAAATGTGTGTTTCGATTTTCTCTGCAACTTTGACTGAAACGTTTCTCATTCTAAGAATAACTGAACGGACAGTGGAGTGGCAGTGATTCGAGTGATCATTGAGTGGAGTGGTAAGTCGAGTGAGCTGTGGAGTGAGTGACAGAGCTACAGGAACGTCATACCTGCCTGCCTGGGCTGACTGGTGAAACAGGTTATTGACTGAGCTGGTTTCTGCCTTTAGTCACCAGCAGAGCTACAGCGGAGGAGTAAGAGGAAGATCTTTCGAGTGCTCCTGCCGAAGCATCATGCTGAGGCAGGACGAGTTAGCCTTTATGAAGGCTATTTGTACTTTACAGGTTTCGCCGGCCCTTCTCAAAGAGTTGAGGCTGGCAATGGCGCGGAGGAAGAAGAAGCAAGCGGTGCCTTCTGGAAGATGCAGCACCACATCCGGAAGCGGGACCAGAGCTTCTCAACAACTCGCGGGCAAGCGAAAAGCCAGTGAGTTAGCAAGCTCCGGCGAATCGATGGAGCCCGCCAATAGGCTCGCAGCTCCTGGCGCTGTGTCCGTGCCTCTGCCCGCGACCTCAACAGTCACGGTAGAACAAGCTGCTGCCAGCAGCCGGCAACGCGGATCATCCGGGGGGGGGGGCAACGTACGCGCCTGTATTGGCCGGGCACGTCGCCCCGTCTCAGCCAAGTCGGCCGCTCAAGCCCACAGCCATGGATTCGGACCCATCCGAACCCGGTGTCTCAATGGAGACAACCAATAGGCGCATGTCTAGCGACATGTCCGGGCCTCTGAGCGGCATGTCAGATGGCAACACTTCAAACGCCCAAGTGGCCAACGCCTGCCTACCAGCAGGAAAGTGTCCTAACAAGACGCCAATTTTTATTTCAGATGTTAGTGACACCCGTTCCTTCCTGGCCTGGTTGCGGGCATCCTGCCCTGGCGGTCTGATGGACCAACTAAAGGGCGAGAAGTTGATGGTCGTCCCATCAACCGCCGACGGGTTCAAAGTCGCGGTCAGTGCGCCGCGGCCCCTTGATGGGAAAGACGGTGTGAGTTTCCACACCTTCACGGCCCCAGATGACCACTGTGCGCGACTTCTGGTGAAGAACCTGGGTAGGGGTATGCCTGAGAGTATCGTCAGAGATGAGCTGAAATCCCTGAACATCCGTGTTCAGGGAGTCACGCAGCTGCGATCACGCCGTCGCTATCCGGACCCCACCAAGGACCGCCATCCCACCCCCACTTCACTGTATCAGTGGCGCGAGAGCCTGAGGTGTCAAAAGTGTGATCGTTTACCGAACTCTGCGGCTTGCGAGTATCGGTAGAGTCGTATGCGAATCAAAAGGCCCGCTGCAATGCAAAAGTTGCCAGCACTTTGGTCACACGCAGCGTAACTGCGGATACGCACCTCGGTGTGCCGCTTGTGGGGGCTCCTATCTCTCCGGTGGTTGCTCTAACCCGCGGGAACAGCCTCAGTGCTGTGACCGGGGGGGAAACCACACAGCGAACTACCGTGGCTATGTGAAGTGGAAGGAAGCGAAGGCGGCTTTGCAAAGCAAGCGCCCGAACGCAGCCGGAAGAGCTTCACCAAAGGTCAACCTGCCGCTCATAAAGCTCAGCGGGCCGGTCCGTCTGCCGAGCAGATGGACCTGGGCGATGTGTGGAATCATGTCGTCCTAGGGGGCCGTTTCATCAAGGCTACTACGACTCCACCCTCAAACCCACATCCTAATCCCCCTCCTCAGCCGGGCACGGAGGCTCACGTGAAGCCTATAGTGACCGCCACCAGGGAGACGGCCAGGCCCCAAAAAGCTGAGACCAAATACACAGCGGCCCCTAAACGGGCTTCGGGGGAAGTGTCATAGGAAAGCATCGGCGATTGTCAAAAACCGCGGCCGCCACGCCCACAACACCCAGCATGGTTGTCCCCACCCACAGTCCTACCTCCACACTCGAGGAAATATTACATCTTCGGATCACCTTCCTCTTCATGCATGTGGGGATCTGACTCGTCGGCTCCTCACGTCTATCTATTCCCTCCCCACCGGGCAGCTTGCCCGTTCGCTGTCCTGAAGACCACCATTCTTTTTGTAGCACAATATGGCAGCACGCCCTAAGAGGACAGAGCGGCTTTAAGCCCTGCGCCTCGCCTGCTGGAATGCGGACGGAGTGCGCGGCAGGAAGCTTGAATTGAAGCATTTTCTCAGCCAGCACGGTGCCGATATTAGTATCTTAGGTGGGACATTCCTTAACCCTGGGCAAGCCTTCCGGCTTGCCAATTATGTCTGCCACCGCACAGACTGACTGACAGATGGGGGCGGCACAGCCAAATTGGTCCGCCGTGTCCGGCAAACCGGTGTTAATCCTTGGGCTTAAATTTCGCCTTCGCGCCCAATGATCGGAGCGGACCTAACCGCCTATTTCGGCGGGGGATTGCCGGTCTTAATGGCTGGAAACCTCAACGCCAAAAACGTGGATTGGAACTCGCGGTTGAAAACAAGAAGGGGGAAACTCCTACGTGATTATGCCGACGAGAACCCCTGTCTGATCATTGGACCGAACTCCCAAACCACCAAACCATACAACCCCTCGGTTACTCCTTGATAACCAAGAAACTCTCATTCCCGGTGTATCTGATTTCATATTCCGCACTAGGCTCGGACCACCTGCCGGTTCTCATTGACGCTTCGTGTCGCTCATCCTTTCACCACCCCCGGATCGCCCTGTATTCAGGCGCACTGAATGTGACAACTTCCAAACTCAGTTGGAAGAAATATTTCCGTTCGATCCGGAAATACACAACGAGATGGCAACAGACACATGCGTTGAGAACTTCTCCGACGCCGTTCTGAAGACTCCGGCAGCGTCAAATCCCAAGCGTCGCCCAAGTGACGACCAAAGGCCTCCGACACCAGCCGGCATTCAGGATGAGATAGGCATGAAAAACCGGATGCGGAGGCAGGGGCAGATCCCCAGGAACCCCGCTCTAAAAGCCAAGGTCAACCGCCTGCAGATGTCAGTGACCCGCCGGCTCAACGAGTGGAGAAACGACCAGTGGTGCCTACACTCGAATTTCTCGAACCTGAAGACAAATCGCTGTGGATGATGATCAAGCGGGTCATGAGAATTCCTACTCTATTTCCTCCACCCCCTGGTCACCCCAGGGGGAATCGCTCCCTCAAACTCTGAGAAAGCCGAAGCCCTTGCAGAATATCTGGAGACTCAGTGTTAGCCGGCGACCGATCATTCGGACCCGGAATTTATTGATACGGTTGAAGTGGCGCTGAGGTCTTACTTCTTAAGGCCTGCCAACGAACCCCGGTTAATCAACTCTGACGAATGGTATGTTACATGTAGTAAACGAACGCAGACTGATGCGAGACGAGAATTTTGGGTTCAGACCCTGACAGAGCAGGTCGTTCCTGCCCGTCCGCCTCGTTGAAATAATAACCAAGAACTTAGGCGAAAATAGTCTCACCGGTGAAATTTTCCTCGACGTGGCCACACCCTTCGATACCGTCTGGATCGATGGCCTCCTTTACTAGCTAACGCTCATCAACCTCCTGGCTTACGTAGACCATAAGTCTCATTATACCTCAGGGATCGGACTTTCGAAGCGTCCTTCCAGACGGCCACGTCATCTCGTCGAGGCATGCGGGGTGGGGTAGTTCAGGGTGGATTCATCTCCCCTGTCCTCTTCTGTCTGTATGTCAACGACACGCCCTCACCATCGCACCTCTTCGAGTTGGCCATCTACGCGGACGACACAGCCATCATTGTCACGTTCCGCAAGCCGACTCTGCTTGTCAGGTACCTGGAGTAACACATCAACAAACTTCAACGGTGGTTGAGTGAAAGGAGAATCGCCATTAATGTCTTTAAAAGCACCGTGATAATCTTCTCGCGTGCCGGATGGCGCTTCATCCAGCCAAGACCACTAACGGTCTTCGGGGAACCAATCGATTGAATCGACACTAATCGTTATCTGAGGGTGACCCTAGATACACGACTCACATGGTCGCCTCACATCGACCAGGTCAGGAGGAGGACTGCTCAAAGGATGTGTATGCTGGGCCCCTTCCTGAATAGGAAGAGTGATCAATCGATCAGGAACGGAGTCCTGTTATATAAGCAGCTCATCCTACCCCTGATAGACTATGCGTGTCCCACGTGGAGGTCCGCTGCCCGCTCCCATGTCCGGAGGTTACAAGTTTTGCAATCCAAGTATCTTCGCCTTGCTACTGGTGCACCTTGTTACGTATGTAACATGCAGATACACGAGGATCTGAGCGTTCTGCTGTTTGCCGACAACATAAGAGCCCCTTCCCGAGAGTTTTGACTCAAAGTTAGTTGATTTACGGCAAATCGGCAGATACTTAAGCTGAGTAAGTTTTGACCCCGTCGCCTGACGCGAAAGCCAATAGTGGCAGGGGACAGCAGGCCAGTCGAGGCCATCGCCCGCGATTTCCAAGTCGACAAAAAGAATCGCCTTCGGCGCTGAACAGCCAAACGTCATTCATTTACCCTGACTGAAGTTTTTCGTGATTTTCCTCAGTTGTAAGGCAAATGCCAGGATATTCGATGCAAAGTCGGGGCACGGCCCGCAATACTCTCCCCCAGGCTCGCTGCTTCACCTGAGCGCCTGACAAACGTCGCTTACCTGCCGTTTGCGGCTGAGCCAGTCTGGGCTGGGAAACCAGACAGCCAAACAACCAAAGTTTATTCTTCCCTTATTTAGTTCAGAGCAATCTAGGCCCTAGTCTTTCGCATGATCAGTCAAGGCCCTCATCCTGACTTCGAAATCGTTAGCGTTAGCACATTCCCCTGTTAGAGTTTAGGTGTCTGTAACTGAGCCTAGCAAAGCGGTCAAACCCAGCAATGGCCGACAGATAGGGGTCGTCGGCTTGCTCTTGGCGCCAAGTCTCCAACCCCCAGCTAACACCTTGGCTTGGCTTGGCTTGGCTTGGCTTGAATACCTTAACGAAATACAATAAACTATGTATATTGGTCTTCATGCAAAGTACCCGTTAATCTTGTCTGATTTTTATGAAAATTAAATATGCTCATCGGATTTTCGAAAAATACCAAAATTCAAATTTTATGAAAATCCTTCGGTAGGGGCCGAGTTGTTCCGTGCAGACAGAAAGACGGGTGTACGGGCGAACGCACAGACGGGCAGACCTACATGACCAACTTAATGGTCCCTTTTCGCAATTTGGCCAACGCGCCTAAAACTGACAAAATGAGGGCCCTACATTCTCTGCATTACGTTTTAGTCATGATTCTTATAACAAACAACTTTTTTTCCCTACATCACAATACCTGATAAATCTCATAATTTAAAAATGCTGTGTTCTCTTTCGGTAGGAACCGCAGCTTCATACATGTTTTATATTAAATTCATTCTTCGGGAATGGTTTAAAAAAATTGTTACTGCAGGAAATAGTAATGACAGATTTAGCATTATATAGCGAAATTCGCTGGACGAATTTTACTGTAAGAAAATTTATGTATTGGAAGATGAATATACATTTGTATGAAAAATATATTCATCTTCTTTGTCTAACGCGTTGCTTTAAACATACCAAAACGTGTAAGTTGAAACGGTTTATCAGGAGGAAGGAATTCGTGATCGATAATCCAGTTTATACATTGAAACAAGTCAGTACGGCTTTTTATTTCGATTTTGCCTTTTTGGTCTCCGAGACTATGGTGTCTTCGATTAGAGACAGTGATTTTTTTTTTTGCTAGGCTTTATTGGAACATCCAATTGTGTCATCCAACTGGTATGTTGCTGTATCGTAATGGAGCTTTTGAACTGACTTCCATTTATTATTTCGTTATACTTCTTTCACGTGCTTCGGCCATTAACGGTCAACTTCAGGGAGAGCTTAGTTGCACAATAATACATTTTAATATTTTTTTTTTAAATACGCGCGTAAATAAATCAACATACAGTTCCAAGTAATGAAAATATCGCGAAAATTTGTTAAATATAAACTTATTAGAGATGTTCAGCATTTGAATAAAGGTAGATCAACTTGATGACACTTGCTTTATTATGTCAATTTACTGCTCAAAACGTTTCGGATGTTAATACATCCATCTTCAGGAGCTTGCGACTACTTGTGCGTTGTTATGTAGGCTGACTTGAGGCGTGTTGGTGTTATGTAGCGGGATTGTCTGTTGGTGATGTGGTATAGTGCAGGCTGAACCACTAGTATAGTGTAGTGGTTCAGCCTACACTCGGATACCACATCACCAACAGCCAATCCCGCTACATAACACTGACATGCCTCAAGTCAGCACAATACAGCCTACACAATAACGCACCAAGTAGTCGCAAGCTCCTGAAGATGGATGTATTAACATCCGAAACATGTTGAGCAGTAAATTGACATAATAAAGTAAGTGTCATCACGTTGGTCTACCTT
>Ga0131853_10024771_pt1 | contig 10818 bp, 9 predicted proteins | sample TergutLab28metaG_FD_92764 | JGI IMG/M metagenome (GOLD analysis project Ga0131853, IMG submission 92764) | Labiotermes labralis P1 segment gut microbial communities from Petit-Saut dam, French Guiana - Lab288 P1 (version 2) (version 2) | ecosystem: Host-associated > Arthropoda: Insects >... | reverse complement strand
GAAGCCGCCGTGCCCGCGCATGCACTCGTTGAGCGCATCCTGTCCCGCATGGCCGAACGGCGTATGGCCGAGATCGTGCGCCAGCGAGATCGCCTCGACGAGATCCTCGTTGACGCGCAGGTTGCGCGCGACCGAACGCGCGATCTGCGCAACTTCGATGCTGTGCGTGAGCCGCGTGCGAAAGAGATCGCCCTCGTGATTCACGAACACCTGCGTCTTGTATTCGAGCCGCCGGAATGCCGTCGAGTGCACGATGCGGTCGCGATCGCGCTGGAACTCGCTGCGCGCCGCGGGCGGCGGCTCGGGGTAGCGCCGGCCGCGCGACTGCGATGCATGCGCCGCGTACGGAGCGAGTCCGGCTTCCAGCAGGGTCGCCCGCGACGTGCCCACGCCGCCAGCGTCGCCGGCGGCTGAGCCCATAACGGTATCGGTGCGGGTTTCGCTCACCGGTGCCTCCGGGACAGGGTGGGTGGACCGGCCGCGCTCAGCCCTGCGCCGTGGCGGCGAGCGTCGCGGCGACGGCGTCGTCGGCTGCCCGGGTGATCAGCGTGTCGCCGAACCGTTTGAGCAGGATGAACTTGATCGCGCCGCCTTCGGCTTTCTTGTCGACTTCCATCAGTTCGACATAGCGCGGCGTGCCGAGCGCGGGTCCGCGCACGGGCAGCTTCGCCGCCTCGATCACGCGCACGAGGCGCGAACGCGAAGCCTCATCGAGCAGGCCAAGTCGCACCGACAGATCCGCCGCCATCACCATGCCGCAGCCGACGGCCTCGCCGTGCAGCCACTCGCCATAGCCGAGACCGGCCTCGATCGCGTGGCCGAACGTGTGCCCGAAGTTGAGGATGGCCCGCAGACCGCCTTCGCGCTCGTCGGCGGCGACCACCGAAGCCTTGATCTCGCACGAGCGCTTGACCGCGTGAATCAGCGCCTGCGGCTCGCAGCGGTTTAGCGCGTCGATGTTCGCTTCGATCCAGTCGAAGAATTCGGCGTCGGCGATCGCGCCGGTCTTGATGACCTCGGCGATGCCCGCCGCCAGTTCGCGCGCGGGCAGCGTGCGCAGCGCGGCGATGTCGGCGATCACGGCCTGCGGCTGATAGAACGCGCCGATCATGTTCTTGCCGAGCGGATGGTTGATGCCAGTCTTGCCGCCCACCGACGAATCGACCTGCGACAGCAGCGTGGTCGGCACCTGGATGAACGGCACGCCGCGCATGTAGCAGGCGGCGGCAAAGCCGGTCATGTCGCCCGTGACGCCGCCGCCGAGCGCGATCAGCGTGGTCTTGCGGTCCGAGCGCGAGCCGAGCAGCGCGTCGAAGACCTGGTTGAGCGTTTCCCAGTTCTTGTGCGCCTCGCCGTCGGGCAGCACGACGGTGTTGACCGTCTTGCCGAGCGGCGCGAGCGCGGCGCGCAGCGCGTCGCCGTAGAGCGGATCGACGACGGTGTTCGTCACGATCGTCACCGACCGGCCGGCAATGTGCGGCGCAAACAGCGCCGTCTGGCCGATCAGATCGCTGCCGATGTGGATGGGGTAGGCGCGGTCGCCCAGTTCGACGTTGACGGTAATCATGTTAGTCATTATCACTGACACGCCCTGGGCGCGCCGGAATTCGGACGATGCCGGCCATGTCGAGCTGCATCAGCACCATGTTGACGAGCCCGTTGACGGACGGCCGGCCCGTTTCGATCACGAAGTCGGCGATCTCGCGATAGAGCGGATCGCGGGCCTCATAAAGCGCCTCGAGACGCGCCTTCGGATCTTCGGTCTGCAACAGCGGACGGTTCTTGTCTCGCCGCGTGCGCAGCCACAGATCATGCGGGTTGGCGCGCAAATAGATGACGAAGCCGCGCTCCTTGAGCGCCACGCGGTTCTCGGGGCGCAGCACGGCGCCGCCGCCCGTCGCGAGCACGATACCCTGGCGCGCGGTCAGTTCTTCGATCGCCTGGGCTTCGCGGTCGCGAAAGCCCGCCTCGCCTTCGAGTTCGAAGATCACAGGGATGCGCGCACCCGTGCGCGCCTCGATCTCGTGGTCCGAGTCGAAAAACGGACGCTCCAGCCGGCGCGCGACCGCCCGGCCCACGGTCGTCTTGCCCGCGCCCATCAGCCCGACGAAAAAAACATTCGCGTTAGCGTCCCGCACTTGCAGCGTTCCTTCGGTAAGTTGGTGCCGCAGCTTACTGGCAAAGCGGCGAGGTTGTCGAGCCTGCGGCCCGCGAGGGCTTGCTGGCAGGGCGATCACAATCAGGGTCAATTCGCCGGGACGACGCGCGGGGTAATGAATACCACCAGTTCGCTGCGCTGCCCGCGATGCGCCCGATGCGAAAAAAGCGCGCCCAACAGGGGTATTTTGCCCAGGAGCGGCACACGCGTCACATCGTCCCGGTCATCCGTGGCGTCGATCCCGCCGATCGACACCGTGCCGCCATCCTCGATTTCGACCCGCGTCTGCACGTGTTTCGTGTTGATCGCGGGGCCTCCGGCCGTCTGCTCGCCGATGCTGTCCTTCGCGACATCGAGATCGAGGATCACATTGCCGTCCGGCGTGATCTGCGGTTCGACCTCCAGTTTCAGGGTGGCGCGGCGGAACTGCACGCCGGACACGCCTTGCGCGACCTTCGCCTGATACGGCAATTCGGTGCCCTGCTCGACGACGGCCCGCGTGCGGTCGGCCGTCACGACGCGCGGACTCGATACGACCCGCCCACGACCCTCGGCCTCCAGCGCGCTCAACTGGACGTCGAGCAGACGCGTAGCGCGCGCAGCCAGCAACGACAAGCCGAGTTGCGCGGCATCGAAGCCCGAGAGCGGGCCTGCGGAAAGATCGTAGACGGTGCCGTCCGCGCCGCCCTGGACGCCGCGCGACGGGTTGTCGGCCGACGCATTCGCCGGCGACACGCCAAGCCGCACGCCCAGTTCGCGCGACAGCCCCTCGTCGCCCTCGACGATGCGCGCTTCGATCAGCACCTGGCGCGCGGGAGCGTCGAGCAGCGCAATCAGGTCCGCGATCTGGTCGAGGCGCGCAGGCAGGTCCGTGACGAACAGCAGGTTCGTGCGGGCATCCGCGACCGCCGCACCCCGTTTGGACAACGCGCGCTGCGTGCCCGATCCGGTCAGGAGGCGCCGGAGGTCATCGGCGTGCGCGTAGTGCAACTCGAACGCGCGGCTCGCGAGCGGCTCGAGTTCGGCGGCGCGGGCATGCGCCTCGAAACGCTGCCGCTCACGCGTAGCCAGATCGGCGGAAGGCGCGACCCAGATCACGCGACCCGTGCGCTCCATCGCGAGGCCGTTCACTTCCAGCAGCAGGTCGAAGGCGGTACGCCACGGCACGCGGTCGAGCCGCAACGTGACCTGACCTCGCACCCGCTCGCTCGCGACGATATTCAGCCCCGTGAATGCCGCGAATGCGTGCAGCACGGCCGACAGTTCCGCACGCTGGAAATTCAGCGAGATCGGGCGGTCGGGCGGAAGGCCGTCGGTTTTCGGATCGGAGCTGCCAAGCCGCAGCGGGGCTCGCATCGGCACAGGCGGGCCTTCGAGTGGCTCGGTCGCGGCACTTGATCCGGAGCCACGAGACGCCTCGCCTTCCGGTGCACGGTCCGTCTGGGTGGCGGCCGCGCCATCCGCCGGGCTCGCGAACGGATCTGCCGTCTCCCCGTCTGCCGCGGCGGCGCGATCGGATTCGGGCAGTGGCGGGACGTCGTGGCGCGCGACGCTGCGTGCGTCATCCGTGTCCGGCATCGGCTCGGACACGGGAACCGCGGACCTCGCGCCCGCCGCGAAACACGCGATGCCCAGCAGCAGTGCGATCGTGTATAGGGTCTTCATCACTTTGCCTCCTGACTCCAGGTCAGCGTCTGACTCCTCCCGCCCGTGGCGAAAACGACGCCCGACGACAAAACACCCGTGATGCGACCTCCCTCGAACGCCTGCCCGGTCCGCACGGCTTGTGTGCCCGATGCGGTTTCGACGAGCGCGACAATCGCCGCGCGGTCGTGGATCACACCGGCGAGGCGCAGCGCGCCGCCTCCCGCGCCATCAGCAGCATCGCTCGTGAAGGGATCGGACGTCTGTGCAATGAGAGCATCGCGTCGGCCGTCGAGCGGTAGGGGCTGTAGGGGCGGCAAACCGTCGAAGACCTGCAACGTCGCGGCGATCGAAAGCCCATCGCCGTCGCGCTTGATCACCAGGTCTTCCGGTACGACGAGTCCCGGTTCCGCCGAAAGCCCCGCGAGAAACGCTCGCAACTGCGCGAAACTGCCTTGCGCGACGAGTTTCATCGGGCGAAAACGCTGCGTGCCGGTGCCGTCCTGTGCCGCAGGCTCCAGCGTCACGAGCGTCAATCCCACGGTCGATGTCAGCTTTGAGACGCGCCGCACATCCTCGGCGGCCGAGCCTTCGCCGACGCTGCGCGGCGCAAGCGACACCGACTGACGAAGCGCAGGCAAACGTGCTGCGGCACGTTGCGCGTCGGCCAGCGTGCGCTGCGCGCTGGCCAGTGCGGTACGCGCAGCCCGCTCGCCCGCAAGATCGGCCTCGACACACGCCGTGCCCGCGCCCAACGCAGCCACCGTCGCGATCGTTGCTGCGACCATCGCCCGACGCCGCGCACTCCACGCGTGCACGGACAGCCAGTCGCGCGCTATGCCGCTGTTTGCGCGCATCAACCGGTCGTCGTGATTCACCATCGCGCTTGTCATTTTGTATTCCTTATCGAATCTCGCAGGCCGCGCCCCGCTGTTTTCACCGGAGCCGCGCCGCGCCAGCCCAGCCGGACCACCACGTGAAGCGGCTCGCCACTGCGCGCCAGCGCCTTCACGTTCGCCGCCTGCGCCGTGCGCTTGAACTCGCGCACGTTCACGGTCTCGACGTCCGGTATCGCACGCAGATGACCCAGCCACGTCGACGCGACACTCTCGCTCGTCACCGCCGCCTGCAACTCGGTTTCCTCGCCGTGCTGTGCGATGCGTTGCAGCACCACGCCCGCCGTGCCCGCGCTCGCGAGCGAATCGATCAGGACCACTGCGCGTTTGAGCGATCTGCCGCGCTCGATGCTCAGTTGCGCGGCGCTTCGCCGGGTCTCAATCACGCGCGCCAGTTGTTGCGCCTGCGCGAACGGCTCGCGCAACTGCGCCGCCTGCGCCTCGACAGCCACGCGCCGTGCCTCGACGCGGCTGCGCTGCCACATCTGCCAGCCCGCCAGCGGCGCGGCACAGGCAAACCCAATCAACGCAGCGGCGCCCCACTCGGCCGCGCGGCGAAGCCGCAATCGTCGTATCTCCCGCTGCCGCCACGGCAACAAATTGAAGCCGACGACCGGGCGCTGACGCCAGTCTCGTCCCCGCACCACCCGTGCCGTGCGCTCGCGCGTCATTCGCTCACCCCGCGCAACGCAAGGCCGAATGCCACCGCGCACGCCGGATCGTGCGCGAGCGCCGCCGGAAGCGGACGCTCGGGATCGGCCAGCGTGGCGCATTCGAACGGCAGCACCGGGCAGCCGAGCACGTCGCCGATGTCGGCGAGCGTGAAATGCACGCCGCGCAACATGCCGATCTCTCCCGACACGATGGCGCAGCCCACCGCTTCGTCTTTCACCAGATCGCGCAACGCTTCGATGAGATCCGCGTATTCCAGCGCGGGAAAGCGCATTTCGCGGGCGACGGCCTCTTCGGCCACGGCCCAGCCGTGTATGCCTTCCGCGCCGATCCAGAGCGCCACGTAGGGTTCGTGAGACGACAACTCGTACTCCGCCGCATGGCGCATCGCCCGCAGCGCGGCGTGCGCCTCGTCGTCGACGGCGCTCACGGTGATGCCGGCCATGGCCGCGCATTCGATACGCGCTTCCAGATGCGCGCGTGCCGTCGCTGCGATGGTCACCTGCGCCCCGCCCGCCACCGGCCGCGATGCAGCGTAGCCTGGCGGCGCCACACGCCAGTCGACCGCTAGCTCGTGCCGCTCGATGCCGACCACGCGCTCGGCCTCCGCCAGCACAAGCGGTTCAAGTTCCGCGTAGATCTGCGATGCGTCGTCGCCATACGCAGCGGGAGCCAGTTGCGCCAGCGGCACCGTCGCGACGAGCGTCGCGCTCGTCGGTAACGCCATCGCGCAACGCATCGATGCCCCCGCGCAGTCGCGCGGCAACTGCGCGAACACATCGCGCAACGCCTGAACGATGACCGTCCTGTCGACAATCGCAGCACCTGCCGTCGCCTCCGGTGGCACTGGCACACTCGCCAGCCAGTCCACCCGCACAGGTGACGTGCCGAGCAGGCGCCGGCTCAGCACCACCAGCGTGACAGTGCGTGCCGCAACATCCACCCCGGCCGCAAAGCGGCGCGCTCCCAACAACATCGGCTTTAGCAGGCCCATCGCATTCCCTCTCTTGCATCGCGCGCCCCGAACCATTCGAAACGTGTGTGTTGAGAGTCATTGTGCGAATCGGCGGGCCGCGCGAACACTCGCCCGAATGGCCAGTCCTCGGTGCGAGCACCGACGCGGCCATCGCCAGCCGCGTTCAGCCACAGTCAATATTGGCGTAAGCATCTCGAAAGAAATGGCGCCCGGACGGCTATAATCCGAAGACTCTTTTCGGTGCCCTCATGCAAGACAGCCCGCCTTCGTCGCCCGTCCCGCCGCCCGCGCAGCATGCCCCAGCCCGGCGTCGGCGCGCGTGGTGGGCGCGGCTCGCCCTCGGCTTCGCCGGGCTGATCGCGGCGGGCATCGTCTGCGTAGCGCTCGTGGTCGGGTACGTGCTGATCGTCGCGATGCCCAATCTGCCGTCGCTCGAAGCGCTCACCGATTACAAGCCGAAGGTGCCGCTGCGCATCTATACGCGCGATCAGGTGCTGATTGGCGAATTCGGCGAGGAGCGACGCGACATCGTCCACATCGCGGACGTGCCCGACAACCTCAAAAAGGCCGTGCTCGCGATCGAGGACGCGCGTTTCTACGATCACGGCGGCGTCGATCTCACGGGCATCGCGCGCGCGGGCATCGTCGCGCTGATCAACGGCCACGCCACCCAGGGCGCGAGCACGATCACGATGCAGGTGGCGCGCAACTTCTTCCTGTCGAGCGAGAAAACCTACACGCGCAAGATCTACGAGATGCTGATGTCCTACAAGATCGAGACGAAACTCTCGAAGGACCAGATTCTCGAGGTCTACATGAACCAGATCTATCTCGGGCAGCGCGCATATGGTTTCGCGAGCGCCGCTCGCATCTATTTCGGCAAGGATCTCAAAGACCTCTCGCTCGCCGAATGCGCGATGCTCGCGGGCTTGCCCAAGGCGCCGTCCGCGTATAACCCGGTCGTGAATCCGCGGCGCGCGAAGGTGCGTCAGCAGTACATCCTCCAGCGCATGTTCGATCTGCGCTTCATCACACATGCTCAGTATGACGAAGCGATTAACGCGCCGCTCGTCGTGAAGGGCGCAGGCAACGAATTCAGCGTTCACGCGGAGTACATCGCCGAAATCGTCCGGCAGATGATGTACACGCAGTATCGCGAAGAGGTCTACACGCGCGGGCTCAACGTCGTGACAACGATCGATTCCGCCGATCAGGACGTCGCCTGGCGCGCGCTGCGCCGGGGCCTGATGGACTACGAACAACGCCACGGATATCGCGGCCCCGAAGCGTTCGTCGATCTGCCCGCCGAGCCCGCCGCGCGCGAGCAGGCCATCGACGACGCCCTGCTCGAACACCCCGACAACGGCGAACTGGTCGCGGCAGTCGTCACCTCCGCGAATCCGAAGGAAGTTCGCGTCGCGCTCGCCGACGGCGGTGCCGCCACGCTCCACGGCAATGGCCTGCGCCTCGTGCAATTCGCGCTCGGTCCGCGCGCGCAGCCGGCGCAGCGCATCCGGCCCGGCGCGATCGTCCGGCTTGCCCGCACTGGCGCGGGCGAGTGGTCGATCACGCAGTTGCCGCAGATCGAAGGCGCGTTCGTCTCGATCGTGCCGCAGGACGGGGCGATTCGCGCGCTCGTCGGCGGCTTCGACTTCAACAAGAACAAGTTCAACCACGTCACGCAGGCGTGGCGCCAGCCGGGGTCGAGCTTCAAGCCGTTCATCTATTCGGCGTCGCTCGACAAAGGGCTCGGACCGGCCACGATCATCAACGACGCCCCGCTGCTGTTCACCGCGGAGCAAACCGGCGGTCAGGCATGGGAGCCGAAAAACTACGGCGGCGGCTTCGATGGTCCGATGACCATGCGCACCGCGCTGCAGAAGTCGAAGAACCTCGTATCGATCCGCATCCTCAACCAGATCGGCACACAGTACGCGCAGCAGTACATCACGCGCTTTGGCTTCGACGCGGCGCGCCATCCGGCGTATCTGCCGATGGCGCTCGGCGCGGGGCAAGTCACGCCGCTACAGATGGCGGCCGGCTATGCGGTGTTCGCCAACGGCGGCTATCGCGTGAATCCGTATCTGATCGCCGAGGTCACCGATCTGCGCGGGATCGTCGTCGCGCAAGCACAGCCGCTCGTCGCGCAGAAAAATGCGCCGCGCGCGATCGATGCGCGTAACGCGTACATCATGAACAGCCTGTTGCAGAGCGTCGCGCAGCACGGTACCGGGGCGAAGAGCAACGCCCTCAAGCGCACCGATCTCGCAGGCAAGACCGGCACGACCAACGAATCGCGCGACGCGTGGTTCGCCGGCTATCAGCACACGCTCGCGGCCGTTGCATGGATGGGTTACGACACGCCGCGCAGCCTCGGCGACAGAGAAACCGGCGGCGGCCTCGCGCTGCCGGTCTGGATCGACTATATGGGCCGCGCGCTCGGTGGCGTGCCGGAGTATGCGGCGCCGGTACCGGACGGTGTCGTCACGATCGGCGGCGAGTTGTATTACGCGGATCTCACGCCGGGGCACGGGTTCGTGCCGGCTGTAGGTCTCGGTGAGGCCACGGCTGATACGGCGTCAAACGGCGCGGCGGCCGCCAGCGGTCCGCCGGCGCAGGTCGATGCGAAGGAAAAGGAAGACATCATCAACCTTTTCCGGGGACCCTGAAATCAGGGCATCGCGTCAGGGTGTGAAGCGGACCGGCTCGCCGGCCTGCTCGGTCGCGTAGGCCGTCAGCGCCGAAAAGAATTCGGTGCCCGTGCGCGTATCGAGCCATTCGCCGCCATGGAGACGGTAGTGAAAACCACCCGCCTTCGCCGCGATCCAGATCTCTTTCATCGGCGGCTGCAGGTTCACGATGATCTTCGTGCGATTCTCGAATTCGAGTGTCAGAACGTTGCCGCTGCGCTCGAGTTCGATGTCGGCATCGGCCTCGTCCACGGCACGCTCCACCGCTGCCAGCACGGCTTCCGCGCGGCTCAGGTAGTCACTGTCGGTCATGCTAAACTCCACCGGTTATTCATTGAGGATTCAGGGGCAATTATGCGTGTCATTTGGAAGATGCGCGCGGGCGCAATTCTAGCGGTTTCGGCTGCTCTTGCTGTTGGCGCCCTCAGCGGCTGCGGTCAGCGCGGCCCGCTCTATATGCCCACCGTACCGCCGCTTCCGGCCAAGCCCAATTTCGACGCGCAGCCCACCAGCGCCACGCCGGCAACGGATGCGTCCGGCGTCGATGCGGACTCGGTGCCCGATACGTCCGGCACGCCGCTCAGCTTGTCTCCCGATTCCGAACTCAGCACGCCCGCGTCGGCACCGGCCGCCGCCTCCGACGCCCAGCCTACCGAATAAGACGCTCGCATGACCCAACCCGCTTTCCACCGCATCGACGGCACGCTGTACGTCGAAGGTGTTTCCGCTGCCGATCTCGCCGCACAGTACGGCACGCCGCTCTACGTGTACTCGCGCGCGGCGCTCACCGCTGCGTGGCACGCCTACGCCGACGCGTGTGCGGGCCGCCGCGCCTCGGTGCACGTCGCGGTCAAGGCGAACAGCAACCTCGCCGTGCTGAACGTGTTCGCGCGTATGGGCGCGGGCTTCGACATCGTGTCGGGCGGCGAACTCGCGCGCGTGCTCGCCGCGGGCGGCAAAGCGCAGAACGTGGTGTTCTCGGGCGTCGGCAAGACCGCCGACGAAATGCGCGTGGCGCTCGAAGCGGGCGTGAAGTGCTTCAACGTCGAATCGATTCCCGAACTCGACCGGCTGAACGCCGTCGCGGGCAAGCTCGGCAAGAAGGCGCCGGTGTCGCTGCGCGTGAACCCGGACGTCGACGCGAAGACGCATCCGTACATCTCCACGGGTCTGCGCTCGAATAAATTCGGCATCGCATTCGAAGAGGCGCGCGCGACTTATCGCGCCGCTGCCGCCATGCCGCATCTGGCCGTGGTCGGCATCGACTGCCATATCGGCTCGCAGATCACCGAAGTGTCGCCCTATCTCGACGCGATCGAGAAGCTGCTCGAACTCGTCGACCAGATCGAAGCGGACGGCGTGAAGATTCATCACATCGACGTGGGCGGCGGCCTCGGCATTCGCTACGACGACGAAACGCCGCCCGACATCAGTGCGTTCGTGCGCACGGTGCTGGATCGCATCGAAGCGCATGGTGGGCAGCGCGAAGTGTTCTTCGAACCGGGCCGCTCGCTCGTCGGCAACGCCGGCATCCTGCTCACGCAGGTCGAGTTCCTGAAGCCGGGCACGGAAAAGAACTTTGCGATCGTCGATGCCGCGATGAACGACCTCGCGCGCCCCGCCATGTACGACGCGTATCACGCGATCGAGCCGGTGGTCGAACGTGCCGCGCCTGCGCATACGTACGACGTGGTCGGCCCGGTCTGCGAGAGCGGCGACTGGCTCGGCCGCGAACGCTCGCTCGCCATCGAACCGGGCGACGTGCTCGCGATCCGCTCGGCG
>Ga0131853_10024770_pt1 | contig 10818 bp, 6 predicted proteins | sample TergutLab28metaG_FD_92764 | JGI IMG/M metagenome (GOLD analysis project Ga0131853, IMG submission 92764) | Labiotermes labralis P1 segment gut microbial communities from Petit-Saut dam, French Guiana - Lab288 P1 (version 2) (version 2) | ecosystem: Host-associated > Arthropoda: Insects >... | reverse complement strand
TATTATATTATAATATTATATTCTTATGGGACCACCGTCACATATTCGGTCCGTTGTTGACCAAAACGTCGTTATGTGGCGCATACCTGTGTGTACCCTGATGCGTCTATATTCGCTCTGTCATGCGTGACAGAGCGTGCAGTGTAATATGGGACATCGGTACCTGAATTTCAGCCTGTAGGTCACGTGGAATATAAAGGCCGTGTGAGTGTTTTGTCGACGTTGTCTGTTAGTTCACAGCAGCTCGCCACTTGTGCCTGCCTTGCGCCAGATCAATCCCGTCTGCTCCTTCCCATTCTATTTTTTAACATGCGCTCCGGTAATCAATGAAATTTTCTCGGACAGTCGCGTCTGAAGATGCAGTTTTCAGACGTTTCGGGAAATAAGTCCTTCCCAATTTTCAGGGCGTTGTTGGTGGTTTGGTAGAACCAAAACTGACGGTTCTACCAAACCACCAGCACACCCTGAAGGTGGGGACGGAGTCAGTTCCCAAAACGCCGGAAAACATTCACATCCTGACGCGGCTGTCTGCCCGAGAATTCACTGAATTCTGTCTTCGTGAAAGCTTCAAGACTTATAACGTTCTAATATTGTTCTCCCTCCAAGCCTAGGTCTACAAAGTGGTCCCTTTCCTTCGGGTTTCCCCACTAATACCCTGTGTGTGTTTCTGTTCGCACCGTGCGTCTGTCAGCAAGATCTGTATTATTAAAAGGCAACATAAAGAATTCTTTGAGGTACGCGGTTGCGCAGCTGGTTGAGGCACTGCGCTACAAGCAAGGTCGCAGATTCGATTCCCGATGGTGTCATTGGAATTTTTCATTGACATAATGCCTCAGCCTCTAACAGAAATGAGTACCAGGAATATTTCCTGGGGGTTAAGGCAGCCGGTGCGTAGGGCTGACAACCTTCCCACCCTCACGTGCCGATTGTCTTGAAATCTGGCAGCCTCTACCTCCGGGAACCCTCTGGGCCTGTCCAGGCCTGTAATGGGATTGCTTTACCTGTATTTTTTTACGTTTAAACTAAAGAATTCGGAGTGACTTACTGGCATATAGCTTGAGACGATGTTTAACTCCTGTACCTAGATCCTTGCCGATATATGAATGGACATAACTTTTTGAAAGTTTCCAGTTCCCAGCGCTCGACTTTCTTATCTGGTGTCGGCTTCTACACGACTAGGACACAAGCGTATCTTCTTATCTATCACACTTCTGTGGCAAACGGAGGTTCTTGTTAGTGAGCATGGTTGTGTTCTGAAACGAAACGTTTTCGAAGGAAATTATCTGCAAGTACCTGGCTTGTTAAAAGGACAGAAAGCTGCTTTAACCTTTTGGCGCCGGAATTATTTTTTAAATTTTAGCACACACTATATATAAAATGTGAATAATACGTTAAAATTATGAAACAAACTGCATTTTGAATAGAAAAAAACGGAGAGTATACACCATGTTTAAATTATTCAGTACCTATATGTGTTGAATAAATATATAAAATGCAACTTAGAGGTTAGCGGTGCGGTACGTCAACTATAGTTGACATTAGGCGTCTAAAGGTTAAGCAACTAAAAGCATATTCTTAAATTAATACAAATATTAAATAAGCTTCTCCAACATGTTTCGGCACATGTGTACCATCTTCAGGGAGAACACAATGCCAGTTATTAAATACCAAATTTTTCTGCAAAGCTGTTATATATAAGTTCCTTGGTCTGTCTTCGTTGATGTTGGTTATATGTAAACTGTACAACTGTACTTGTTATAAAACTTAAGGTTTCACTATGGTTAAAAAATATTTCTTATCTTTAAATAAGATGTATATACAATAGGAATTATTAATGTTTTTGGGGCCAAACATTAATAATTTCTTCTGTATATACATCTTAAGTAAAGACAAGAAATAAACACAAAATTAATAATTCCTACTGTATTGATCTATACGTTTTTTTTAAAGATAAATGTTTTTAACCCTAGTGTAACTATAAGTTTTAAAACAAGTATATTTGTACACTTTACACACAACCAACTGCAACGACGAAGCTGCTACAGATGAAGGAACCTGTCATAACAGCTTCGCAGTAAAACTTGGTTTTTAATAACGGGCATTTTGTTCTCCCTGAAGGTGGTACACCTGTAGCGAAATATGTTGGAGAAGTTTATTTAATGTTTCTACTAATTAAGAATTTGCATTTAGTTGGTATAATAAACGGTGTTCGCGAATACAGAATGTAATTCATTCTGACAGGAAAGTCCTGTGGATCCCTTCAAAAGTCTAGTCCGGTTAACATCCTTCTCGGGGCGTGGAGAATTTGTGTATCAATCCCTGGTGTGCGAGATACGTTCACTACATGGTAATTAGATGGACTACCAACCCCTCTCCACTGTTCGGCTACGCCTAGAGTTGTGAGGAGCACTACCACGCCCCTATGTAACATAAAATGGCAGGAAATGTTCGATCTCTCTGGAGACTGTAAGAAATTTCCTATATTATGAAAGGTATTTTTATACAACTAAACCCAACAAAAATACACTTTTGGGGAGAGAAACCCAAACGTTTTTAATAAAGCGACGACATATTTTGGCCTAGCTAGACCATTATCAGTGGTGGCGTCTGGCGGTGGCGGTGGCGGTGGCGGTGGCGGCGGCGGCGGCGGCGGTGGAGGTGGAGGTGGAGGTGGCGGTTGCGGTGGCGGTGGCGGTGGTTGTGGTGGTGGTTGTGGTAATTAATCTGTGTCCAGTTCTTACAAATCTTAAGCCCACAGTCCAATTAATACTCGGTTGCCACGGTGCCATTCCATGGCCATTTAATACTTATTAAAATATATTTATATTTATTTTATTTTATGCAACCACTTATACCTGACTTTGTGTAAATATTCTCATAAATTTCTTTCCTGACCTGATTAGAGCATCCCAGTACTTTCCTGTATTCTACCTCTTTATTCATATTAACAAATTTTCATTTAAAAATTCCATTCTCCAATTTGTAGCCTGCTGCCAAGCAATCCAGCAATATATGTCTAACATGCTCTTCACCTAAACGTAAAGGGCAACTTCCTTTACCTGTGTTTCTTCTTATTCCGTTCAATTGCCACACTCCTGCTAGTACCCATGCTTTCCTACTTATTTATTTATTTCCACGAATACCGTTATATATATATATACTCTTTTATCCCCGTTATCAGTAAATAATAACAGCACCTGCAACACTACGAAATACTAAACTTGATCACACGAGCTCGTCACTTTTCCTTATCCTGGGCCTTCCATCCTGTGTCTATAAGATATATTTTCTAATCTTGTCCTTTCATTACGCTTAGTTTGTCCAGATTTCACCACCGAAATTCTACATGCTTTCTGATATCCCTCATGCGTGCCACTTGTGCCGCCCATCTCATCCTCCTTGATTTGATAAACCTATAAATATTCAGTGACGAGTGAAAATCCAGAAGTTCCTCACCGTACACTCTTCTCCATATCCCTGTTACCTCGTCCCTCGCAGACCCACATGTCTTCCTCAGTACCCTGTTCTCGAATACCCCCAGCCTGAGTTCATCCCTTAATATTCCACACATACAAAATAATAGGCAAAAATTATAGTTTCATGTACTTCGATAATGCTGTAGTGAGCACGCAGGACACAGAAGGTTCTGAATCGGATGTTATTCTGTATTCTGTAATGTAACACACCGGGGATTGAACCAGTCCAAGACCAGTTTAAGAGTCGTGCAACATATAGCCCTATCTATTCATTCTGACAATCTTAGTGCAGGGGCCAAAAATTTCCAAAAATCTGGAAACCACCTTCAAATCCTAGGCTCCGGAAGGGTGAAATAAAGCAAGTTCCGTACTGAAGACCCGGAAATTTTAGTCAACGCATGAGTCTCGGTAAAAGAATGGCGCCTTCCGCTCGCTGTGCTTGATATGACGCCCTTTGTAGTGAGTACATATCTGTTGTAATTCTGCTGAAAATGTTAGTCGCGACCGTAACAAATTAGTCGCACGGTAGACCTCGCGCCTGGGATTTGTGCACTGCTGTCCAAATTGTGCTAGTACTTCATCAAGTGGTGTGGATTTTGATATCTGGATCTCCGCAGCATAAATCATAAACAGTGTTCCCTCCGGACCTCCATATAATCCAGACCAAATGACCTACATAAAACACGTGACATAATAATATTGACGTTACTTCACACCCCACCCCCCCCCCCCTCCCGTTGGGAGATAGTAATTTTCTTCCTCCAAATTTTGCCAGCTTCTGAAGTACATTTTAATGAAATACCATACTGTTATAAGTATAAAGTGATCCAAATTTGCAAACTAAATCATTATTATTTCGTAATGTAAGCCATGCCGCAAACCTTGCCCTGACAGCTGTGCGTTTTAACTTCTACAAACAAATGTGCTCTATCACTATGCCAGCCGTTCAAAAATGTGACTCTAGGGACTGGACAACGCTCAGGTTAAGAGGAAACGATGTGGTTGAAAAAAGGAATAAATACTATTGACGTCACCGCAAATTACGTAAATGGTATAAGCAAAACAGTGAATAGAATACAAGAAGAGTTTGGAATGAGGAAATGTAGTATTACGGCCTACATTTAGCTACACGGGGACATTATTTTATTTGTCAAATCGCATCACTACGTCACTCAGACCGACTCAGCCTCTAACAGAAATGAGTACCAGGAGTATTTCCTGGGGGTAAAAGCGTCCGGTGCTTAAGGCTGATAACCCTACCACCATCCTGGCCCATTGTCACGTAATCTGGGAACCTTAACTTATTGAAACCCTCTGGGCACCTCGGGCCTGTAATGGGACTGATTTACCTTTACCTTTACGTCATTCAGACCCTTTCTCGTGACCACATGCGGCGTAACATTTGTCTTTATTTCGTCTTAAGCCCAGCTCCACGAGTTTAATTCAATACACTGCACTTAATGTTAGGGTTTTACTAACCATATTTAAGATAGTACTGGAATTTTTTTTATTCGCAGACCCACGTCGACACTAACAAGTTTCACTTACTTACTCCATGGTGCAGAGTCCTTCTTGAGAAGCTAACCGGTTTGCAGGTAGTCAAGAAATTCCCCGCATTTCACGGAACCCGAAGGTTCATTACCGCATTCACAAGTGCCCGCCACCTGTCCCTATTCTGAGCCAGTTAATCCAGTCCACACCCCCACATCCCACTACCTGAAGATACATCTTAATATTATCCACCCATCTACGCCTGGGTCTCCCCAGTGGTCTCTTTTCTTCAGGTTTTCACTGCATATCGAATTTTTCTAAATTAAGCGAGCCGACGGGAAGTGATTATCAATAGTTGTCAGACAAAATAATATCCTTACGTTACTTACAATAATTCAAATATGCCCGGTACTTTTCAAATTGATCCACTTTTAATCGATACAAAACCTCGGTTTAAGTCGGGAGTTTCAAGATTTCGAGACGCAGGTCTAAGGATACATTGAATCGGTAATAGATAAACGTTTACCAACCAATAAATTGGAAGTAGCCCTTCGTTCAGTGCAGTTGTAAATTGTTTTCAAACTTCTAGATAATCATATTCTGAATGAAGGCATCACGATGTGCTTGCGATTCAATTCACGTCACACAGTGTACGTCAGCATAATCTTTTTTTATTCTTACGCAAGGCTACATGTTTCGACTAAAATTTAGTCATCTTCAGGCCCTTACAACATTTTCGTTACCAGATGCTTTGCCCACTTTGGGATCCCATAGTGTTTACAATTGTGGAATACATCAAGTTACAACTTTCTAAAAAAAGGCTTTGTTTATAAAGTGTGTTATTTACAGATTGTGTCTAAACATTTAAATACTAAAAATTCTTCCTTAACAGTGCGTTAATGTTCACCGGATATTCAGCTGTGAGTTCCTTTGTCTTATTGTGGCTGATGTTGGATTACGTGTAACCTTGCTTAAGAATAATAAAGATTATGCTGACGTATACCGTGTAACGTTAATCTAGATACTCAGTTGTTCAATATTTTATTGTATATAGTCGGATTTACCACAAGAATGTAGCAGGACGTCTCCTAGTATTCCTTAGCACGTGTCTTCAAAGCGTTAAACGGCCAGGCACACAAAACTGAGGAGAGAGAAAGAAAGGAGACTGTGAAGAAGATAGGCAAGCAGGAAGCAGGCAGAATAGTCAGTCATGTGAAAAGGAAAAGATGGGTAGCGAGGCGGAAGATAGGAAAAGGGAAACAAACGTTCGAAGAGGAAAGGAAGGAAGATTGTGCTCCCAATGGGGTATAAAAGCGATGGAAGAAAGAGAATACATAACAAAAAAAAAAAGTGAAAGAGCGTAGTTCCTATGTAGAGTACTTTTATATCATCTCAGAAGATGTATTTTTTTCTTCCACTTTGTCTCTGTCTGTGAAGGTTTGAATTTAGTTTTTTCTCTTTCGAAATTTGCAGGAAGGGGGGGGAAAAATGAAGCAAAAGTAAAGACGGAATGCTTACTGAAGTTATAACTCTGGCCTTCCGTCCAATTCCATTTCTCTTGCTTCTACTTTCTTCCTTTTTTTTGGGAGGCAACCGGCTCGATTTCCATTTAATGTGTATGTCTGTATATACGCTCCACAGATCAAACAGTCGAATTTGGGAGGGTGTGGGGGGGGGGAGTTTCAAGATAGAAGCTAATATGGATCCTCCCTCCTTTCAGGTCATTCGCACATCATTTCTTCTGTTCTTCAGAATTTTTTACCCCCATTCTGATTATCTAGAAAACATGTCGGACTGAAAGAATTCTGTAACACAATATAAAATATGTTATATTTGTACAACTTCACTGTAAGCTTGTGGAGTATATTGGAAATTTGCAGAATATTTTCATATAATGGCACGTACTAAGAGTAAGACACGTGTCCTCCTGCTACAGCGGACCGAACAGGACAGCCTTTCGCGTGCATTTATACCTCGTAAATAATTTTGCAAGGTGAAATTAAAAAAGCTTTTCAGGTAAGCCTGATTATAAATGGGTCTCATAGAATTTACTTGAACGTTTTATGCTTTATAAGTTTGGTCCCATGAGATGGGAGGAGTATGTAGCACGTATGAGGGAGAACAGAGGTGTATACAGTGTTTTGGTTGCGAAACCTGAGGGAAAGAGACAACTTGGAAGATTCAGGCGTAGATGGGAGGATAATAATAAGGTGGATCTTCAGTAATTGGGATGTGGGGCATGGACTGGATCAATCTGACTCAGGGTATGGACATGTGGCGGGCACTTGTAAACGCGGTAATGTACCTTCGGGTCCCATAAAATGCGTGCTATGTCTTAACTATCTGAAAAATCGTTAGCTTCTCAAGCAACTTTGATCCATGTACAGGGTTACTATGGAGACCGCGGTAGCACAGTGGTTAAGGTGCTGTGCTACAAATCGGAAGGTCGCTGGTTCGATCCCAGCTGGTGTCAGTGGATTTTTCATTGACATAAAATCCCCCCGATCGCACCATGGCCCTGGGGTAGACTCAGCCTCTAATATAAATGAGTACCAGGGGAGCATTTCCTGGGGGTAAAGGCGGCCGGTGCGTAAGGCTGACAACCTACCACCATCCCGCACCGTTGTCACGAAATCTGGGAACCTTAACTTCCTGGAACCATCTGGGCCTGTCCAGGCCTGTAATGGGACTGCTTTACCTTTTTTACAGGATTACTATAAAAGACACTTTCAATGTTGTATTGAAACGAAATTATTAATGTTTTAGCCAAAATACTACTTACATTGTTTTTGTAGTATTTTTTGAAGTTTATGTGACGAAGTTACAAATGTTCTGTGTGTGAGTCTTTTGTCACAAGAGTAACGGAGTTCGTCTTCGCTAATCCCAGCACACAAAAAGCCATCTCTAACACAGTAGCAACCATTTTGCTCTAGTGATGTCAAGGGCGATGACGTGGTGCTGACGTCACGAAAGAATGCCTGTAAAAAAAAGTCACCTTTCCTCTACGCTACTACGCAAATTGTGTGTTCACTACGCTAACGGTTTTGATACTACATAACGTTGAAAGTGTCTATTTCTTTTAGAGTAACCCTGTATTTACTTTCTTTTATCCAGAACTCTTCCCTATCTTGGCTGAATTATTTAGGTGCATTTCTCATTCCATCCATATTCTACCTTTAATAGGCAAATAGTAGTCCGAACAATCGAGGTACGTAAACTACGCTGTGCACGGAACGTTAGTCAAAACTACATTGAGCAATACCCCCAGCCCATGTCTTGCGTCCTAGTTGCGTTCTGTAAATGTGGGCATGTATAAAAAATGCGTAAATGAACAACGATATTGCCATAAGTTGAGGTAAACTCAGTCAAAAACACAACTATGAATATATGGCTAAATGATGGTGTTTATTAGCAACAGACAACTACAAGTTTTGGCCTATAGCGGCCATCATCAGGTTGGGACAAATTTCTTGCTATAAGAGTTATATATAAAATGCATATGTCACTCTTATAACAAGAAAGTTGTCAAAACCTGATGATGGCCGCTATAGGCCGAAACATGTAGTTTTCTATTCTTAATAAACACCATCGTTAGCCATATAACCATAGTTGTGTTTTTGACTCAATTTACCTCACTTTATAGTTTACACACACAACGGGGATGGCACACCTCAAAACGATATTGCCGTCGGAATTAAGAAGTTAGCCTCGTACAATTCAGGCAGCCAAAGGACGTTAAACCGAATATGAGAGAGCGCAAATTAAGAAATGAAATTGGTAATGGGCGTTAGTGTATAAAAGGCGCAAAACAAGGGCTGGGTGTATAGGTTAGTACAGGTTTTGTTCAGCCATATTTTGTTACTAGAAATCGATGCAAGGTAATCGTGTTATTTTGTAATATTTATGATCTATCCTAATTTTGGAGGGACTGAATTGTCTAATTTTGGTCACAAAATAGTTCTACAATATCTCAATTTAATTTTCATCCAAATAAATTCCTACGCAAATAAAGAAAAACGTTGAATAAAGAGAGACCAACTTGATATCACTTACTTTATTATTTCATTATTTACTGCTCAACATGTTTCGGATGTTAATACATCCTTCCTCAGGAGCTTGCGACTTATTTAATGAGTTATTTCACGGGTTGTATTGTTCTGGTTCGATATGTGTTGGTGTTACGTTGTGGTTTGGCTGGGGTGGTGTGGTATCCGTAAGCAGGCTGAAGCAGTGCTGCTTACGGATACCAAACCACCCCAGCCAAACCACAACGTAACACCCAACACATATCGAACCAGAACAATACAACCCGTGAAATAACTCATTAAATAAGTCGCAAGCTCTTGGGGATGGATGTATTAACATCCGAAACGTGTTGAGCAGTAAATAATGAAATAATAAAGCAAGTGACATCAAGTTGGTCTCTCTTTATTCAACTATCAAGATGATGCACGGTCCAATAAACATAAATAAAGAAAAATGTCTTCTTGATTTACTTGCGGTAAAGGACAATTATTTAGAAGAACAACACTGGGTATTTGAAAAGATGGGAATACAAAAATCATTCGACTGCTTTTGAATTGACCGGCTGTGAATGTAACTTATACCGCAGTATAGTTTGGTATTGGTATAACATCGCTGCCGTCCTTCCAGCATTTATCGATTACTGTGGTCTGGTTTCCGGCGCTTTCTCTCGACTCTTGGTATGTTAGCCACCAATCTAGCGCCCCTACCCCACTTTATCCTCTTTTCGAGAAGCTGCATTTTCGTTCTTCCCCGCATAGCACGCCGCTTCTTTCTTCCTCCTCTCCCACCCCCGCCCCCCAACCCCCCGCCCCCCCCACCCCAAACCAAAACCCGGGTTTTCTGCCTCCGTCATAAGTTTTCGTACTTATAGAGTCTGTAAGCGTGCGCTTGAAACCTGGGCTGCCTCGCTGCAGAAAATGTGTCTGGGTTTCCTGATTCTATCCATAACCAGCAGCTCGGAGAAGGCTCTATACAGCTCACCGTATCCATCCTGTCAACCACTTACACGATCCAACGCCGGAGATGGTAACGGCTTCAAAAAGACTGCGGTTTGCGTTTTGCGGTTTGTATTTCTGATGGAACAGGAGGACAAACAGGAAGCTCGCCCTGTTGTAGCTGATTCTCAGTGACACACGCAGACCCTACGATGTTCTGCTACGGATATCAAATATAAACCTCTGCTGAAATAATCGTGTATTTTCATATCGGGTCTTGTGACTTTGAAATTCAAATTTTCTAGTGAGGCATCCGCCTCGTGTTCTTCGGTATTTAAAATATATGTAATTTGAGAGTCTAACACAACTTTTTATTGTATTATATATATATATATATGAACGATATTTAAAGGATGACAACTACATGTTTCGGCTTTCCTTTTTAAGCCATCTTCAGGTTGTTACAACCTGAAGATATAAACATACATTTTATACAATAAAACTTTTTATTATATAAAATGTGTATCTGAATGATAGTTAAAGGATAATGACAGCTACATGTTTCGGCTTTCCTTTTTAAGCCATCTTCAGGTCAAATTTATAGATTGATAATAAAACTATTTGTTGTGTTCCAGCTGAATATAATAATATTTATTTGATATTTATATTGGATAACACAAGGGGGTGGCCCCAATCAAAACTTTAGTTAGTCAAGCTCACTCTGTCAACTTATACAGGGTGAGTCCTTCGCTAGAGGCCCCAAACTATTGTCTATAAAAAATTATGTTATTGAGATAATGACTTGAAAATTTATATGCACATACCGGGAACGATGCAAAACAGGACCTGCTCATAATCGATGCTGAAACTGGTCTCCTTTCACATCCAAG
>Ga0131853_10024769_pt1 | contig 10819 bp, 4 predicted proteins | sample TergutLab28metaG_FD_92764 | JGI IMG/M metagenome (GOLD analysis project Ga0131853, IMG submission 92764) | Labiotermes labralis P1 segment gut microbial communities from Petit-Saut dam, French Guiana - Lab288 P1 (version 2) (version 2) | ecosystem: Host-associated > Arthropoda: Insects >... | reverse complement strand
GAATTTAATTTGAAAAATCCTCGGTCTAGGTATTTGGGACTCGATGCACCTACATCAAAATAATATTTTCCGGGTAAGCCCTGAGCGGTAACGTTGGGGGTGCTGTGTTGGGGGTGAATCATTATGGAGTCGTTGATTGATAAGGATTGTTCATGTCCTTTAGTTAGTATAATAATACCATGTTATAACGATGGGGAGTATTTGAATGAGGCTGTTGAGTCTGCTTTGGTGCAGACTTATCCGAATGTTGAGATAATTATTGTTAATGATGCGTCTACTGATCCTTTGACTATTGAGGTGTTGGGGGCGATTTCTCATCCTCGGATAACTGTTTGTCATAGTGCAGAGAATGTGCATTTGTCAGGTGCTAGGAACAAGGGTATTTCATTAGCAAAGGGGAAATATATTTTACCGCTAGATGCTGATGATAAAATCGATGCTTTGTATGTCCAAAAAGCATTTGATGTGATTGAGAATGATGCTTCAATAGGTGCAGTTTATTGTAAAGCAAACCTATTTGGGATTAATGATGGTTCGTGGGAATTGTTGGATTATTCATTTGAGAATATGTTGGTGGATAATTGCGTGTTTGCTACTGCGCTATTCAGAAAAGAGGACTGGGAAAAAATTGGTGGGTATTCTGAGGATTTTAAAGCAGGGCTTGAGGATTATGACTTTTGGTTGTCAATGCTTGAGCTTGGAAAAGGTATCTATCAGATTCCTGAGGTGTTGTTTTATTATAGGGTGAAAGAAGCTTCGATGTTAAGAGATTTTGCCACTAATCAAGCTATGGTGAAGCAAACATACAGGCAAATATATTTTAATCATCCCGATTTTTACGAAAGGTATAAAAATGAACACGCACTTGGTTTAAGAGATTCTTGGGTTGATTTGCGTGATTCTGTGAGAAATTTGACAGTTCAAGTTATTCATGGTGAAAATGCACTTGCGGGAGCTAAAGAAGCTATTGCGGAGGCTAGTGCTAATATTTGGGAGTTGGAGCATGAAAACTTGTTGATTAAACAATCGTTGCAACGACTGGAACAATCAACGTCTTGGCGTATTACTAAACCGATACGGTTTGTGATGGGGGCTATGCGTAAACTGATGTGTAAAATTAAACGTCAGAAATCAAACTAGTTTTCAAAAGTTGTTGTGCTTCGTCCGGTTAAAATATCTGCAATTCTCTTACAAGCATTTCCGTCTCCGTATGGGTTTGAGGCTTTGCTCATTTTATCATATGTTGTGCTATCGGTGAGAAGGGTTTTAAACGTCTTGTATATCGTGTCCTCGTTTGTTCCTACAAGTTTTAGTGTGCCGGCTTTTATGCCTTCAGGCCGTTCTGTCGTATCTCTCATGACTAGCACAGGTTTGCCGAGAGAGGGGGCTTCTTCCTGTATGCCACCTGAGTCGGTTAGAATCATATAGGAGTTGGCAAGGAGGTTATGGAAGTCTAACACGTCTAGAGGTTCAATGATTTTGATTCGTGGATTGTCGCCAAACACTTCATTGGCGGTATCTCGGACAACAGGATTCATATGTATAGGGTAGACTACTTTTACATCTTCGTGTTCGTCAACTATGCGATGGATCGCTTTGAACATGTTGCGTAACGGCTCACCTAGGTTTTCTCTCCTGTGAGCGGTAAGTGTGATTAGCTTGCTTCCCTGAGCCCAATCTAAAATCGGGTGACTATAGTCTTTGCGAACTGTTGTTTTCAAAGCGTCTATTGCTGTGTTGCCTGTCACAAAAATACTGTCAGGCTTTTTTCCTTCTCGCAGTAAGTTTTCACGTGATATGCTTGTTGGTGCAAAGTTATATTGAGAAACGATACCTACGGCTTGTCGGTTGAATTCTTCGGGGTAGGGGGAGTAAATGTCATAAGTACGAAGCCCTGCTTCAACGTGACCAATTGGTATTTGTAAGTAGAATGAGGCTAAAGCGGTCACGAAAGTTGTTGAGGTGTCGCCGTGAACCAACACTACATCGGGCTTTTCGTTTTCGAGTACTTCCCGTATGGATTGCAGAATATTTACTGTGACATCAAACAATGTTTGCTTGTCTTTCATTATAGATAAATCATATTCGGGTTTAACGTCAAAACATGTGAGCACCTGGTCGAGCATTTGCCTATGTTGTCCGGTTACACATACGACAACATTTGCATCAGGGCGTGTTTTTAGCTCTTTAACTAAGGGACACATCTTTATAGCCTCGGGTCTTGTTCCGAAAACGATAAGTATTTTTTTCAAAGCATACCTCCTGAAAGAATGGCATCAATATTTATGTGTATAAACTATCAATAGCAACATGATTTGTCAACTGCAAATCGCATTAAGTTGCAAGTTGTCGGATGCGTAGTGGTGAAATGTATTGATATTTTTGTTGGTATTAGCTATACTACAGGAAACGAATATGGGGAACTGAGATATATCAGAAACAACTATGATAACTAACAAAAATCAATTTTTGACAAATAGAAAAGAAAGCTTGGTAATCAAAAATCAAGAGCTTGTAAGTGAGGGCGAAAACCTGACTGACAAAAATCAGAATCTCCCGGGCGAAGATTTAAATTTGGCAAACGAGAACCAAAACATAGTGAGTGAGAATGCAAGCCTGCTGAACGTAAATCAAACAGTTTGTGAGCAACATTCGAAAATATTAGAGAGTGTTAATAATGTCGAAAGATTAACGAATGCTATATGTGTGAAGTTGAAGGGTAAAAAACTCCGCAGATGGCTCAGAGTGTTTGACGTTGGGGTTTTGATAAGGCATTCAAACTTTACAGGAAAACTTAAAATTGTATTAAAAATTGTACTTAGGTGTGTAGGTATAAGAAAGTATGGATTCCATTTTACCACGTCAGTACCCACAGAGTTTTTTGACATTCACTTGCAGGGCATAAATGCAAATATTGTGAATATAATGAATGCGGAAATTTTGAGTGGGGAAGACAGTACAAAGTCGGCCGCAGAGTCAGCAGAGCAAGACTTTATTCTATATAAGAAAGCGCGGAATGAGAAGTATGCTCTCAAGTCTTCAAATATAGGTGTATCTTGTAAAAAAGGTTTGGTTAGCATAGTGCTGCCTGTGTACAATGGAGGAGCTTTACTTGCAGAGTCTGTAGAAAGTGTTCTGGCGCAAACATATAATGATTTTGAATTAATAATCGTTAATGATGGCTCAACGGATGAAACACCAAGGGTCATTGAGGAATATGCATCAAAGGACTTGCGGATTCGCGTAATTAATCAAGACAACCAAAAGCTGCCGCGTGCTTTAAACAATGGGTTTTATGAAGCACAGGGAGAATATTTTACATGGACAAGTGCTGATAACAATATGCATAGTGATTTTATCGAAAAACTCGTTGCTGAACTTGAAAATGATGCAGATATAGATATGGTATATGCTAATATGAATCTCATAGATGAAAATGGTGATTATTTATCAGGTTTTGCCTTTTACTCACACCCACAAATACCATACGCCATGATGTACCCACACTCAACAACAACCTTGAATCTTGGTGTGAACAATTCAGTTGGTGCGGCGTTCATGTATCGTGCATCAGCAGCTCATGCAATAGGGGGGTATTCGTCAAATCGTTATACAACTGAGGATCTAGATTATTGGATGAGAGTGAACGAGCTATTTGAATTGAGGCATGCTTCATTTGAAAAGCCTATATATGACTATAGGTTGCATTCGCAAAGTTTGACGGCAAAAGGGGAGGAACTGCAAATAGCAAGATGTGCCTTGGAATTGGCAGCGTGGGATAAATTTAGAAGATGTTTTTTGCTTCGCCCACTCAAATGGAGACTACATGGGTTTGAAGCAAATAATTCATTGCATATTCAGTTTATTAACGCAATGATGCTGGCAGGGCATACTATTCTGGAATCTGAGGGTGATTATTCTAATCTTTGCTCACATGACGATGCATACATAGTATATTTCGATATGAATGGTTCAGGTGGGAAATTTACTCCAGTCGGTAACTGCTATACAGTACATATGAATGCTGAACTAATTGTGGAGACAAAAAGGGACTGGCATTGCTTGGTTGGTGGGAGTGTGCAAAAAGCGGATGATGATATAGCCGGATTCAAATGTTGGTATCGCTTTACTAATGGAAAAGACATGTTTCGATTTTTGGACATACGGGCAAAATCGCATTTTCTCCAAGAAATGGAAATATCTGTTTTTGAGGGTGAAGATGTGTGATGATTTTGTGTCGTACGTTTACTGTGTGTTAGTTCGGAGTTATGGTGCAAATTAATTATGAATTATATTTACAACTATCCGGTAATAGGTGTTCATTGACATATAGCGGCAGAAGTTGTAGTATGTGCATGAGCTAATTTGGTTGAGTATAATGGTGGCTGTTAGCTTGACGTGCATTTGAAAAGCAAAGTTGTGAGGTTTAGTAAATGAGTGTTGTTAATAATAATGGTGGTAATTTGCAGTCAAAAGAGTTTGCAAGGAATTCAATCTGCCGTCTGCCGGAGTTCATTATACAAGATATTTGTGAAAATAATCTATCCATATTAGACGTAGGTTGCGCAGAAGGTGATGGTACTGCTGAACTTGGTGTATTTTTCCCTGATTCGAAATTAAAGGGAATTGATTTGTCTGAAAGTGCTGTTGCAAAAGCAAAATCAAAGTACTCCGCTATAGAGTTTGAACAGCATAATTTATTTGACTTTACTGAGATTTTTGATGTTGTATTTTGCGCTGAAGTTCTCGAGCACTTTGAAGCGGCAGAAATAGATAGTGTTTTGCAAAAAATTATGAGTTTGTGTGATAAACACTTAATATTGCTGTTGCCATATGAAGAAGATCCTTTGATTTCTGAACATTTTAGGCGATTCGACAGGGAAGACTTTCCAAACAGCAAGTTTGGATATAGGCTTACATGGTTTGAGCGAATAGATTTTAGAAAGATAAACACAAACGTTTGGAACGGTGAACTGGCATTAGTTATCTACAGCAATGAAAAATATCTGGAACCGTATACAGATGAGCAATTTTTGTGGGATAATGTTGCAGAACAGTATCCGACAGAAATTGGTGATGTGACTCGGAAACTAGCTGAAAATATCCAAACAGTACTAAAGGAAAATGGTATAGTTCCCGGAAGCAAGCTTCTTGAGTTGGGGAGTGGCAGTGGACAGTTATCAGCCTGTCTTGCACAAAGTGGCTACGAAGTAACCCTTGCGGACTATAGTAACGTAGCGCTTGAAAAAGCAAAACTAGTATTCAAAAAATATGGGCTGAATGGTGAATTTATTCTAGCCGATCTGTTTGATTTGAAAGAATTGTACGATAGTGAATACGATTTAGTATGGAACAGTGGTGTTATGGAGCACTTTGATGACAGAGAGTTGCTTAATGCTATAACATCAATTAAAAAACTTAGAGCAACAAAATTCCTCATGTTGGTGCCTAACGCCAAGTCAATCGCATACTTATTATGGAGGTTCGATTTGCACGCAAATGGGCAATGGCAGTGGGGGAATGAGTATCTGAGAGATAACTACGAGAACTTCCTGAAGCAAGCAGGAATGTCTATTATTGACATTGCTTATTGTGGTGAAGAAGATTCGAAGTGGCATACTGCAACAGGGGGATTAAGTGAAGCATATGTAAAAGCTTATGCAACTATGTCAGATATAAAATATTTGCCGGATAGTGAAAAATATCTTATAGGATATATGGCGGATATGACAGGTGCAGATAGTGCATTGGATAGAAGTAGTAAAGTGACAATTGATGGGATTACACCGTTGAGGACACAGCTTTTTGAAGAGGTGGCGAAAAATTGTGGTTTGACAGCTGAAAGTATTAGACTAAACAATAAAGTTGATGCTTTGACAGGAGAAAACCATATATTAAGCGATAGGATTGAAAATCTGACAAACGAGAACACGAAGTTAGTGGAGACGGGTGAGTTTCTGGCAAACGAAAATACGAAGTTAGTGGAGACGAGCGAGTTTCTGGCAAGCGAAAATACGAAGTTAGTGGAGACGGGCGAGTTTCTGGCAAATGAAAATACGAAGTTAGTGGAGACGGGCGAGTTTCTGGCAAATGAAAATACGAAGTTAGTGGAGACGGGCGAGTTTCTGGCAAACGAAAATGCAAGCCTAACAAATAAAAACGTAAACATTACGAAAGCAAACCATGACTTAACAGAGCAAAAGCAATCTCTTTTGAATGAGCAGACACTGATGTTGGTGAATATTGATACAATTGCAGAGCATGTAAACATCATCTATACAAGAATGAATGATAAAAAAATTCGAAGGTGGCTGCGAGTGTTTGATTTGGGCGTCCTAATGAAACACTCGAGTTTTATTGGGCAACTGAAAATAATGATGAAGCTTGCACTTCGTTGTATAGGGATAAGAAAATACAAATTCCATTTTTTACCAACGGTGCCCACGGAGTATCTTAATAGCAATCTACACACAATTATTGCAAATATTGATGCGGTGCGGGAGAGACATATTGAGAAGCCTGATATTGTTGTTGAAAGCTGTGCCGAGATCAATCAAAGGCTGGCGGATGAAAATTTTGCACAGTACAGAAAAGAACGAGATGCGAAACTTTCTATTTATTCTGCAGATGCCGATATGCATAAATGCGAAATACTAGCCCAAGAGTACAAGAAGTTTGATGTGATTTTCTTATCTATCATTAATTATGACTTCAGACATCAGAGACCTCAACAAATTTCATCTCATTTCGGAAGCAATGGTCATCGTGTTTTCTACTTCAATGCTTGGAATCAACATGGTGCTCCGGTGAAGCTGGAATCTGAAAACGTGTATACATTCAATATTTGGAGTTCCGAGATTCCCGGAATTGCGCAAACTGATTGGAGAGAACAAATTGATCAAGCTTTGACTGCTTTTGATAATATAATGAATGAGTATGCAGTGCGTGATGCTGTGGTTGTTGTGAATCATCCTAACTGGATTCATGTTGCTAAATGCCTTAGGGGGAAATTTGGATTTAAGATACTTACGGATTACCTTGATGATTTCACAGGTTTTCAAGATGGAAAAACAAGCTTAATAAGAAAAAATTGCATTGACCTGTTAAGAGAAAGCGACTATGTTATTGCAAGTTCACAGTTCCTGTACGACCATGCGGTTTTGTATAATGAAAATGTTGGGATTGTACGTAATGGCACTGAGTATGACTTTTTTGCAAAGGCATTCGGAGGAAAGAGTCTGAACAAAAGAAAAGTTGTTGGATACTATGGAGCGATTGCTCATTGGTTTAATGTCGACGTTGTATGTTATGTTGCGGAAAATCTGCCGGATTGTGATATCGTGTTGATAGGAGCAGTTACCGATTATCAAGAAAAGTTTGAAAAATATAAGAATATAAAACTGCTTGGAGAAAAACCTTATTCGGAACTCCCGCAACATTTAGAGACATTTGATGTATGTTTGATTCCGTTCGATACATCTACAGATTTGATTAAAGCAACCAATCCCGTCAAGTTTTATGAGTACCTGAGTGCCGGCAAAAAAATCGTTGCAACTGAAATTCCGGAGTTGGAACCTTATCGCGATGAGTATGTCTTGATGGCAAATGATAAGCAGGACTTTTTGTCTTATGTTAAAATGTGTCTGGCTTCAGCAGATACGCTGAAATGTGAAAAAGCTTTAATGGCGATGGGGAAAAGCAATGACTGGAATGTTCGCTATAACGATTTTGTGCAGTTATGTGTGAAAATGGTGCCCAAAGTCAGCATAATAGTTCTTACATATAACAACTTGGAATTAAGTAAGTTATGTTTTGATACCATCCTCGCGAAAACTGCCTATCCGAATTATGAAATCATAATAGTTGATAACTGTTCGCTTGATGGTACAAGAGGGTATCTGATTGAACTGGAAAAACAATACTCTGAAAAAGTTAAGGTGATTCTTAATGATACTAATTTGGGATTCGCAGCAGGAAATAACCTTGGAATTAAGGAATCCACAGGGGACTATATTATCTTGCTCAATAACGACATCATTGTTACAAGAGGGTGGATGACCTCTATGGTCAAGCATCTTGAAAATAACAAAAAAATGGGAATGTCCGGCGCTGTAACCAATATGACAGGTAATGAAGCAAAAATAGCAGTATCTTACAGCACATTAGATGAGATGCATGACTTTGCAGATTATTATACATGGGAAAATTTCGGAAAAACTTATCCCGGTTGCGTAGATGAACTTGCTATGTTTGCTACCTGCATAAAGCGTGAAGTAATTGACAATTGCGGCTATCTTGATGAAATATATAATAGAGGAATGTTTGAAGACGATGACTATTGCCGCACTGTAAAACAAGCGGGTTATGAACTATGTATAGCAGAAGATGTTTTTGTACATCATTTTTGCAATGCATCTTTTGCAAAGTTAGAAGATGCAGAGTACATTGCTTTGTTTAAGCGCAATATGGAATTATTTGAAAAAAAATGGAAAGTTAAATACAAAGGTCACGAGTTTAGAGAAGGCGTTGAAATAAGGACTAATGAACATGTTCAAATAGACCTCCCGAGTGATGCAAGAATCAATGGCGAAGTAGCAAGCATTAGTGAAGAACATCGCAAATTGATCAGAAATGTAGTGGCTGACAAGACAGTGGTTATATTTACACCTACTATTGATTGGTATATGCCAATGTTTCAACGTCCGCAGCAGATGGCAACAGCGTATTCGAAGAAGCAAGATATAGTTGCAATCTATATTTCGCCAAACTTTCGATATGACAGTATTGTTGGTGTACAACAACTAAACGATCAGCTATTACTTGTAGCTTTAGAGAGTTTTTCAGAAGCGGCATCAGTTATTGAAATCTGTGCAAAAAAAATAATTATGTCACTAACATGGCCGGTAAACAATATTTACTTAGATAAAATAAAAATAGACTATCTAATATATGAACATATAGACGAATTAAATCTTCTGGCAGGATATGACGAGGAAATGGAAAACGAACACATTGCACTTGTGAAACGTGCAGATCTCGTTGTGTGTACTGCAACAAAGTTGTATGAACGAGCCAGGGATGTCACAAACAATGCAATTCTTTCAACAAATGCAGGAGATTATGATTTATTTAAAAATACCGGCAACTATCCTGTAAACGAGAAAGTAAGAGAACAAATTGAGCAATATGAATGTGTGTTGGGTTATTATGGAGCGTTGGCAGAATGGTTTGACTATGACTTGGTTGCAAAAGTTGCAAAGAGTAGACCAAAGTGGGCTTGGATACTGGTTGGTTTAAGTTTTGATGGTAGTTTGGAAAAAAGTGGCATATTAGAGCTGAACAATATAATTCATATACCGTCGCAGCCATATGATAAATTGCCTTCATTTTTAAACGCTTTTGATATTGCGACAATACCATTCGTATTAAATGAAATTACACTTGCAACTTCGCCGGTAAAGCTTTTTGAATATATGGCAGCAGGCAAACCGATATTATCTTCGCGTATGCCTGAATGCTTAAAATATAGTAGCGTTTACACCTATTCCGATGAAGAAGAAATAATAACCAAGGCAGAAGAAATTCTAAAACTTCCCGACGATGATGAATATTGGAAAATACTAAAAGAAGAAGCACTTGCTAATACCTGGGATGTTAAAACAGACGAGATATTAAGCGCATTGCTTGAAAATTGATTGTGAGATACATATGAATATTTTTAATACTAATGAAAGCTTCACCGAATAAAAAAAAGAGGTCTGATTGATAGGATGAAAATAAAACAAAAACTGCATGATATGATACCGCTCATACTGGCGCCCTTTACCTTCTTGCTGTTTGCGCCAGTTGAGATGGTTGTGCGTAATACAGTAGCGTTATGGTTCACATGGACAGATGTTTTTCCGTTGCTTTTAGTAACTTTTGCTATTTGTTTACTTATACTTTGCTTTATCGGGTTTATACTACCTGAAAAAGGGCGGAAGTATCATGTTGCTCTAATTTTTGGCTTAGGCATTGCATTGTATGTTCAAGGAAATATTCTTCCTATTGATTACGGCGCTTTAGATGGCCGTCCTGTGGATTGGAGCAGCTATAGCACATATGCAATAGTAAATACATTTATATGGGTTGTGCTTCTGCTCGCGCCCATTATTCTAACACGCTTTTGGTTTGCGATAACAAAAAAAGTTATGATTTACATTACGTGTATTGTTTTGATTGTGCAGGTGGTTACTACTGTATATATGATCGTGCAATCACCTGCAACAACAAGTGCCATGCAAATGATTGCGACTGATGAGTATTTACATACGGTGTCCAGCGAAAAAAATATAGTTGTATTTGTTTTGGACTCTATTGACACTTCACATATGAATACGCTGTTAGAAGAAGAGCCTTCGCTGAAAGAAGAACTAAATGGTTTTACTTTTTTTGATAATACGATTGGTATGTTTCCAAAAACAATGGGTGCGGTACCACACATTCTGACAGGAGAGGCGTTTCGGAATGAAACAACTTTTTCTGAGTACTTAGACTGGGCATTCAGTGAAACGTCACTTTATAGGACTTTACATGAGCAGAATTTCAGTATTCTAATTCATACAGTAACTTCGTTAATAAGTCCAATAATTATGGACTATGTTGATAATATAAATGAGGTAGAGTGGATTATTAACGATAGAGCTGCAATGACAATTAGTTTGCTCAATTTTGCAGGGTTGCGCTATGCTCCGCATGTGGCAAGGGAAGCTACGTGGATGTCTTTTTCTGACTTTGATATGCACAGAACGCCAAATAGCGGAGGCGAGAGCTTCGTGTG
>Ga0131853_10024767_pt1 | contig 10819 bp, 13 predicted proteins | sample TergutLab28metaG_FD_92764 | JGI IMG/M metagenome (GOLD analysis project Ga0131853, IMG submission 92764) | Labiotermes labralis P1 segment gut microbial communities from Petit-Saut dam, French Guiana - Lab288 P1 (version 2) (version 2) | ecosystem: Host-associated > Arthropoda: Insects >... | reverse complement strand
GCGACCTTGAGAGAGTGAAGCCACAACCTCCACCCTCCCTCCTGCTCGGGTTAGAACCTGTTCAGTCCTGTCTGGGAGTTGCTAGAGTGATGAGCAATTATGGTTTTAAAAAAAAATCAGTCCTGGTCATATTTGAACCACCTTGTATTTTTCTCTCTTCTCCAATGTTGCCTTTTCAACAGTTATGTTACCGTTTCAAAGAATAATCCTAATTCCCGCAAATCATTCCTAGATTTCATGTCGGATATCACAGAAAATCTGATACATCAGATGCTGTATCATCACCGTCGTCGTCATTTGATGAGTTGCAAGGCTCGAGTAGAACACCTACACCTACTCAAACAAAACGTGCCCCAGAAAATGACCCCCATGGCAGGCTTGATGGAAAACTAAAGAGTCACTAACTGGTCCATATTCCACCCACAAAAAATGATAAAATGCCGACACGAAAATGTCAAGTGTGTGTACGAAAAAATATCAAGAAAGAAACTAGATTTCTCTGTGCTCAGTGTGATGTTCCTCTGCAAACAGAAGGCTGCTACACACGATATCACACGCCAAAAAATTACTGAAGGTATGTTCTAAATTTCAAGTCTTTATCTCCTATAGTTTTTGTGTAATTATTTTTTTACTGAAATCATGAAAGAAGGGGTTGTGGACCCTTTAAATGGCTGGCATTTTAATGACCCTGGGTATTTAAATAGCTGGCAGTGAATGTGTTAAGAGGGATTTTAAACAAACAGATGCTTTATCGCAGTTGCTTTTTAACTTTCTTTTAGAATATGTCTTTAGGAGGGTTAAGCAAACGAGGAGGGCTTGCAGGTAGATAATACACATCAGCTTCTTTATGCTAATGATGTTAATATACTGGGCAGAAGCATACATACTATAAAGAAAAACACAGAAGCTTTAGTAGTTGCTAGTAAGGAGACTGGTCTACAAGTAAATGCTGAGAAAACTAAGTATGTGGTCATGTCTCGAGATCAGAATGCAAGACAGAATCACAATATAAAGATAGATAAATCCTCTGAACAGGTGGAACAGTTCAAATGTGTGGAAACAACCCTAATGAATCAAAATTCCATTCAGGAAGAAATTAAGAACAGATCGAAGTCCAGTAATGCTTGCTAGGAATCAGTGCAGAATCTTGGTCTTCCAGTTTGCTGTACAAAAATATAAAGATTAATATATATGGAACTATAATTTTGCCTCTTGTTTTGTGTGGGAGTGAAACTTTGTCGCTCACGTTGAGACAGGAACTTAGGCTGAGGGTGTTTGGGAATAGGGTGTACAGGAGGAGGATGCATACAGGGTTTTGGTGTGGAAACCTGAGGGAGAGACCATTTGGAAGACCGAAGTGTATATGGGGGGATAATATCAAAATGGTTCTTCAAGAAATGAGATGGGGGGCCATGGACTGGATTGATCTGACTCAGAATGGGGTCAGGTGGCAGGCTCTTGTGAATGCAGGAATGAACCTTTGGGTTCCATAAAATGCGGGGCCTTTGTCGACTAGATGAGAACCTGTTAGCTTCTCAGGAAGGAATCTGCCCCATGGAGTTACTTATGGAAAGAAGTGATCATTGCCTAATTTGGTGTACTACCCTAACATATGCTTGGAGGTACAGGAAAACCATGAAAGACCTCCATCCAGACAGCCAGTTTTTGGTCCAAGATTTGAACCTGGGGCCTCCATATACAAAGCAGAAGTGATTTGAAAGAAGCTTCTATGCTACGCTATAATTCAACAGACAGCAGATTACCAACCGGTCTTCCCTGACAGGTGTTTTGGAACAAATAAGAGGTGGTACTCTTGTAGGATCACGATTTGAGTCACAAATACAGCTGATCAAGTGAAAAGTACGTCTTGAAGGAATTAATGGTTGCAGACTTAATAAATTCAAAACCAGAAGAATGATTCAGTAAATTTTATATTACAAAACACCATGAGATAAGCAGTCTGTCTCCTAGTATATTCATTATCATAGAGATTCCCAAAGGCTTCTGATTATGACAGATGATCCACCTCGGTGAGGGTATATTCTAGAATAGTGTCATGGCCTTGATACAGGAAGTAACCCTTGAATTTAATGCCTTTTAAGTATAAAGGGTACCACAATATGTCATCTGGCCACATCTGATCATATGGAATACCATCTTCAGGGAACCACTGTGGTTGCATTTCTGGAAGAAAGAAAATGGTATGGTTGAAACTGTATGATCCATTCTTCCTGCCCCAACTTACTTCCAGCACTGTCAGTAGTCTGCTACAGTAATGACAAAGGACATTGTGCTTAACAAATTTCTCTTTAATAGTGGTATGTGGGAAGCACTTTTTAAATTTGTTTCTATACCACTGGTAATGTCAAACCTTGCTCTAAATTGCATACACACGCCCACACACTCTCCCACCCCCAAATATTAACAACAAAGGCAGGACCAGGAAAAAATTTGCTCCTTACTCTGATATATGGAATCTATGAATGATTTTGTCTGCCACATACTCCTGTCTATTGGCTGTGTGCGCATGGGAATTAAAGGTGAAAATGTAAATCTGCAAGCTTTCCTGGCTGACTACAAAATACATGACACATGGCATACACAATCCTCTTCTGAACTTTACACAGATATGAAACAAGACTTCTCAGCAAATTTCTCTTATTACCTTATGTGATACTGAAAACTGTTGCATTCAATCCAAATACTGCTGTAGGGGTAAAGTATATATTACCTTCTGTCTCTACTGGTTCACCTTCATAATGAATGACATCAAATACATGAACTTCAAGCAACACAGGATCACCAGCAAACTGAAATTCCAAAATTCCTATTTTTGTCATACATTTTGCAACAAGGCCACTTTCTTCTTCAAGCTCTCTGCAATGTTAAACAGGTTCAATTAAGAACAAGACTTAAAGAGTGTAAAAGTATCCTCCACATGTTAGTAAGAACACAATGCATTACCTGACAGCACCTTCAGACACTGTCTCACCCTTTTCTACTTTTCCACCAAATCCATTCCATTTACCTTCCCCAAATCCTTTCTTCTTGAGTCCCAGGAGAAGAGAGTTTGTTTTACGTACCATGGCCAGTGTCAACATTTTTCGAGTGTTAGACATCTGAAAGCAGTTCAGTTTTTGTTTCTTTGTAACATTAACACCTCTTGAGCACAATTCAAAAACACCGTATTGTTTATAAGAAACCTGCTGTGTTAAACATCTACAATTATTAAGTGACATTTGAGATTCTCACAGCAGTTACTACGAAGATAATTGTCATCACAATACTAATGGAGTGTTCTATTCCACTTCATGAGAATATATGGTCTCCTATGAAACCAACCTTTGCAAACTCATAGCTTACATAAAACACTGATTAAGCATCAAAACAGAAAAATTTAATGAACTACTGTAATAAGTGATAGTGCTTCAATTACACATTACTCTATGCCCTTTCTTCAGCAAAATCTGCTTGTAATGCTGGATTGTAATGGATTGTATCATTTTTTGCGTTTATTACTTTCAACTTCAAGCACATAAAATTATTGGGGGGGGGGGGAACTACACTCAGCACTGGTTAGGAATGTTCTCCACTGTCACAGCTCCATGAAGTTTAGCATATTTGTCACTGTTAAAACATCCTATTTTGTGATTGGTCATAATGTTATGGTCTACAGGATAAACACATACATAACGTGATAAATTACCACTTATGGAATTTGTGTCCACTTCTATTGATAGGCCACTCCATATCAAAAAACAATGCTGGCCACAAACTAAACCCCTTAATAGGTTTTACGAAATTTCATGGGGTACAATGCTTCATAGAGGTGTGTTAAAGACACCAGTTTTCAGACCCATGGTATAATGGTTTTTTATTTACTGCTATTTGAATTTTTTTAAAAGTATTCTATAGTGTAACTTGATGTTTTCAAGTATACTACTAAAACTTCATCCCTAAATTAGGTATGAAACTCAAATTAGTCTCACTTAGAGGGAGTTGCATAACCTGTCTAATTAAGTATTACACACTACATTCAAAGAAAGCAGCCTTAGTCATTGTATTTGACCATTTAATTTCTGAAAATGCAATCCATTTTCTTGTAGAAAATGTTTTATACACACAATTATGCTGCAATGAACCTGATGTCCAGTCAGAACTGCTATGGGATCAGTTGGTATACAATGCATGTAGTCAAGGTAGGAGGGTTCAGGTAAACCAAGATGGCTTAAAATTAAATGGTACACATCAGCTTCTGGTTAATGTTGATGATGTTAATATACTGGGAGAAAGCGTACATACTACACCGGAATACAAAGAAGCTTTGGTATTGGTTGGTAGGAAGATTGGAATAAAAGTAAATGCTGATAAAACTAAGTACATGGTCATGTCTTGAGATCAAAATGCAAGACGAAGTCACAGTATAAAGATTAATAGTACTTTCTTTCAAAGGGTGGAAGAGTTCAAATATTTGGAAACATCCTTAACAAATCAAAATGTTATTCAGGAAGAAATTACAAGCAGATTGAAGTGAGAGAATAGGTAAAGGTAAAGCAGTCCCGTTACAGGCCTGGAGTGGCCCAGAGGGTTCCAGGAAGTTAAGGTTCCCATATTTCATGACAACAGCACAGGATGGTGGTAAGGTTGTCAGCCTTATGCACCGGCCGCCTTTACCCCCAGGAAATGCTCTTGGTACTCATTTCTGTTAGAGGTTGAGTCAACCCCAGGGCCATAGTGCGATCAGAAGGATTTTATGTCAATGAAAAATTCCAATGACACCAGCTGGGATCAAACCAGTGACCTTCCGATTTGTAGCACAGCACCTTAACCACTGTGACACCGCGGTCCCACCAAAAGTGAGAGAATGCTTGCTGTTATTCAGTGCAGAATCTTTTGTCTTCCAGGTTGCTATACAAAAATTTAAAGATTAAGATATACAGAACTATAATTTTGCCTGTTGGTTTGTATGGGTGTGAAACTTGGTCACTCACATGGAGGGAGGAATGTAAGCTGAGGGTTTTCGAGAATAGGGTGTTGAGGAGAATATTTGGGCCTAAGAAGGACAAGGTAACAAGATAGTGGAGAAAACTACATAATGAGTAGCTTAATGATCTGTACTCCTCACTCAATATTCTTCGAGTGATAAAATCGAAAAGGAGATGGCCGGGGTATGTAGTGCGTATGGGGGAAAGGAGAGGTGTGTACAGGGTTTTGGTGGGGAAATCTGAGGGAAAGATACCACTTGGGAGAGACAGGAGAATATGGGAGGGTAATATTACAATGGATCTTCTGGTAGTGGGAGGTGGGGGTATGGATTTGATCAAGCTTGCTCAGGACAGGTGGCAGGCACTTGTGAATGCGGTAATGAACCTTTCGGGTTCTATAATATGTGGGAAATTTCTTGACTAGCTGCAAACCGATTAGCTTCTCAAAGATTCTCCATGGAGTGAGTAAGTACATAAGTAAGTAAGTAAGTCAAAATTATGGCACTGTAATTTTATTTAGCTGTAGTGTAAAAAGAACATTTTATAAATGTGGTTTTATGAATTAAACTTAATAATTATTCATATTGGGGTACGCAGTGGCACAGTTGGTTGAGGCACTGTGCTACAAACCGGCAGGTCACGGGTTCAATTCCTGATGGTGTCAATGGAATCTTTCATTGACATAATCCTGCAGGCCACACTATGGCCCTGGGATCGACTCGGCCTCTAACAGAAATTAGTACCAGGAATATTTCCTGGGGGGTAAAGGCGGCCGGTGTGTAGGGATGACAATCTTACCATCTTCATGTGCCGATTGTCTTGAAATCTGGGAGTCTCATCCTCCTGGAACCCCCAGGGCCTGTCCAGGCCTATAATGGAATTTCTTTACCTTTACCTTACTTATTCATACTACTGTACTCTGAAAGAGAATATGTTGACTGTGAACGGTTTGTTGGAATCTCGGTGTTGCTAACATGCTTTCACAGAGAATTACTGTGAAGGCATAAAAAGTGTTGTACAAATTCAGGAAGAGGAAGAATAACATTTTCTGTCAAAAATGCCTCTTGTCACATGTGGGAAAATATGGAGCTTGTGTGTGCCATTGAAGAGGCCTGAACCTTGAGAAGCAATCAAATAAACACTTCTCTATCTCCTTGTACTCAGCAGATGGTACAAATTCAAAATTTGAATTTGCCACATTTGACTGTGGCCAGTCAGAGTTTGCAAGGAGTAACAAGGTATGGCTATCACCAGTGAGTGCCATCAGTCATCTTACACAGTTCTCTATGCTCACAACATGCATTTTCTCCATAGAAGGTCCAGAGAAAAAGTCATTCTGCATAGGTTCTAACTCTTCAGTATAGATATTCAGGCTTAAAAAGCTTTTCCTTGTGGTGTGCTGTACTCTTGTCCCATCTGAGAAATAAACTACATTAAAGAATGTGGCAGAGCCAACCTAGTCTTTTATGAATTTTATCGACTAACAATGAAAGAGATACCTACAGCTGTGGTATGATTCAGAGAGTTTGAGACAATTATCAAATTGTTACTACAAAACTCAGTATAGTAAAATTCCAGCAGTAGGTACTGAAATGCTTAAGTTTCATCTTGCAAAATAAATTAAAGATTTCTGTAACATCACATAATCCATACTTACTCCATGGAGCAGAGTCCTTCTTGAGAAGCTAACCAGTTTTCAGCTATTCAAGAAATTCCCGCATTTTAAGGAACCCAAAAGTTCATTACTGTATTCACAAGAGCCTGCTACTTCTCCGTATCCCCAGCCAGCTTGATACAACCAAACCTCCACATCCCATTTCCAGAAGACCCACCTTAATATTATCCTCCCATCTACACCTAGGTCTCCCAAGTGGTCTCTTTCCCTCAGGTTTCCCCCACAAAACCATGTATACACTTCTCCTCTCACCCATACATGCTAGATGCCCCACCAATCTCATTCTTCTTGATTTTATCACGTGAACAGTATTGGGTGAGGAGCTCCTCATTATGTAGTTTTCTCCACTCCCCTGTTACCTCGTCCCTCCTAGACCCAAATATTCTCCTCAGCACCGTATTCTCAAACACCCTCAGCCTACATTCCTCCCTCAATGTCACCGACCAAGTTTCACACCCATACAAAACAACAGGCAACATTATAGTTCTGCATATATTAATCTTTAAATTTTTGGATAGCAACCTGCAAGACAAGATTCTGCACTGAATAACAGCAAGCATTCTCTCAATTTAATCTGCTCTTAATTTCTTCCTGAATAGAATTTTGATTTGTTAAGGTTGGTCCCAAATATCTGAATTCTTCCACCATTTCAAAGGAATTATTTTCAATCTTTATACTGTGACTTCTGTTCTCAAGACATGCCCATGTAGTTAGTTTTATCAGTATTTACTTCTATTCCAATCTCCTTACTAGCCACTATCAAAGCTTCTGCATTTTTGTTTATAGTATGCACGCGTCCTCACAATATATTAACATCATCAGCATAAACCAGAAGCTGATATGTACCATTTAATTTCAAGCCATCCTGGTTTACATGAACCCTCCTAATGGCATACTCTACACCAAAGTCATCACATGATACAAATTCATACAAATATACAATTTTATACTCTGACACAACTTTATTACATAAAATATAATTAATTAAAAGAATATAGTGGCAACATGTTTCAGCTTTCCTGAAGCAATCTTCAGGCTGTAACTTAAAAGGGCATTAATATACAATTGACAATGACTTAAAATTATGAGAGCTCATTTGCATTTCTTGAATAATTTAATATATTAGAATATAAAATGTAAAATATACTTATAAAATATAATATAATTAACATAAGGTAATATATACATGTAAAATAGAAACTTGTTTATGATGAGTATTTTATGTACTGAGCAGTCTTGTAGAAGCTGTAAATGTTGTGGAATTATTTAAGATCCGTACCACAACATTTACAGCTTCTACAAGACTGCCCAGTACATAACACTCACATCATAATCAAGTTTCTCGTACATGTGCCTATTATCTTATTTTAATTACATTATATTTCATAACTATGTTTTACATTTTATATTCAAATATATTAATCAAGAAATGAAATGAGATCTTGTAATTTGAAGGCATTGCCCCTTTAGGTTACAACCTGAAGATGGCTTAATGAAAGATGAAACATGTTGCTGCTATGTTCTTTTAATTAATTATATTTTATGTAATAAAGGTTGTGTTAGACTATAAAATTATGTATTTATATTAATCATCGAAAACACAACGGGGATGCCTCACCTGAAAAAAAAAAAATACAAACAATTCTCCCTGTTGAATTAACACTTTAGCATTTTCAGAACACAGTTCTGTGTGTTATATGAATGAGTGATGAATCAGACGACAACTTCTCAGTCACCAACTCAATAAAAATCCACACATGTCCTGTAAGCAGGATGGAAAGTCTACAAAGAAGCAACCTACAAGTCTATGCAGAAAGATTCAAGGAGGAAGTGTACTGTCTATAGAGAAGAAGAAGTTTGAACAGTTGAAACATCAATTATAAGCTAAAATTTAAAATCCAAAATATATACCAGAAAATAGCAATCAATAACACTGGCCAACAAAATTTAACCTTTTTTTTTGTCCCACGAACTTCAATAGATTAACTTATCAGTACTTTTTATACTGAATTCAGATATGTATACAGAATTTTTCTATCAGGCAGGGTTTAAAAAATAAAGAGGAATTTAAATGTGCAAAATAGTACTTTACATGCTCATGAAACAGGCAGAAACTTTCCTCTAAAATGTAGAGGCGTATTACTTTCACTGGTATTTGGCGTCAGGTACATCCCTCTTATTGTCCAGTAATAATCTGCCAACATACTTGAGGTCCACTTGCCTTGGTACCACTTTTCCATAGCCATAATGTCTTGGTAAAATCTTTCACTGTGTTCGTCAGTGACTTCGCCAAGATTTTCTGGGAAAAAATCCAAGTGTGACTCCAGAAAGTGGATTTTCAGACTCATATTGCATCCCATAGCTTTGTACGAAGTCAACAGGTCCTACACAACATCCTGATAGTTGACTGCTTTGTGATTTCCTAAGTTCTTGCAAATCCTCTTAAATGGCAACCATGCATTTCTTGAAAGAAAGTCTCATTCCGGTCTTCATCGAACTGTTTGTCTTGCATCAGTTCCCCGATCAGGGGTCCTATAAATATACCCTCCTTGATTTTTGCATCACTCACATTTGGGAACTTATTCCTCACATATTCGAATCCACGTCCGATTTTATCCATACCTTTCACAAAGTTTTTTGTGAGGCCCAGCTTTATGTGCAAAGGGGACAGATAAATTTTCTCCAGAAGAACAAGAGGAGGACTGATGACATTTTTCTCCCGTGGCGTCATTGATGTTCGTTTAGGCCACAGTTTATTTACATAGTGATTCTTCTTTTCCCAACCATCCCACTCGCACAGAAAGCAGCAATATTTTGTGTACCTGAGTTCCATTCTGAGTAACAGTGCCACAACACTGAGATCACCACATAACTTCCACTTAAATGCATCATACTCAATCTTTCCCAACAGTAGCTTCATGCTTTTGTAACTTTCCTTCATGTTGGCTGCATGTGCCAAAGGAACGGACGGGAATCTGCTTCCGTTGTGGAGTAGAACCACTTACAAGCCCACTTTTGATGAATCAATGTACAAGTGCCATTGATCTGGGTTATATTCATGGCCAAGAACTTCCATAACAGAACAAACATCATTGCAAAATATGACACCATCTTCCTGGGAGAAGATATCCCTGAATTCTTCATGGTGCCCATGGTAAAAACACATCTTAGTGTCCTGGCACAGAAGATTCCAACCTTTTAACCTGGAGCCTAAAAGTTCAGCTTGCTTCTTTGACAGGTTCAAATCACGTACGTCATCATTCAGGTCCCCTTGAGTCAGCAGATGTGGTTCACTGGAAGAACAGGCTCCTGCAAATGTTGGATCACAATCCATATTGTTGTTAGCTTGGCCTTCATCTTCATCACTTGACTCACTGTCACTCAGTGAAAGGTGTGGGTGATAGAGAAATTCTGGAAACATACTTGAATTCAGCATCCAAAAATACATCAGAAATAGACATTCTTCCTCATGGGACAAAATCTTTGTTGACAATTGTAATAGGTGGGTTGTACCTGACTGCCCATTTTTGTCATGAACACTTAAGCTAAGCATGAAGGTAGAATATTGTAATTTCATAAAAATCTATAAAGTAAATTATATCGTATCATTTATTCTCATAGAATAGATCCTTACAGGATTACAGAATCCATATGGTTATGGAAATATAACACTGTACATAAAAGTAACAAAAATATTTGCTTAAGAAGCACTGTCAAGAAGTGAATTCAGTATAAACGTGTACAACAATTACAGTTACTAGGCCTAGTATGATGTTTGAGGATTAAACATAATATAAATTATTTTGTATAACAAATAATGACATGAAATATCATTTAAAAGGACACAGTACTTACTGGACAATAAATAATTTACTACACCACTGCACAACAGATTAAACTAAAACTAAACTCCGTGGCCCTAGTCCGCACGTGAACCATACCGACAGAGCGGCCGCCGCTGGTCGGCAAAGTTAGTGCCAACCTTTGCGGATAGAGGGGTGTCACGTGGTCAGCGCAACGGCTCCCCACAGCCGTCAATCTCTGTTTTCTAGACCTGGAGCCGCTACTTTTTTCATTCAAGTAGCTCCTCAATTGACCTCACGAGGCTGAGTGGACCCCGTTCCAGACCCACTATTACTCAGAAAATCTGGTAGCGCCG
>Ga0131853_10024765_pt1 | contig 10820 bp, 7 predicted proteins | sample TergutLab28metaG_FD_92764 | JGI IMG/M metagenome (GOLD analysis project Ga0131853, IMG submission 92764) | Labiotermes labralis P1 segment gut microbial communities from Petit-Saut dam, French Guiana - Lab288 P1 (version 2) (version 2) | ecosystem: Host-associated > Arthropoda: Insects >... | reverse complement strand
GTTCGTGATCCTGTAGCCATAACACGGACACACTTTATTTCGACCGTCGCAGGATATATTACTGCTAAAAGGGACTAAGTACCAACTGTCTGTATATGATAAAATGCCAATGCTAAATTTTCTTTAAGGCCTGTGCTACATTTCAGTTTAGTTTCTGCCCTATTCGAGAAGGACGTTTTGAAATCTAAGATAAACAGGATGCATAAATTCGCCCATATAAATAAATAGAGGTAATTCCTGGCAGTTCAGTGAGATAATGATTTTCCTCTAACTTACTACATACTTCATTCGCCAATTCCGCTGGGGTTACAATTCCAATTGCAGTTTGATATATAGAAATAAACAGACTGATCTATAAATATTAGAGCGATAAACCAGCTGAAATAATATGGCATTTCAATGTGTTACCACTTGTTCCAACTTCATAATAATAAGCTGGACTGAATGTTAATTTTCGAGTCAGCACTCTGCAATGTCTGTGTGTGAGAGAGCCAGGTTCCTGTCCCCAAACCGGATATCTGAAATGGTTTGGGACAGCGAGAGTGAAGAAGCTGGGGCATCGAGCGACTGCATAATTCATTTAGGCAATGGAATTTTATGCATTTTTAGACAACCGCTGAAATATCTCTGTTTTAGTTACTCTTTCCTTGACGAAATAAGAAAATATGTAGACTTGATTCCCCCTCGTAAAATATGCTGGAAATGATGACGCTAGTCGGTAGACTCAACAGCACTCAACAAAGTTTAGTGAGTCTCGGTTCGTGAAGGGGACGCAGCTAAAATGTCGCGTGTGAACTGCGATTGTTGTGAAGAAAAAAGTTGTTAGTGAAGTTTTGAGAAAGTATGGTGTGCGTGTGAACTAAGATGATTTTTCTGACACTACCAGGCAAAGGCATAACTCCACAAATCTTCACGCTGAAATTTCCTGTGCATACATCAGGCCCGAAACAGAAACATGAGTAAAATAAATTAAGAATTATAAAACTTTTAAATTAACTTCCTGCGTGTAGGCACTAAAGATTTCTACTGAATCAGTAGCGTACCCAGGAATATTGTTCGAGGGTTCCAACAAATTCAGTTGAGGACAGACAGAATGGGGATCTGTGGGCTGTAGCCACCTAGTCAGGGGTTCTGGAGGCAGCTGTAATTTGGTACAAGAAATTTCAATTCATATAGTAAAATTTTCTTAATTTTTGGTACTTTAAGACTATGACGACAACCAATTTATTTGTCATTGCTAATGTAAAACAATTGCGAACCTAGGTAGTTTTAGAATTTTACTGCCTTTTTTCCGAACATCTTGGGGTGTTGGTGTCCTAAATTCTGCAATTTTTAACAGTTTTCAAAATAGGGTTGAGTTTAGCACGATTTTGGAGGGCCTTCTGTATTTCAGGGGGGGTTTGAAACCCCCCCCGGGTACGCCACTGTTACTGAAACTTTTCTTGAACTGAAATATCTCTGATTTATTCGCAACAATGCAGATTATTTAATTGTTTCATCACCTTTGGTTCATAATTTATAAGCGTTTATAGGCAACCATGCACAACTATTTAAAGGGCTGTCTAATATAAACACCGTACCGTGGGCACGAAAACTTAATTAAATGCCGTACTGCGTTCGTAGGATAAAGGTTAAACCCCATAGAACAAATTTGGGGTATCGTGAAAACCAGAATAGCTGCGAAAAATGTTACTTTTAAGCTGCAAGATGTTCAACAACTGGCAGAGCAGAATTTTTCCGCTGTGACAATGGAAGAGTGGGCTACTGTATGCAGACATGCTAAAGCTGTGGAAGAAGAGTACTTGAGTAGAGAGCACAAGATGGACAGCGTCATGGAAAGAATCACAATCAATGCCGATGATGATGATGATGATGACACGTCAGAATCTACAGTTAGTTATGAAGATGATGATATACATGAAGTTGGTCCAATCGTCAGTGACAGCGAGTGAAGTGAAGTGAAGTGAGTAGTGAAGTGAGTTATGGTGAAAGTTCTTGTGGATAAAGTGAAGTGAAGTGCGTTACGGTGAAGTTCTGGTGGACCAACAAAGTACCACTGACCTTATAATGAGGGTACTTGATTATATTGTGACTATTTCATTTTGGTATCTTGTACTGTGTTTGTTTTCATTTGTATTGTGGTTGTTTTAAATTGTTTTGTAATGTGTGGGTATGTGTGGGTTTTGTAGGGTATGTGTGGGTTTTGTAGTGTGTGTGTGTGTGTGGATTTTGTAATGTGTGGGTGTGTGTGTGTGGGTTTTGTAATGTGTGGGTGTGTGTATGTGTGGGTTTTGTAATGTGTGGGTATTGTAATGTGTGCATTTTGGTAATATGTACACTAGCACTCTTCGGCTACCCTGACTGAGGTTTTGCCGTGCTTTTTCCTGTTATAAGGCAAATGCCAGGGTAAAACTTGCAAAGACGGGGCACGGCCCGCACTTTTGTGTGTAAATGTGTACTGTACTACTGCCACCGTGTGTCAACAAAAAATGCAGTTGACAAATATATCGTATCATATATCATAATACGGGAAACAACTGAACTCACTGTGTCAACAGTAGTTAAGTGTTATATGGAAACAGTGATGTTGAAACTCTCTAATTTTACTCCTTAATTCACAGCTTACCATGCTGCTAGCCAACTTGCTGCATGTTTTTATTGTTGGTAGTAATGCTGGATAGACCATGTTCCAACGTATAGTGCAAGGCTGCTGGCTACCCACTCCATTTGCATCTTTCCCCTTCACTTCCCCTCCCATGCGTCACCGTGTGCCATCAGGTTCCAAACGCACTATACTTATGAATGTTTTGGTGCAAGAACATCACACTCTTAACAACTAGATTCTTTTAATGTGGCAAAGTTTACTATTCTAACATCATTAACATTACTATCCTGTAGCAGACTCTCAAGCCCAATTGTCAGTTTGAAAATATACTCTTTCCCCACTTTTGCATTAAAATCTCCCAACAGAATTTTTGTATGGTACTTAGGAAAATGATCACAACCCTGCTCTAATTCCTCACAAAAACTATATCTGAACCATCACTTTTCTCCTCAACTTGATGCATGCACATTCAGTACAATGATATTACACCAGTGACTTCTCAGAACTATATACGACACCCTACTGCTAATAAACTCTACTATCTTTAACTGTTGATACTATTCTGTGGTGTACAAAAAATACTGTTCCCAATTGATGATATTTGTTTCCTTTTCCAAAGAAAAAATTACAATCCCCAGCTCTTAGCTTGCCCCCTTTGTCCCACCTAACCTCTTCTATACCCAATAAATCTAATTTATATATTGCTAATTCCCTGGCTGCCACTCTAAGTGAACCTGCCCTATACATGCTCCTAACATTCCAAGTACCAATCTCACGTCGCTATTTCGTTGCTTAGGTCGCACCAAAGGATCAGTCCAGATCCAGGGCTTTGGGTGTGAACATTTTGTAACAAGGTAAGTTTTAACGATGAGAATATGTTAGCACCTCATCCAACCCCCAAGCTGGAGGACCACCCCTTGTCTGCCGCCTGAGACTGCTTATTCAATATATTTGCAGCTACGCTCCATATTGGGGCTGTTCCTTATCACGGTCAAAACTGTGCCTTACTGAGGAAAAATAAAGAAACTTATTTACTTGTTTCAAAATATAAAGGAGAGAATAATTTCAAAGGGCTAGGGAAAATAGAGAGACAAGGAAAGGAAACATACAAATAAATGGGTTGCCACTCAATTTCTATATTTTTGTCCACCATTAACACAGATGGCAAATCATATGCAGTGTGGGTAAAAGGACTGAGACATACTGTCAAGCTACTATTCCAGCACTGACCCCCCCCCTCCCCCCCAAAAAAATTCTGGACTACATAGAATCAGGATTTTCCCCAAGCGAAAAACCAAGTGAATGCATGGATTTCTTCAATAACAAGCATTACAGGGGGGAGCTCACCTGTGTATCTGAAGCACCTGGAACAGACGTGCCTGTTTTCCCGTATTCTTGCACAGTGTTCTTCAGTTCTGTATTCTCAGCCCTCAACTACAAATACAATAACAATATCAAGGCACTGTTTCAAAACCCATTATGTCACTCATGCTTTTGCATATTTAACATGTTTATGACAGAAACGAAACGCTTGACACTCAGCCAAATGACAGCATTTCATAAATATGGGAGAACTTTTTTGGTATTTTCTACAAATGTACACACCAAAAAGTAACAAAGTAATAAAAAAGCTACAATAAAAATAAAATCTGTGACAACAATAAAAAAAAAGTTTACATAAACATTAAGTTGAACAAGTCGAAAACAATCACACAGTTTAAATAAAATGTACCAGGCTCAATCACGAAAAGCAAGAAAATAATTTGCATAACAATGAGAGTTCTCATTACCACTTTTACTTACAGCAACTAAAAACTTGGAAATATATACCACTTTGTTCTGTTTTAATACAACAGTCCATACTGACTTGTAGAAATCACCTTAAAATATATGTACTTCAATGTTCATTTAATCAGATGTAGTGTATGTTAGTGCACTATTAACTTCTAGACCAGCAAGTATCAGAAAATGCTGGCTACAAAAGATATATATGGACATCACGAATTCACTAGACAATTCCTGGATGAAGGACTGTTGTATTAATACTGTACAAGGTACAACTGTCTTATCTTCTCTGATTTCCCCAAGGTTCGAGTTGTGTTTTTCGTTTCACACAAAGGAACAAACCAATACACACTGGTTTGCATATCTGCCCTCAGGGAATATTTATTGTGTAGGGTGCATCAGACAGACTTCAAAATATCTGCTCTAGCCAATGATAATATTTTATTGGTTTATTCACAGTTATATTAATTTTAACATAAACTTTTAGTAGATGGCAATCTGTTTAGCAATTACATTTATGTTCCAAATGCACAGCACACAACTCTCATCTCAAGTGGGTGCAACCGCAAACGTCAATGTCTCGTCTACAACTCACTGAACTATCTCACATGATGAACAAACTCCCACACTTGAACAGTTTATATACACACACACACACACACAAATATATATATATATATGTGTCCATGCATCATACTATGACCAACACATATGGTGGGTGGATGTAGAGCTCAATACACTTTCAATCCTGCCACCATACAAAGGCTAATGAAGAGATTTACACCCTGGCCATTTTTTCCAAGGAAAGGGTCCCCAGAGACCACAGGATGGCAGGATGGGTGGACCCTGCAGCCATCTGGATGCTTTAGAGAAGAGAAAAATTTCTCAAATGTGTTGGGGAATACTGATTCCTGTAATCCAACTCACAGCCCAAGCACCATAATATACTGACTGAACTCTACCATTTTGATGTGGTATATAATTTTATGCATAGAGTTCAATCATACCTTAAGAACTAGCTCCTTGGTCTCAGCAAACTTGGCCTTGTGATTCTGATGAACCTTGAACACCTCCTCCTGCCACATGGCAAGTGTATTGAACTGCTGCCTCATTGCCAAGTTGTTCTGTTGCAGAGTTTCTAAAGACAAATGACCTGCTTCAGCACATTCTAAAAGATGGTTGGTTAATCCCAAATTTTAGTAAAATATCAAGTAAACACAAGTTCTATCACACACAAATATATCATGTATTTTTTTAAGTCTGTAAAATATGAAGTTAAAAAATCAACACATGAAAAATCACTCAGGGAAGTGAATTTTCCCTCTCAGAGCATGGGGTTTTACGTTTTTCAGAACATACAGATTGGCAATACTACAGTGCATAGGAAATATGGGGGTTACATTCCCCACTGCTGTGTTTACAGTCATCAGATACATGAAGTTAATATGAGAAATAAAACAGCAACCACACCTTACTATTACCCTGCGTAAGTTAGGGGGTGTCCACACTATAACTTCAGGGTTAGTTTCTTCACACTATGGTGGTGGTAGTTGCAACAACAGTGGTAATGGTGATTTTGCACACCAGCATGTAGACTACAGCAGCTACTATGATCTTGCATAGACAGGATAAAATTTCTGCATGAAACTGTACTCATGCATGTAAATTACATATTCCCACTTCCTTACATTTGAGATAATCTACCATCTACTGCTGCTGAACAGAAGACACACCTTTGTCTCAAAATATGGTCATATTAGTCATGTGAATAACTTGTGCGAAGTACTGTACATGGATGGTCAGCATTTTTCCCTTAAACAATGTAGTGATATTACAATAAGAACAATCCACAGAACAAATATCTTAGAACTGTAACATCAAAACTACCTTTGAGTTGCAAATTTTCTTGCAATACATCATGAAGCCTTTTCTGAATCTCTTCTGGACTTAAATCCGTTGGTAGGGAACCTGGAACATAACTGGAATTCTGCAAACTCTAAAACAGAAATAACATAGGAGATGTAAGTACTGTATCTCTCCAATTTCATATGGCATCATTCAATATATACAGAAATTCATGAAATTCACAACATGGTTCTGTGCAGAATAATTTGGAGTACTATCAATTTCAGGAGTTTGAACAAAACTGGAAGAATCACGCTCGTAAAATGTTACCTAACTTACGTGGACCACGTTACTAAGTAAGAACAATGGTCCATATAAGAAACATGGCCCCTCTCAAGTCAACCTATTTTGCCTATTTTTACTCTACAATAAAAACATGGAATACTTATCTGGGGTAATTCATCCAACGGTGGAAAGATATTTACTTTACAAAAGAACATTGTTAGGATTATAGCTGGCACAAAACTTAGAACTTCATGTTTATGTCCATTAAAGAAACTAAAGATTTTACCTGTTCCATGACAATGAACTTCAATGTAAATAATCATGAACATTTTTCAAACAAATTCATCAGTACATAACATAGCATTAATATAATGAATGAGCACCATCTTCACAGACCAACTGCCAAGCTTTCATGTTTTCAGAATTTTCAACAGTTTAGCATTTAAATACACACTTCTTTCGCTCCATTGATGAATTTTTTATGTTTATAAATGACCCATAATACTGTGCCTGATACCTGTATATTTCCACTGTTATAACCGTGTATGTCTTGCACAATTAGTATATTATTATATGTTTCTGACATATTCCACATCCTACTGTCCTTTTAGCAAACTTTCTGATCTATGCAATTTGCATGAGTGCATGTCTTTTTGTTTTAATGACTGATGTTTTGAGCAAATATTATTTAAACCACAGTCTTGGAAAACAAATAAAAGATGTGTTGAGGACTGAGGTCCTCTGCGATGTAATGCTCTGACACTGGGTGACTGGTTCCTGTTGTTCCAAAGGAATACTGTACTGTCTGCCCCTTGAAGACAAGAAGACCCACTCACCCACAACATAGCATCATGTCACAGAAGGAATGAATCCTCAGGAATGCAGTTGTGGGAAACTCAGATCTTGCATCAAGAAAGATGCTACTGCTCTTGTTTTCTAAATAAGTTTTTGTTTTAACCCTGACACCAAAGCTGGAAATTTTGATGTTGGTGAACATGTGAATATTTTAAGACCCAAAAAAATAACATTATGAAATACAAGACATTTTGTGGAGAAAAAGATGGACTTTTGCAGCATGTTACAAAAAAAAATCAGTAAATATACTGGTTAACTAAATATATGAAATAAAATCATTGTGTGGTAGAATACGGTACAACATATATGACTGATGGTGGCTGAAGGTTAATATGAACAACACCGGTGTTAGGGTACATTTTTGAATGCAAAACACTGTCTAAGAGTAGCATAAAGGACTGATTCCTGTCATCAGATTTCTTCCACTAGCCACCTAAACCAGACTGTAGAAGATGCATGCTATGAGAAGAAAGCAGAATCCTGAATATATTTTATATCGCTGTGGTATGGTTAGAACCACTGCTGCATATTCTAAATTGACAAGATCTGAATCTCGACAGTGTCTGATAATCAACATATGTTCCTATTACGGACTATGGGCATGGCTGGTATCATTCATTATACTGCTACTCCAAGTGGTGGCATCAGTATGTCCTCAGCAAGCTGGAACTTGTCAATGAACTAGTCCTAAACTGTCAATGAAATTGCTTGCATAATCATGTTCTCATACCACTTGTCATGATCTAGAAGACTTCTTTATCAGGTAAGCGGAGGAAAATGTTAAATTGTTGGAAACTATCAAAAGGTTCTTATTTAACTTGTGGGTGTAAGCACTGCTTACAAAAATATCTAGCCCCTGATTTGTATCATAACATGTTCTACATTTGTGGCTTACGCATATGAAGGAGCCATAATGTGAAATAAGTTCTATTGAGTCTTCAGGTTCTATAAAATGACAGGAATCTAACTAGCTAAGCATCTATTAGCTTCACATGAGGGTTCCAAGCAACAGAGTTCATTCATTTAATTTCATCTACATGGCATTAACACTGCAAAATACTTATGAAACTTTTACAGGTAAATGAACTGTATTAAGCACCTGGATGCTAGGATGCAGTGGCAACATCCACCCATGATCGCAAAATAAGGCAATATGCATGATAAAAATAATGAAAACTGTGATAATGCATGCCATAATTATGACAATTAGGTACACCAGACAGCAATTTGATTAAAACTTAATTATATCACAATTTGGTGAAATGTGTACGACATTGTTCCTGGCATAACAGAGACACGACATAACGCAGAGCAAGCCTGTACACTGCACCAAGAAAAAAAGGAGTAAACCCACTGTCACTCTCTGTATTAACCTGTTATCTAGGTATACATGATTCTGAATTCTGAAGATGTCAAAGAACCAAAGCACGTACAATTCTAAACAGCCCCATACTATTACAAAAATAAATGGTGCCCCCTCTGGAAGTCTGAAATGTAACCTTAGATACTGTAACATGTCACTTTCTGTATTGACACGTTGCATACATACATGGTTCTGAATTCTTAATATGTCTTACAAATCGCCAGTGCATGTACAATTCTAAAGAGCCACGAATTACTGCAGAAATAAATGATGCCCCCTGCTGGATACCTGAAATGTAGCCCTTGAATTCGTGCCACAATGATCAGTATGTTGCTAACGCCTTCTAAAAAAACCCCTGGGGATATGAAAATTGTACAACAATACTGACCTGGCTTTCCGTACGAGTTATGTCGCCTGTGTAGCTGTTATGCGGCGAAACTGCCGGATATACCGCGGACTGTTCAGACATAAAAGACGCAAATTGATTATTTAGCTCCTGAGGCGGAGATCGCTCCAACACAACGAAAGATTCGTCAACGGACAGGGAAGAAGGTGGACCCTCTTCACGCACACTTTCGTTTACTTTCACCATTTTCTTTACTGAAAACGACAAACAGAATGAACACCTTTTGATTACAGTCCTAAAAGTACTTACGCCACCGAAATCGCAAACATATCTCTACCTGAACAGTTACGGATGTAACACAATCCCCGTTTATTAATGTCACCGCAACTTTACTAACAACACCAAGTTCATTGCGCAACATTCGAACAACTCCCCGAACCTTTCCCCTTCTACCCCTTCCCCAGCAACCAATTATGGCATCATGATCGTGATTCAGACCCGCAGGGAATCAACAGTTGCATATAGCATGGATTAGAGAATTGAACAATGCAGAGCAAAGATTTATGTAACGGAGGCACATCCGTGGTTCGGGGTGGGTGTTTTTTACACGCTCCCTCCACTGAATCCAATGGCACATGTTGATAAGGGATCCGTGACCAGTTTCCAGCGGATACGTGGATATATTTCTCATATGGATGCTTTCGAGTTCACTTATTTTTTTTAAATTGAAGGAATAATGTGTTTTGTTAAAACTTCTATAATTGCCAATGTGATTGAAGATGAGTAAACAAGAGACAATAGTAAGGTGATTGTAGCTCATGAACAAGAATTTGAAGGCGAAGAAGGTGCCAATAAAGATGGAATGGTGATCCGGGAACCGATTAAACATGGATCTAAATTTTTTTTTTATGCGTATTGGACCGTGCATCGTCTTGATATTTGAATAAAGGTTGACCAACTAGATGACACTTGCTTTATTATATATTGCTCAACATGTGTCAGACGTTAATACGTCCATCTTCAGGAGCTAGCGAGTACTTGTGTTGTGTAGGCTGACTTGAGGCGTGCTGATGTTATGTAGCGGGGGTTGTCTGTTGGTGATGTGGTATCCGAGTGTAGGCTGAGATACATCACCAACAGACAACCCCCGCTACATAACATCAGCACGCCTCAAATCAGCCTACACAACACAAGTACTCACTAGCTCCTGAAGATGGACGTATTAACGTCTGACACATGTTGATCAATATATAATAAAGCAAGTGTCATCTAGTTGGTCAACCTTTATTCAAAAATGGATCTAAATTCTGAAGACACGAATACAAGAATTGGGAGGGGGGGGGGTGTATTTTTGTCCATGAAGATCTTGAATTCTCCTCTATCTCACTTGATAAATACTGCAAGGAGAAGGATATTGAGGTTTGTGCTGTAAGGCTAAAAATAACCCATTCAGTTAAATAATATTAGCCATCTACAGGTCACCTTCAGGTAACTTTACAAATTTTCTGAAAAACCTAGACAGTATTTTGAACACATGGCAGAGTAATAAAGTTGAATTTGTGATATGTGATGACATAAATATTAACTACTTAGAAAACTGCAATAAAAGGCAACAACTAGATGCACTATTACAAACCTATAACCTAATAGGAACAGTATCATTTCCCACACGTAAATCTAAGGCATCTACCACCGCCATAGACAACATATTCATAACAAGGACCAAAAATTATAAT
>Ga0131853_10024763_pt1 | contig 10820 bp, 9 predicted proteins | sample TergutLab28metaG_FD_92764 | JGI IMG/M metagenome (GOLD analysis project Ga0131853, IMG submission 92764) | Labiotermes labralis P1 segment gut microbial communities from Petit-Saut dam, French Guiana - Lab288 P1 (version 2) (version 2) | ecosystem: Host-associated > Arthropoda: Insects >... | reverse complement strand
CCCCCCCCCCCCCCACTGTCTAACACGTCGATCCGACAGCCAAGATAAGTGAAAGACAGCCGGTCTTCGGAGATATGACACCCTGCAGCTTGGTAGACAGGTACCAACGTTTCGAAGAAACCTGCTGCTTCCATGTGCATGTCAGAACAGTGACACTGGAACTTTGTGTCGTTCTTGTGCTGCACGAAGGAGCAATTAACGTTAGTGCCAGAATTAAATATTAAAAAAAATATTCGAAATATACTACTTTAACACTAACAGTTGGACGTAAAAAAACCGCCAGTGGGGAGTCGGACGATGTTTGGTCTTCATCAGATATGGTTAGAATTATCAAGTCAAGAAGAATGAGATGGGTAGGGCGTGTAGCACGTGTGGGAGAAGTAAAAATACATGAAAAATTAAGGTTGGTCAGTAAAACTTAAAGCAAGAGACCACAGTATGAGGAAAATGTAATGGTAAAGATAAAGGTAAAGTCGTCCCTGTCCACGTCATAAAGGAATATAGGGGAGTAATGTTATAGGCCCACTTATTCTTAACTTTGGCACTAGACGAAGGCCAGTGATTAACTTGGCACCCCGGCAGCCTGACCCCCGGCAAAGAGCCCCAGTACCCATTGAACAGGAGGCTGGGCGGTCCTCACAGCATGCAGAACGTTCTGGAAGTGAGAAAAATCTCATACCCCACCGTGCAGTAGAACCCCGGACTGTCCCGCCCACAGCCATGTCGCTCTACAGGCTGTTAACATGGTAGTGATAATGATGTCAAAGAAATGGGACGGGACTGATATGGCTGAGGGTGGGGAAGACTGGCGTGCTGTTGTGAACCCTGTGACGAACAGTCGGGTTCCGTAGAGTGCTGACGGGCCAGTGGCTGCTATAGGGCCGTGCTAAACGGAGTGGCGTTCGAACGGCGAGGAGGTGACGTAGACAGGCCGCTACCTCAATGGCCGCCTGCCTTAGTTTGCCAAATGCGTTCATGCGACGCCGTGCGTCTCACGGGTCCTGGTATGATACAGACTGAGAGCAGCAAATCTGCTGCAGTTACCGAGCTAAAGAACGCCAGACGCTCTACAATGCACAGGACAGTCGACGCTGCAACCAAAATCTGCTGGTCTTAAGCCGACACACAGCTCCGAATCGCCTGTCAGTTCGTCGTTTCGTACTACACCTGAACATATGCCTGCAACGAAGTTTCTTCCAAACGTTTACCAGTATATACGGTGACCGCGGATGTTAATATATGGACCAGGGTTCTCCGATGTTCCCATTGTCAACAAGTTCACGTCCCTGCGCGATGAACAGGCACTGTGTGCACGGCACAGGAAGGATTTTGATTTTCACCAACACTCTGTTTGAACAAATCAGGATTCCCATGTGCTGTGAGTTTAACATACGATGAAAACGGCTCTAAATCATGTCTCCAAACCGCGGCCCGCGACCACGTTTTGTATGTTATGTATATACTATAAAAATCACGCAATAATTTGGGCGGTTAGGTTTGTATAACATTATTATTATCATCATCATCATCATCATCCCCCGTTCGGCCCGAGAACCAGCCTACAATGGATGCGGTCCTTTGTCATAAAAAGTTTGCACACCCCTGCTCTAAACAAAATTCTCCTGCAATTTTCAATGTGACACCTAATATAAAATTTACATACAATTCACTGATATTGTCACTGTGCGCCATTTTAAACAGCCTACAGGACACGTCTCTCTAGACCACAGGGCAATCACCTGTTTTCACTGTTACGTCACAACGACACACGGAACGTCACGGTCGAGCACGTACAGTTTTGGAAGTCCGAGGCTCAAATATTCACCTGGGGACCAGATCTCATGATTGAAGTGTTCCGCGGTTTCCCTCAAACCTTCCAGACAAATGCTGGCATTGCATTTCAAATTAGCCGACTGCCTCTTGCTTCTATATCAATTTAGATTCACTATTGAAAAAACGCCCTATCCTACGTTTCACTATTGACTAAACACCTTCTACTTCGGTTCACTGCGACTAAACACTCTATCCTTCCGTTCACTATTGATTAAACACCCTATCCTTCAGTTCACTATTGACTAAACACCCTATCCTTCAGTTCACTATTGACTAAACACTCTATCCTTCCGTTCACTATTGACTAAACACCCTATCCTTCCGTTCACTATTGACTAAACACCCTAATCCTTCCGTTAACTATTGACTAAACACCCTATCCTTCAGTTCACTATTGACTAAACACCCTATCCTTCAGTTCACTATTGACTAAACACCCTATCCTTCAGTTCACTATTGACTGAACACCCTATCATTCCGTTCACAACTAACACCCTATCCTTCCGTTCACAACTGACTAAACACCCTATCATTCGGTTCACTATTGATTAAACACCGTATCATTCCAAGATATAAAATGTGAACCACTGCAAGCATCGTAACGTAATCGAAGATTAATATTAAATAAAAATAACACTGAAGTTGTAAGCATACCCGCAACGTCGGCAATACAACCTACCGTTGAGATTGTAGCGTGTAATCATTCAACATTATGTAACAGTCTTATGAAATCTCCAACAGCCACTCATTAGAGACGCTACGCGTTTGTTTACGCAACTTCACTGACGATAGTGGTTCCTGCTGTTGATCAGCAACTTGAGTGGTTACTGCAGCTAAATACGTTAGACACCGTCACATGACGACAGTTGGACGGACGGTCACAGACCGTTTCTGAGCAATATTGCTGACGCCGCTTGGAAGAATTCTGCCTAAGAAACCTCAGAAAGGCCGGATGAAACCTTAGGATATTACAAATTAAATGAGTGGGTGTACTGTGGCATACAATTAGACAGGAAGAGATTTGGGTGGAGACAGCAGTGGATTATTTGATGATTCTGTGTCGGTAACTGCACACACAGACAACTGCAGCCAAAATATCTCCAAAATTTCGCCAGAATAAGAACCGAGTAGCTCATGAGCAAAAGTTTGAAGTCTTACCGATAAGACAGTATTTTCAACGGTTTGAATAACCAGATGAACTAGGTGTAGGTCAATCAAATACATTTCACCGTGTTGGATACGGAATGGGTTTGTGATTATGAATAAGTGGAGTTTGACAGGGAATTGTCATGGCGTAGGTCAGGTACCATTCGTCAGTTTGATTGGAGGGCCAGGGTAGCCAGTCTGGCTACCGAGAGCGCAAATGAATACTTCCTGAACACCAAAAAGCGGGCAGCAACAACGTTGAACTCTAAGGACGGTATCTGAACTGAACGACAAAAGGTTTGATGATTGAATGACTTGTAAATGGGTGGAAACAAGCAGTCTAGCCACGTGCATCATTGCTGGGGACTAGGTGTTCTAGAACTGACTAGACCTAGGCAGCGTCTAACCGTGTCTGGGTTGATTTCAAAGACTGCCTGTCTCACGAGGATGGACCTAGGAAGTTATTCGAAGCAGATCAGAAGCAGCGTTAGTAGTTGATCGGACACACAGGTGTACTGCACCGGATATGACGCAACAACACGTCACTTCATCATTGCACTTACAAATTGTACATATTTTTTTACGTTGTGTTGTCCATGCATCCTAATATAACGATAGTCTTTTTTTTTTACCAACTTGATGCACAAATTCTTTATGTTAATACATTTATTACACTCCTCTACATGTTTCGAGCACCACTGTGCTCATCTTCAGGAGGACAATTGTATTAACACATTATCTGGTATCGCCACTCTCTTTGGGTGACTGTTCAGTACACAGGTTACGAGTATGAGAGTCCTCTCGTAACCTGTGTACTGAACAGTCACCCAAAGAGAGTGACGATACCAGATGCTGTACTAAAACAATTGTCCTCCTGAAGATGAACACAATAGTGCTCGAAACATGTAGAGGAGTGTAAATAAATGCATAAGAATAAAGAATACGTATGTGCATCAAGTTGGTAAAAAAGACTATCATTAAATTGTACGTAGTTTCTTTGATTTCATTCGGGTGTTCAAAAGGGAAGGAAGGACTAGTTTGCGAACGGTAGATCACGAACCCTAAGGGTGCGTACACACCAAAATAGTCGAGTCGAGTCCAATCCAATCCAGTCAGACTGGTGTTCACACCGACCGAGTCGAGTCCAGTCAAGTCTCCGCAAGCGATGGAAAATTTTAACATGCTTGTTCTGCACACGATTATGTGGAGAAGGAGGTGGCGTCGTAAGAGACGGAACATGTGGGTGCACCCGATAAACATAAAGAGACCAGATTTCGAAATATTTAGCCACTTGTATCCGGATCTGCTCGAGGATGAAGAGAAATTCCATGGGTTTTTTAGAATGAATATCGAGCAGTTCTACCATCTGCCACAACTGGTGGGAGAGGAAATACAAAAACAAAACACCAACTATAAGAGGGCGATTACACCTGAAGAAAGACTTGTAATTTTTTTGAGGTACGTCCTATAAAAATCTTTAGGAGACAAGAAATGTATTCTCGATATTATTGGAGCTACCCTTTTTTCTTAGTTAGTGTCCTAGATAGTAACATTATTTACTCCTGTTTACCTTTTATTTCTTCAATTATATATATATATATATATATGAGTGAGAGAGAGAGAGAGTAGTCCCTGTCGTTTTGTTCAATTAGAATTGTAACGGATATTCGAAACCAGGATCTCCTCCATTCATTACCGATTTCTTTCAAGGAGCCCAAGTATTGTCTGCCTATATCAACAGAAGTTAATTTTTGTATTTCTACTCTTCTTTTAATTCCTGCTGGCTGCTCTTTTTTACTCGACCCTCTTTACATTTTCTGATCATGAATTATATTTTCTCCTTCCAGTTGTTCAAAATTGTCCATTTCAGTTTCATCTGGATCAGTGAATGAAACTTCAGTTGCAGTTACTGTCTCTGTAATATTTTCATAGTTCTACGCTGCAATTAGTACTCCAAAAAGTTCATGACACCATAAAATGACAATTTCCCTCTCACCGTAGACCCATTTCCTGATATTTTTCTTTTGATTTTCTTCTTTCCCTCACATAATGACTTCTTAAGTTGTGTCACTTGTCCTTACATTTCTGGGAGTCTGAGAAATAAAGTCTGTTTCAGGTGTCTTGCCAATGGGGAGTTGCTTACGTCTTTGGGATACTTTTTTCGAGTTGGAAAGAATACAGGGCATTATACGTGAGTCCGGAAAACCATTTGGATGGTACTGCAACCAACATATATAAAACAGTCCCTACTTCGGAAATATGGCTGCGAATTGCAGATGAGTTCAACGATATCTGTAAAATGCCTAATTGCATAGGAAGCAGAGACAGGTAACACTGCTGCATCAAATGCCCACCAAACGCAGGATCTTTGTACTTTAATTACGAAGGCTTTCACTCAATGAACTTGTTAGGTGTGGCTGATGCAAACTGCTGCTTCACACTGATTGATGTAGGAGCCCATGGACGTGACAGTGATAACAGTGCTTTTAGTAACTCAAATTTTGGAAAGGCGTTTGGTTCTGGTGACTTAAATATTCCTCCAATTAGAAATATTCCAGGTACAAGCATAAGTATCCCACTGTACTTTGTAGGGGATGAAGCTTTCCCCCTGAAGCAACAAACGTAATCTGAATACAATTAACTCACAGTAAACAAAATATTTGAAGTAGCACATTCCGTTATTTTTGTTACTTCCTTCTTTCAACTATCCCTTGATTAAAACAATGATGATGATGATGACAATAATAATAATAATAATACACTACAAACACATTACACTATCTTTAATTTGAAGCCAGTTGACAGTCGGTTGTCACTCTCTACTACGCCAAAAATAACGTGTACAAACTTTAAATAGAAGGCCTAATAACAATAAGAACATTATTACTATTGTTAGTGGTGCTGTTGTTTTTGTTGTTATGAACATCATCATCATCAGTGTAAGACGCGGTTCCGGTGTTAACAACGCGAGGCGTCATAAATTGCCTCGTGGTCCTTAACTAAAAGGCTAAGCTTTTCCACGTCCATTTCTTCCTCAAGATAGCAGCCGTAAAGCCCGATCACTAGAGTCTGGCTGACGAAAATGGAACATGCGGCATCAAGACTCTTGACTCGGCAAGACTCGTGTGACTCGACTCGACTCTGCTGGTGTGTGTGCACTGCCGCAACTGCCATAGTAAGTAAGACACAGGGTCACTGCCGCGTCTTTGTGAGTCTGACTGGACTGGATTGGACTCGACTCTACTCGACTCTGCTGGTGTGTACGCAGCCTAACGACGCGTATTTAAGGGGTTTTCGTTGACGATTGTTATTGACTAAACGTGATTCAGGGATACGCTTTGTCAGGGTCTCTCTATAATTCAATAAATTCGGCGCTGATCGATAAATAAATTGCACAGTTGATCAAATCATACGATCTAACTTACTAAGCTGCGTGAACAATATTCTGAGCAAGCTGACATGGTGGCGCCAAATATGCCAGCGTCAGGACTCGAAATGTGTTCTCCTCGGCATTCATACTTATCACTAGATCGCACCGGCATAGACAGTGCGGTGCAGCTTGCAACACGTGTATCAGACACATACGAACGTGCTGGTGGGCCCAAGCTGCCCGAGACGCTGGTAATTCTGACGATCCAAGCTGCGGGTCAAGGACGGGCTCCGCGTCCTTGTGCCTGGCTTCAAGTCTTTATTCGAACAGTTTTTTTTCCGACATACCGCTTGGTGGTACCACCAAGCGGTATGTCGAACTGCCGCACAGTCTGACGGTCTCACCACTGGCCTGCATCCTCTGACGCTGTTCGACGTGCCTCGAGACAGCAGCTTCACTCGAGGCGACGGAGTGGTTAGTTCTCTGGCCACGGACTGGGTGGCCGGCGTTCGATTTCCGGGAGGGATAGCATTTTTCCCTTCCCCATCAACCAGCTTCCTGTTTACTGGAGGCTGAAGCGTGGAGCTGAGTCCTGTAGGCTGTAGGCGGATGGCGGCGAGGTGTAGGTGACGCTGGGGATGCTGGCCAGGGCTGGCGAACCCTTCTGTTGGCGCGTTATCAAACTGTCTAAGAATTTCAAAGAAATACTTCCGCATGCCCGTGGGAATTTTAAAGAGCAGAGGTCTTAGAGCCTTCCATAAACTATCATTAATTACCACATTATTATAATTAATGTATATTATTTAATTAATGCATAGTATAATTGTCATGTTTCTAATTACGTACTCAACGAGGAATGAGACAAGGAACAAAATGTGGCAGTAACTAGGCTGTTGCTGCTCCCGTTCAAAAGAAGACTGTAAAACGTTCTGTCCAATGTCACGTATTGTCCCAGTCACCGCCAGGCCGGCGCCCCTAAGATAAATATCCAGTCAACACTTTGCACCGCTCCGACTTGTGTAAAAATGTTTCATCGCAGTGTTATTTGGTAGCAACTGTAAATCATATAGTCTGTAAGCAGTCAGATGCGTGTATATATACACATACTGTGCACAATATGGAGACGCTGGTGGGGCAGAAGAAATGAAAATGGGAGAGAATGCCATGTGTTAAGGAAATCTTTCTGCTTGCCTTAGGTCCGCCAGCCTTGGCCTATGCCCTCCGTATAACCCGAAAGAAAGACGTGTGGAACTAAATGACCCTGCTAGGCTGTCTGACGGTATTGTGCCTGAAGGCAGCGGCAAGTACACAATTTATCTTACCTGTCTAACTACTCACGAATGCAAACGCTTCCCAATTGTTTCCCTCGGGAATCAGTAATATTGTTTTCTGGTACGACGCCTCGTGTGGCTTCGTAATTATGTACAAAAGTTGCGGAAAAATTCTCTGCCTCCATCATCAGGATGCAAGATTAATGTACCCTGAATATGGCGGCAGGAGGATCCTCCGAGGAGTTGGTATCTACGTACCAAACTACAAAGCGTCACATCTCAGACCACAGTAACTTTCACAGCGATCGCGGTCAGCTCTCCACCCTCCAACGTACAGCAGCAACAGGCCGCGCCACACAGGACACCACAGTCGGAGTACACAAGCACACGATGGAAATGTGGGTGTGTTTGGAAGAATGCGGCACGTTGTGACAGCAGATACTTGCAGACGATTGCAGAGCAGCATGAAACAGGACCTACAGCTAACACCATGACGTGAAGAAACACTGGAAGACGTCGACACGCAGCCAGCCAGCCAGCACTTCGTGCCGGTTCATTGGTACAGGACAAGGAGCTGGGGCAGAGTTGACAGTACGTCCACAGCGAACAGACTGCCAGTGTTACGTACTGCGTGATCGACAGTTACAGTTTGCTGGTGTTCGGTTAAAGGGACAGCGATGGAGTTTTAAATAACGTAGGCTGTGCGATACTGGTGGTGGAAACAGCAGTAGGGTAATTGTAGTAGTAGTTGGAGGAGGAGGAATAGTAGTGGTAATAGTAGTAGTGGTGGTGGTGGTAGTATTAGTAGCATTAAGCTGATAGTACTGGATTCTTTTGGGAACAACCGGACATAACCTACCACAGCAGCATTATGAACAAGCCTGTTTGCAGCAGCTGACTGACAGACAGCATTCACACGTAATATAACTTACCGGCACGTTTATAACCCCATTCTCATTACACTTTATATTCCTGGGTCAAGTCATTAATTAATTACAGCTGTGAGAATCACAACGCATTTCAATTATCACAGGTCGTATTATCCAACCTGTGAAAAGCTGATGGACGCGCGCGCGCACAGATACGCTGACGGCATGGTGATTTCATAAAACTGCTTTTGTGTCTTGGGGCACGCGGTGAGGCTCTGCGCTACAAGCCGGGAACTCGTGGGTTCAATTCCCGATGCAGTCACTGTTGTAAAGTTTCCTGGGGTCGATTCAGCATCTAACAGAAATGAGTACCAGGAATACTTCCTGCGGGAAATCTTGAAGCCTCAACCTCCTGGAACCCTCATGGTCTGCCAAGAGCTGTATAGGGATTGCTTTGCTTTGATTTTGTTTCTTAAAGAAGGAAATAATGTGCATACAGTCGATTTGTCAACGGCTAAGACTGGACAAAGGCATACAGGCGTGACGTAATCCCGGAGATACTAGAATACCAAAAGGTCAGGTGCTTATGCAAATTCAAGACAAACAGTGCCTCAGCCTGCACGAAAACAAACAGGGAGAGGGCAGAGGGCCTTGCGCCAGGGCGCAACTGGCAGTGCAGGCAACATTACGTGCGTCTGACACGTTGTCCTGTACAGCGCTCTGCGGACCCTATTACGGCCGAAGCAGCCCTCTCGTCACAAACGTGTAACGACAGTGCTTTAATGCAGGGTTCTAAAACACGGGAAACTAACAAAGGATGACTGACGTGTACGACGTCACCACGTGCGGGATTGTGGGTACTGCAGTGACATTACGAAACATGATATTCATGTAAACACTCATAAAACATAAAAATCCACGTTCTACATGACAGAGTACAGTAAGTATCCTACACTAACCGGACCGTTAATTCTGTGTAAGAAATAACCAATATTTATTGTAAGAGCCACACCGAATACTAAATACAGTAGGTGGAGAAAACGCAGAGTTACTTAAGTTAAAGCGGGTGGTATATATATATATATTAACAGCTGTGCTGTAAAGGGTTAATGGCATCACCATCAATCGCCGGCCAGTGCGCCACCCTTCAGCTGCACACGACCACTCCAAGACACCAACATACACAAAACAAACAGCAACGAAAAGCACATAAACAAGCGATGCATATCAATGATAAACCACGTAGGTTCAAACTGCATACCACTACATGCGATACGTGAGTTTGTGCACGCACTCTCGTGCATTATGAACGCCTGTATTGTAACGTCACATTAGGAACGGTTCTGGCGAAGCAGGAGGCGCAACGGTCGCAGCTCTTGGAACTGCCCAGCTGTCGGGGTCCACGCCTTTGACCACAGTGTACTGCAGTTAACCCCTGAAGCCATGTGCAATCTACATGTACCGCCTACTGTACGTATCATTAAGACACTGTGCAGTCTGTCCACACAGTGTACTGAGTGTAGCGTAAGACGCGCACAAGAAATTGCGATTACTGCCCTCTACAGCAACTAAATTACCGACTGACCAGATCTGTGCTACTCTGAAACGTCGAAACACACAATCTCACGCAACGGCCAGCAATCGCAAATAGACCATAAAATAATAAAAAATTTGATAGGCACAATCAACAGCAGTCACATGCGACAAGTTGCGACCTGCTAGCAGGTCATGTCAGGCTCATATACATTAAAACAACATTAAGACAGCATAAAATACAAGAATAAATTTTCAGCTTGCAGAGTTTAAAGGATGCATTATGGGAGTCAAATAAAAGCAAAGCACGTGACTGGGGCTACTACATTACTTACAGCTAACAGAACAAGTGACTGGGGTTACTACATTACTTACAACAAAAAGAACATGTGACCAGGGCTACTACATTACTTACAGCTAACAGAGCACGTGCCTTGGGCTATTACTTGCAGCTAACAGAACAAGTGACTGGGGTTACTACATTACTTACAGCTAAAAGAACAAGTGACCTGCGCTACTACATTACTTACAGCTAACAGAACACCTGACTGGGGCTACTGCAATACGTACAGTTAACGGAACACGTGATCAGGGCTACTACATTACTTATAGCTAACGGAACACGTGATCAGGCCTACTACATTACTTACAGCTAACCGAACATGTGATCAGGGTTACTAAACTAAACTAAACTAAACTCCGTGGCCTTAGTCCGCACGCGAACTATACCGACAGAGCGGCCGCCGCCGGTCGGCGAAGTTAGTGCCAACTTTTGCGGATGGAGGGGTGTCACGTGGT
>Ga0131853_10024762_pt1 | contig 10820 bp, 10 predicted proteins | sample TergutLab28metaG_FD_92764 | JGI IMG/M metagenome (GOLD analysis project Ga0131853, IMG submission 92764) | Labiotermes labralis P1 segment gut microbial communities from Petit-Saut dam, French Guiana - Lab288 P1 (version 2) (version 2) | ecosystem: Host-associated > Arthropoda: Insects >... | reverse complement strand
TTTCCTGTTATTTGCATTTTACGAGTGTTTTGGGACTGAAAGAGAATTGTTTTTAATAGCGCAATTTTATCGCTTGTGCATATTCACGGAAATTGGATTGACGTGAGGCCGGGATGACGAGGGTGTTGGATAGTGTGAAATTATGGTCATCAATATCTAAAATAGATCTGTGACGGTGGTCTTTTTGCCGTAATCCCGCGTCAGCTCCTGCTTTCTTGTCTTATTGGCACGCTGCGTCGGCATTTCCTTGTCTTACGACAAAAATCGTCACTTTCACAGGTCTGCTTTAGAGATTAATGACTATACTAAAAATTGGTCTCCATGCTCATTAACGCAGATTATTGACAAGCGATAATTGCCTCACTATACTCTCCATGAAATTATCGCAAAACAATAATAAAGGCAGGAAACATTCCATGGCAAAAACTTTATCCCCTAAGGAAAGAATAACGATTTTATTATTAGCAGCCCAAGCGGTCGCTTGTATAATCTTCGCGCTAAGCCCTATTGCCCCTGGCGGTGTGCTTATTTTTATAATGGCGTTCCCTTTTGCGCAGGTGGGGCAGGGGCTTCGGGCATTATCTTTACTTGGCAGTGTGGGCAATGCAATTGCTATGGTGCTGTATACACTGTTTTGCGCGGCTCCTATTTTTATTATTATCCTAATCCGCGAAAAAAAACCAGAAGACATGTTGCTTCTGGCCCTAAGCATTGTGCTGTTTATTGCAATGTACCATATGGTAAACCCTGGCCGCATACCATCCATAGCTGGGCCCGCCCGCCAGGCTGTTCTTGGCGGTATTATTCACTCTATGGTACTAGCATATTTTATTCTGCGTATTCTTCGGCTTTTTACATCCACCCATCTTCAGGGGCTAAATATGTATATGCGCATAATGCTCCATGTTCTCAATGTATTATTTGTTTTTGCCATATTCGGCCTAGGGTTTGGCCAAATGCAAGCGGCCTTTGCAGCCCTAAGAGCTGGTAATATAGGCCACGAGCACCTCCTGGGTACAACTTATGTATTTATTGCCTTAAGGCATATAACCAACGCGCTACCCCACCTGCTAAGCATATGGGTTATTTTTTATGCCCATAGGCTGCTTGAAGCATTGGGCAAAGACCAATATAGCGGGGAAACCCTTTACGCAGCCGGTAAAGTAACATGGGTATGCCGGTGGGCCCTTGGCATGACTGTATTGTCATTTGCAGGTTTTAACCTTTTGCAGTTTATATTTATAAGCCGGTTGCGTGTGGTAGACAGCAACCTTCACTTCCCGGTTACATCTGTGTTATTTGTGCTGGGTACCCTGCTGCTTACCCGGTATATAGGCGCGGGCAAACAGCTAAAAGACGAAAACGATCAATTTATATAGGTGGGGATATGGGGATAAAAGTACATTTGGAAGATGTTTTAAAAACCAGGAATATGACCTCAAAGGAGCTATGTGCCCTTGTTGGCATTACAGAAGCAAACCTTTCAATATTGCGCAGCGGAAAAGCCAAAGGTGTGCGCTTTAACACAATAAATAAAATTTGCTGGCACTTGGAATGCGATGTTGGGGACATATTAAAATTTGATGGGAAAATAGAAGGCGGTGATATAGATGAGTGAACAATACAATGACATGACCGATATAATTGAAACCTCGGCAGAAGAATCTACTCCAAACACTTCAGGAAAAAAGCAAAGACTCTCCGCATTTATATTTTGTGTGGTATTTTTTATGATCCTTGCCATACTGATATCCGCATCCGGGGTGCATTTGGCCATAGACGGCGCGGGTAATATGGATGATGCCCGGCTTATTGGCGTGTTTATCACAACAGAGCATCTTAATTTGCCAAGCAATACCCCCACCATCATAACCGGGCGGGTAAGGCGTAATAACTTTGATGACTTATTCCGCCCAGGGCGGTTGTATGCCCAGTGGTGTGGCGATGCCTTTGAATTTACATTCCCAGAAATAGAAGGGATACCTTTTTTTAGCCCTATCTCCCCACCAACCGGTCAGTCAGATGATATTATCCACTTTTCACAAATAGGGCAGGGCATAAGAAGCCATGGGATGCACATAACCCATGGTGATTACTATACAGGTGTTGAGATGGAAGGCACCATTTATGCCATCCCCGGCTCTGTAACTATTATTTACATGAACCGGGTTTTCCAGACTGCTGACGGGCAGGTGTTTTTGGAAGCGGGCAGCGGGTTTTCATATCATGGGACAGTCAGCGAAGGCCGTGTTTTTTCCTCTACCTTATCCGAAACCAGAACCACTACTGAAAATGGTGCAGAAGCAGGCAATAGTATTTCGGTAACAATTAACCATGTTGCTATGTTTGCGCCAGAAGCAATTGCAGTATTGCAAATGGACGCAAACAATCATGTGATTATGCATACAGTCCTTACGCCAGATGATGTGGCTGCAAAACTGTCATCACCAGGCGCAGGTTTTTACTTAGAGGCCCAGACAGAATATGTGATAGTAGAAACCCACAGGGGCGCAGCCGCTGAAACCGGCAGGGAAGTTCTGCGTGAAATTATTAATAAGGGCGAAGATAGGGCCGATGCCTTTTTTGCCCGGGAGGATGGGATCCTTGTGGCTGGCTGGCTTAGGGTTGTGTGGCAGTAGTGCCTGTAGCCCCAATAGATCATCTCATGATACAATAAAGAAAATAAGTTTCAGGGGATGCTTTAATGAAAAAAATAAATTTATTTGAAGCTCACAAAGAATATATGCCACGGTTTTTTGGGGGGAATACACAATGAAATATTTCATAGGAATAGACGGTGGCGGAAGCCGCTCCCGTCTAGTTGCCATAGACAAAAATAGGAATATCATTGCCCGCTGTGAAGGGGGCACAACCAATCTGGCCGCTGAAACGCATGAAGGTATTTATAACAATATGCAGGATTTATTTACTGACTTGTATGTTGCTGCTGCAAGGCCCCCTAGCGATTGCGGTGCCTTATACATTGGAAGCGCTGGCGCTTCTACGGGAGAAAACGCAAAACTGTTAGAAAAAATCTTCAGAGATATCGGCATAACTGGCAAGATAAAAGTCACTAACGACGCAGAGCTGGCTCTTATGGCTGCAACACAAGAAGAGCCTGGCATTATTATCATTGCTGGTACAGGGTCAGTTGGGTACGCTATAGATAAAGAAGGAATAACCCACCGCGCTGGGGGATGGGGGCATCTTATCGACGATGGTGGCTCTGGCTACCGCATAGGCATGGACGCAATAAAGGCTGCGTTAATGGAACTTGACGGCCGTGGCCCAAAAACTGCCCTGACAGGCATGGTTACAAATTTCTTTGAACAAACCAATCCCGCAGAGATACTAAGCTATGTCTATAGCAATTCCTTTCATAAGTCCAAAATTGCGAAGATCTCCATACTGGTTGAAAGCGCCGCCAACCAGGGAGACAGCGTAGCCATTGCTATTGAGGCCCAAGCCGCAGCAGATTTAATAAAGATTGCCAGGTCTCTAATTCATAGCGCACAGTTGTTTGCACATAATGTTGTATTAAGCGGCAGTATTATTTTACGCAGCAAAAATATCCGCACTCTTTTCGAATCAGCAATCTGCAAGGCATTTCCAGAGATGAAAATAATACCTATGAAAGAAAGCGCGGAACTTGGCGCGGCCTATATGGCCTTAAAAATGGCAAGTTTGCCTTGAACATGTCATAAATTTTCTTTAATAGGTAAAATGAAAATTTATTGACATTATCGAAATTTACCGTATACTGTGACAGTAAGCTTAGGACATTTTACTTATGTTTGCACATATCTCACAGGGCAGTAGCTGCAATCCTGTGGTATCAATGCCGATTTCATAAAAACCAGCTAAGGGCCTATTGTCGTTAGTGGCAACAGGCTCTATAAAGCTTTGTTTGATATGTTTTTTTAAAGCTAACCAGCGCAACAGGAGAAGGGGAGTTAAATATATGGCATCAGCTACAAGTTCAGCCATAAATAATGAAATTTCGGCGCAAAGCCTAAGAGAACAAAAACTCAGCCTAAGGAGGCAAAAGCGCACTAGGCAATGGCAAAGAATCTATAGACGCAGATTTTTGTATTTATTATTTTTGCCGGTATTTGTATATTACGTTGTTTTCAGATACTTGCCCATGTGGGGGCTTTTAATCGTTTTTCAAGATTTCCGCCCTTTCTTAGGTTTTGCAGGCAGCAATTGGGTTGGGCTTGCGCATTTTAGAAACTTCCTTACCGACCCTAGGTTCTGGAATGTGGTTGTAAATACTGTGGTTTTAAGTATCTACGGGATTATCTTCGTTTTCCCCGCACCCATTATTTTAGCGCTTATGATTAATGAGATTAAAAATATGAAGTTTAAGCGGGTAGTACAGACCGTCAGCTATCTGCCATGGTTTATATCAACAGTTGTTGTTGTTTCACTAATATCGTCTATTCTTTCTCCCACTACGGGCCCAATCGGGCAGTTATTTAGGTCCATGGGCCGTGAGCCTATAAATTTCCTAGCCAGGGTTGAGTTCTACAGGACTATTTTTACCTTGTCTAATATTTGGTCTAGTGTAGGTTTCGGCTCAATTATTTTTCTTGCGGCCATATCTGGGGTTGACCAGCAGCTTTATGAGGCCGCGATTATAGACGGGGCTGGAAAGATGAAGCAGTTACTTCATGTTACATTGCCCTCCATCATGCCTACAATTATTATCATGCTTATTTTGCGTATGGGGTCTATCATGGATTCGGATTTTGAGCGTAACTTCCTATTAGGTAACGAAGCTACCCGCCCCAATGCTGATGTTATTGCAACCTTTGTATTTAGGACAGGTATCCACCAAACCAACTTCTCTTTTGCGTCAGCAGTTGGATTATTTAACTCCCTTATTGCACTGGTATTTGTGTGGGGTACCAATAGAATTAGTAAAAAAGCTACTGAAACTTCGTTGTGGTAGGACATGCACGTGGTGGTAGGAGGATACCCAATGGCTTCAATGAAAGCGAAAAATAAAATAAAAGAACCTCTCTCTAGAAAAATATTTGTTGTTTTTAATGTCACATTTATGCTTGCGCTATGCTCTGTCATTATTCTTCCTTTTATGCGCATCATTGCCATTTCTCTTAGCGGGGCAAATGCTGTAAGGCGCGGGGAGGTAGGGTTTTGGCCTGTAGATTTTAATATTGAAGCTTATCGGAGAATCTGGGAAAACGGTGCTATATTTCTGGCTTACCGCAATACTTTATTCGTCGTTATAATTGGCACAGTTGTTAATCTTATCCTTACATCTTTAGCGGCCTATGTTATATCTAAGAACGATTTGCCTGGGGTTAAGTTTTTTACTGGCATGATAGTACTTACACTATGGTTTGGCGGGGGTATGATTCCCACTTTCTTGGTGGTGCAAAGTGTGGGTTTATATAACAGTTTATGGGCGCTTATCTGGCCTACTGCCATATCCACCTTCCATGTAATTATTATGCGGACATTTTTCAAACAGCTGCCTGCCGAACTAGAAGAAGCGGGACTTATAGACGGCTGCAACGAGTTTCATATACTGTTTAGAATTGTTTTGCCGCTGTCAAAGCCTGTGCTGGCCACTGTAGCACTTTGGATAGCGGTATTCCGTTGGAACGACTTTACCCAGCCAATGCTATATCTCTTAAGCCGCAGTTTGTTTACATTGCAAGTGGTGCTAAGAGAGATTGTCCTGATAAATAACCCTGCCCTTTACGGGTTGGAGGGTGCTGCTATTGACGATACCATGGTGGATGTTATTACAGCATCATTGCAGTATGGCGTTATTATTTTTGCTACATTGCCAATCATATTCATTTATCCTTTCTTGCAGAAGCATTTCGTTAAGGGCGTAATGCTTGGTTCTGTAAAAGGTTAGGTGAATTTGACATAAAAGCCGCGCATTTGCATTTCAAATGAGCAAAGGGGCTAAACCCCATAAAAGGAGGAAATCCATGAAAAAGGCATTTTTATTGTTTGCCGTTATGTTGGCTGCTATTTTGATATTTGCAGCATGCAGCGGAAACGAAGAACCGCAGCCAGACCCTGTACAACCTGACAATCAAGAGCAGGCTGACGCAACCCCTGCCCCAGTTGAAGAACCAGGGGATGTAGAAGAACCAGAGGACGATGATGACCGGATGTTTGCGGAAACATTCCGCATCCGTTGGCTTGAAGAGGGCCGTCCTCACCTCTACGATGATAACAATATGGTAGAGCAGATGATTAACGAAATGCTGAATGTAGAAATCGAATACATTCAAATCCCGCACATACAGTTTGAAGAGCAGCTAGGCCTTATCTTAGCTTCCCGTGATTTGCCGGATATCATTAACTTCCTAAACCTTGCTGGCACAGCGGAATGGGCAATGCAAGGGGCAATCATCCCCCTTGATGACCTGCTTGAAAGCCATGGCCAAGACATCCTTTCACACTGGATTGAAGACGACTGGTTAAGAGTACGCTCTGCAACAGATGGCCGTATTTATGGCATACCTGCCATTACAGATGTACCAGGTGCGTTTTCTGTTATGTATCGCCAAGACATGCTGGAATATCTTGAGCTTGAGTCTCCAAGAACTCTGGACGAGTTTATAGCGGTTTTGGAGGCAGTAAGAGATGGTTTTGACGATGTTATTCCATATGCTGGATTGCTAAGGCCTTTCCAAAATGCCTTCGGTATCCAGTCAACAGTTTGGCAAATATATAATGATGAGTATGTAACCCGCTTTACCCACCCAAATTATGTTGAATATCTAGAGCTTATGGTGCAAATGTACAGCGACAGGCTTATTGACCCAGAGTTCTTTACCCGTAACGCGGTAACCGCTAATATTGAGGAGCTGTTCTTCTCAAACCGTGCTTTTATGACAGAGCAATGGGCCGCTTTTGCGCAAACAGCTACTACAACTATCAGGGAAATCCATCCCGAGGCAATAATGATGTCTACAGACCCAATAGTCGGGCCTCACGGGCATCAACAGATTATGGGCAGAAGCCGCTGGATGGCAGCAGGTGCAATAAGCTCCCAAGCAGATCGCCCAGAAGACCTAATGCGTGTGCTTAACTGGTTCTTCACATATGATGGTATAACCCTTACCAACTTTGGTGTTGAAGGTGAAACCTTCGAATATGTAAATGGCGAACAAAGACTGCTTCCTGATTTCGCTGGCTTTATTGAATCTAGAAGAGTGGGTATTAATAAAGCTGTTGCCCCAATAGTTATGACAAGCGAGTACTTCTTCCAGGCGCAGCTTGCAGGCCTGACAACTGACGAAATAAGCCCAGAAATCCGTCTTTTCTATGATGGAATGATGCGTAATATTCCGTTTATTTACCTGCCAGCCCATACATTTACCACTCCTGCGTTTACAGCCAATTGGGCGAATATTTACCAAGTGCTTACTGATTCTGAAGTACAAACCATCATCGGCGCCCAATCAATTGAAGCACATCTAAACAATATTGCGCGCGAAAGGGCAAACGGCCTTGACGAAATCGCCCGCGAAATGAACGAATCGCTTGATATGGTGCGCTAATATTTAAACCCCTGGTTATGAGTTTAACCAAAGCCACAACGCAAAAATCGCCGCGAAAGCGGCGATTTTTTTGCTTTAAATTTATTGATGGTCACGCCATTCTAATTTAATTAGAATGGCGTGATTAATGGTTGTTATTCCACTCTTTAATTTCTTCCCCGACAGGTGTAAGCAGGCTTTTATATGTGAAGTATACATGCCCCTTTAGGCTGTGCAAGGTTGTGTTTAGCTGCAATTGACGAGTCATTTCGCCTTTAAACTCGGGCCTGTTATCGTCAGCAGCACGGTAAGCAGCCATGCCTATATATAAATCAACGTTTGTATCTTTGCATACATCTGCCCACCAAGGCGCCAGTACTTTATAATCTGCAATGCCGAAGCCCATATGCCAGTAAATTTGGGGGACGATATAGTCTATCCAGCCCTCCTTTATCCATTTATATGTGTCTGCATATAGGGAACTATAATGCTCTCCGCCTTTTGTGTCGCTGCCCCGTGGGTCTGATGATTTATTCCTCCAAATGCCGGATGGGGATACGCCAAAGGGTACGTTGGCCTTCTTGGAAATATCATGGAAGCCACGAATCAAATCGCTGACACATTCTCTGCGCCAGTCATCCTTGGCCATACCACCGCCGTATTTTGCATAGGATTTTTCATCATCAAAATCTGCACCGGGGTAGAAGTAGTCGTCTATATGGAATCCGTCAATATTATAGTTGTTAAGCAATTCCGCAGCACCGTCTATAATTAGCTTCCGCACTTCTGGGATTCCAGGGTTAAAATACCATGCGCCGTTATAATCTTTGCCTTCGTACTTAACAACCCAGTCAGGGTTTTTGCGGGCAGGATTTTCTAGTGCAAGTTCCTCAAGAGACTGCATTTTTTGTGACATATGCGCAACGCGGTAAGGGTTGACCCATGCATGTATTTCTAGACCGGCAGCGTGGCATTTTTCTACCCAATATGCCAAAGGGTCGAAGCCGCCTTCTGGGGCTGTGCCCTGCTTCCCTGTTAAGTAGTGCGACCATGGGAAAAAAGATGATTTGTACATTGCATCTGCGGTTGGGCGCACTTGTACTATAATAGCATTAAGTCCTACATCCGCAGTTTTTGCAATTATGCTGTCAATTTCCTCTTTCATTTGGGATACCGGTATGCCTGGTATGCTTGGGAAATCAATATTATTTACAGTCGAAACCCATACCCCTCGCAATTCTTTTTTCATTTTGCCCCTCCTTTTGAACCAGTATAATCCATAAGAAAATTTTTTACAATCCACCATAAAATAAATATTATTTCGTTGACTTTATATTAAAGAGAATGTAAAATTAGCAGGTATAAATGTAATTAATTTTCATTAATTTTTAGGCTGGAGGGGCTAGTATGATGGATAGCCATACCGAAATCCGCAATGCATACGCAAATTTTAGCAAGTCTCAAAAGCGCATAGCCGACTACTTCTTACAAAATGCGCATCATGCAAGCGGCAAAACCATTGACGAAGTTGCAGAGCGTGTGGGGGTGTCTACGGCTACAATTGTACGTTTTGCCCGGTCAATCGGCTTTTCTGGTTATAGAGACTTCATTATGCGGTTTACCGCTTCCGTTGCAGAGGCAAATAACGGGTCAGACACTATGCCCAACTATCTGGACGCAATCCCAGGGGATTCTACCCAGCAGATTATAGGGCATATATACGCAACCACCATTAAAAGTATAGAGCAAACAATGGCCGTAACAGACGAGGCCAGCATCGCCAACGCAGTAGAGTGTATGCGGAAGGCAAAGAGAATTGATTTTTTTGGAATGAGCGCAGGCTCAATCATTGCCCAAGACGCCCAGCAGAAATTTTTGCGTATAAATAAGGTAAGCTATGCCTTTTCCAGCAGCCATATTCAAGTCACAGCCACATCTACCCTTACCCCAGATGATGTGTGTGTTGTTATATCGTATTCTGGGGAAACAGCAGACACGCTGCGCATCGCAGAAATTTCAAAGGAAAAGGGTGCATGTGTGATATCTATCACAAAATATGGTGACAACAGCATCAGCAGGATTGCTGACATTAATCTTTTTGTTTCGTCGCTGGAATCAGAATTTAGGTCGGCGGCAACAGGCTCAAGGATTTCCCAGCTATGTATCATAGATATTTTGTACACATCCCTGGTCAGCTTGGAATATGACAAGGTTAAGCAATACTTGGATGACTCCCGCAAGGCACTTAAAGCTAAGCATATACAAAAAAAATAGGGGGATTACAGTATGGTAATCCGCAGCTATAAGCCATCGGACGGGTGTGCAGCCATAGATTTATGGAACGCGGCCCTAAAGGAAGACAGATTAAACAAAGACAATTTTTATACCCGCATAATATGCGATGTAAACTTTGACCCAAGCTTATACCTGCTGGCAGAAGACGCTGGCGAGCTAATAGGTTTTATTTATGGTGCAAAAGGCGCAAATATAGAAAAAGCCTATATCGTTGCCATGGGTATATGCCCAAACCACCGCCGCAAAGGTATAGGCGCCGCACTTGTAAGTGAGTTGGAAGCCCTTGTGAAGAGCCAAGGCGCAAAAACCCTGGACATAGGCAATTATGCCATAAATTATTTCTTTCCTGGTATAGACGAAAAAAATTATGCCCATGGCATCGCCTTTTTTAAAAGCCTTGGGTACGAAGATAAGGGCACATGCAGTTCTATGGACATGAGCCTGCGGGAATATGCCTCCCCTGAAAAATATGTAAAACGTAAAAAAGAATTAGAAAAAGCAGGTTATACCTTCGGCAGCTTTAGATGGGAAGATGCCTTGCCTATGTTTGAGTTTTTACGCACTTGTTTCCCTCACTGGCTTGAAGCAGCACGCGGAAATGTTCTGCGGGGTTGTGGGCATGAAACCATCCAGCTTGCCTGGAACCCAAAGGGCGAGGTGGTTGGGTTTGCAATGCGGGCTGGGGATGGTACACCAGGGCGGTTTGGCCCCTTTGGTGTAGCCCAGACAGAGCAAGGCACAGGCCTTGGAGGGATTCTGTTTCACAACTTAGTGAGTGACATGGTAGAGAGGCGTATTTTTTACACCTGGTTTTTATGGACTGGGGGGCGCAATCTTGATATATATGCGACCTGGGGCATGAAAAGATACCGGAATTACACCGTTATGGGGAAAACACTATAAAGTTGTTGCCCCCCTCTGCGAAGGAGATATGAACCCTTATGAAACATATAATGGCCATTGGCGCCCATATTGGCGATGCGGAATTAACCT
>Ga0131853_10024757_pt1 | contig 10822 bp, 9 predicted proteins | sample TergutLab28metaG_FD_92764 | JGI IMG/M metagenome (GOLD analysis project Ga0131853, IMG submission 92764) | Labiotermes labralis P1 segment gut microbial communities from Petit-Saut dam, French Guiana - Lab288 P1 (version 2) (version 2) | ecosystem: Host-associated > Arthropoda: Insects >... | reverse complement strand
TCTTCCCATTTAATTTTTTTTTGGGCCGCCCCCCCCCCCCCCCCCAGTGGGCCAGGGCCTCCTCATTGTCGAGGCTTCACGATCACACACAGACACACTACACTCCCTAGGACTCCTCTGGACGAGTGATCAGCCCGTTGCAGAGACCTCTGCTTGACAACACACAACACTCGCAAGGGACAGACATCCATGCCTCCGGCGGAATTCGAACCCGCAATCCCAGCAAGCGATCGGCCTCACAACCACGCCTTAGACCGCGTGGCTACTGGAACACCGAATTACTGGGTGAAAAACCTGTCTCAACTCCACCTGTTCACCGCAAAGCTCTTTCTGGCTGAACTGCGATCGAACCCTACCCTCCGTGGCGAGGCGCCGGCGACTGAGCAAATTAACGGACGAAGGTGATCTGAGGAATGTAGAACTTGGATCGTACCTCACAGAGAACACACCGGATATCTGGATATGATGTTAAATGTGACTATCGATGTTCGATAAAAAAATTAAAGATGAAGCAATCCCTGGACATGCTTGGACAGGCCCTGAGGTTTTCAGGTGGTTGAGGCTCCAAGATTTCAGAACAATCGGCACATGAGCGTGGTAAGGTTGTCAGCCCAACGCACCGGCCGGCTTTACGCCCCAGGAAATATTCTATTAGAGGCTGAGTTGATCCCAGGGCCATAGTGCTGAAATCGAACCCACGAACTTCCGGCTTGTAGCGCATTGCCTTAACCAACTGCGCCACTGTGTGCCCCCACAGATGTTCCGTACATTTTTAATTGTTTATTCTCGGAACCGTTTCAAACTAATAAATATTCTCTCTTGTCCAAATTTTTTAGTTTTTACCGTTAAACGAAGTTGCATGCGTGATTACCGCTACGTGTTGAAGTGTTAAGGCTGGCCTTGGGGTAGCCGTAAAGTGAGCTGATTGACAGCGATCAGTGTCATTAATACTGACCAGACAGGTCACAAGAAGGGTTTAAGGCGATCAAGATGTTGGAAGTTCTTTGTTGGAGTGTCGTTTGTTTTTGTTTCCTATGCACTTGACCAAGACGAACACGTTACAGGTTGAAAGTGATTCAGCTGTTCCGTATTTATGTTTCGGGAACCCCAGGTAGCTCAGTCAGTGTAGTGACTAGATGACTGAGGAATTATTTTCATTCCCGCCTGGCATAACAGATTGCTCTGTTGTTGTTAAGATCCACACTGGCTCTCAAGCACATCCAGCCTCGTGTACAGCTAACAAAACCTCTGCCTGTTGGCTGCCGATTGGTATGTGTAGTTACCGGCGTTTTGAAGCAGCTTGCAGCCTCATTCTGCAATATTCTCTTACCCTTAGTATGGTGGAAGCATGCTGCTTCAAAACGTCTGTAATTGTATACCCATCAAAACGGTGCCATATCCCAGAAAACTTGAACCTCCAATTGTGTCTTACGTTTATTGGACCGTGCATCATTGTGTTAGTTGAAGAATAAGAGACCAACTTGATGTCACTAGTTATTAAGTTTTATTTCACTTCTTCTATGCTCAACATGTTTCGGACATTAATACATCCATCATCAGGAACCTGCAACTTTTCTATTGTATCACCACATTGGTCATGTGTTCTGTAAAGATAGAGGTTTTTAGCATTAGTGTAAATTATAGTATGTAGAGGTGAATGTTGGTGTGATGTGTTTAGTCGCTTTGTTGCAGTTGGTACGCTTGTTTCTAGAGGTGTTGTCTGTTCTGGTATTTTCTGCTTATAGATTATGTGTTCCCATGTATGCAGTGTGTTTTATTGGTTGATTGGCGGAGTGAAATAAAACGTAATAACTAGTGACATCAAGTTGGTCTCTTATTCTTCAACTATCTCCAATTATGTGTTTATCTTCCTGAATTATTTAAAACTTATGAGCTGTGTGGGACACTCGGGACAGATTATGCAGTCTTTCGACTGTTTTGTGGGTCTGTGAATACTTATTGCATGGAACAGAAGCCAGTAACCAGCATCCATACGCACCTACATGTTGTACTCAGTATGTGTTCAGATAGTCTCGGATTTTTTATTGAATTAAAGGTCTTGGGAGTGTTACATTTAAGTAATTTTTTGAAGTAAACTCTTCTTCTGGAACCCTGTATTAAGGAATTTTAGGCAATTAAAATTCTTCCATTTTAAACCGTTAGTAATAATAGTAATTTGTTGGTGTTATTGGAACACAGCGTAACGCCATTGCAAGGCTTCTTCCACCATAATCAATTGGGAGTCATTGTGGGCCAGAGCGATCAATTTTTAATACTAGTTTTAATATTATACTATTTATTGTTCGTCGACATTTGTTGCCCTACAGCGTCTGTCATCCGTTTGACCTTCATAAGGAACCCATGGCATACGATCAAACTTTGCCGTCTGGTACCTATAATGTCTCTTTCGTATTCACGAGGTAGCACGTTGAGTCACTTGGGCTGGAGGATAGCTATTTTGACAAGTTTTCATGATTTTTCTCTGTAACTCCGTCCTAATATCCAGAGTAGTGCGTTAAAATGCATGTCTTCTGCCGCTTCCTTCCACATCCTTTCCAGTTCATCATTCACAGATCATCAGTCCAGAAGACGGCTTTAGGGAAAACTGTATCCACGTTACGTGAGAAGTTCGGCAAACATCAGCATGCTTTTGCTATTGATTCGTGATACGTTCGGCGCTGAAGTTAGCTTCAGTAACAGCTTGTTCAAACATCTATCGTCACTCGTCACAGGGTAATCAATATGCAAAACGAATATTGGACTGTCATCAGGTGATAATTAGCCATATGAGGCTCGTGGTGACCAGCTAAAAACACTGAACGTTGCACAGTCCATATAAGGACTTCGTACGATACACGATTATTATTTCCCTAAATAGCATTACGTGTTTGGTCTTTGTAGTGTTGACGCAGTGTGTTCTCTGTCACGTAGAAACTTAATTTATTAATACTGTTTAGATTAACGTTCTTTTAAGCGGTAATAGTTTATCGTTTATTTTTGGACCTATATTAATTTTTATATTCTTTTGATATTCGTCCGTCTGTGGTAAGGTGAGTGTGGCTTATGAAAGGTGTATTATCCGTTATATTGTGGTGCAGTTGGTTGAGGCACTACGCTACAAGCCGGAAGGTCGCGGGTTCGATTCCCGATGGCCTCATTGGAATTTTTTAATTGTCATCCATCCGGCCGCTCTCTGTCCCTGGGGTTGACTCAGCCTTCAACAGAATTGAGTGCCAGGAATATTTCCTGGTGGGTAAAGGCGGCCTGTGCGTAGGGCTGACAACCTTACCACCTTCATGTGCCGATTGTCTTGAAATGTGGGAGCCTAAACTTCGTGGAACCCTCAGGGCCTGTCCAGGCCTGCAGTGGGATTGCTTTAACTTCCGCTAATAAGAGTTTGGTTACAGATCTAGGCAGATATTTAGACAAGCGTAAATGTAAGTGGTTTAATAAAGTAAATACATAAATAATATATGTGCTTAACGGAGAAGGGACCAAACACCGTCACATCCTGGGGCGGTAGGACAGAGTCCCGAGAAGAAGAAGAAGAAGAAGAAGAAGAAGAAGAAGAAGAAGAAGCAGAAGAAGAAGAAGGAGGAGGAGGAGAGGAAGAAGAAGAAGAGGAGGAAGGAGAAAAAGAGGAAGAAGAAGAAGAAGAAGAATGAAATTGCTCTTATTGCTGCTAGTATTATCTGTCGCCTTTATATAGTGTATTTGCCGGTATATAACTGAAACAAACCTTGTTTCTAGGTTGTACAGTATAATGTTACAGCTTCGATGCGGTAACGGAACCAACAAATACATACATATAAACTTATATTATGTTGGTTTCGTTTGGTTGCTTAATGCATGGTCATAGATTATTCAAAATGTGGCAGCTATTTTGTGTGTACAATTTATGGTCCATGTAATGCTATTTCCCACGATAAACGTTCTGTACTGTACGTAGTACTTTCATAACTACGTGTGGCGTGTCCAGTAGTTCTGTAGTTCCTGGATGACTTGCCTACCCGGTATGTTGCTCCGGTATTTTCTTAATTATTTTGAGATGGTTCCAGTTGCCCTTGTTATTACTGGTACCACTTTTGCTTTTACATTCAACATACGCTGTACTTATGTTGTAAGGTCTTAATGTTCTTGGATTTTCTCGGATTCTTTTCTTTATCGCACTCCTATCTTCTGATTTGTTTTTTATTTTGACCTCTTCTGTTCTTCGTAGGTGTAGGGGCTATTGTTGCACTTGATTACACACACGCACGCACACAGATTCGGTAGGACCCCCCTGGACGAGGGATCGGCCCGTCGCAGAGGCAACGCACGATTTCACAAGAGACAAAAATCCATTCTGCAGGCGGGATTCTAACCCGCAATCCCAGCAAGCGAGTGGCCGCACTGGGATCGACGTGTGCTGAAATTATAAGATCTATGAACGGACACGTTCCTTTTTCATTGTCACAGTTTATTATTATTATTATTATTATTATTATTATTCAGTCGAATTGCTATTTTTTGGGCCGCTACGAGTGTAAGTTTCATGTTCACGTCCCAAAGTTGAAGGACTTCGGACACCATAATGATTTTAAAATACGGCAGATTTTACATTATTCTGGGGCCTGGAATCACTTTCTAAATAGGTTAACTGCACTCCAGTTTCTCCTTTTGGGTCACGTGACTTTCTAATTCATGCCAGAAAAACTGAAAAGAAAATGAAATGGACAGTGCGGTGTTTCACGACCAGACGTTTTGACTCTGTCTGCATAATGGGAAGTGTAGTTTCGACCATACGAAGAAGGCGAAGACGTTTCGTAATCACCGGTGTGCAGAATACGTGTCTAGCACCGCCCTACAGCGACAGAATGTCACTGGACATAAAATATTTACGAGGAGTTATACCGTTCATTGTGACATAATTATACGTTCTGAGACAACAAGAATCTTGACGAAGAAACTTCTGTGTATTCAATAGTTTACATATGAATTATGTAAAACCATTGTGGAAATGATTTTGCAGTTGCGTTGGAATATGTGATATGTCTTGAGAAACTCTTTCTAGATTTGAGCTTGATTTATGTATCGTATCGTACAAAATTGCTTTTTGTTACAAGCGCAAGTAAACAAAGGACAGAAGGATCTCCTGGCCACTCCGCGTCACTAATAAATTTAGTATGAAGTGGCTATAGCGTTAGTAAACGAACTTGATGGGAAGGCAACACCGCATGTCAGTGTGTTTTGGTGGGGGGTGGGAACTTGGCGGGGAAGGGGGTTGTAATGGTAGGGGTTGGCGGATGGCCAGGGCAGAACCCAGCGGGCGGACATTGCACCTTATTGACTCGAGTCACAGCAATCCGAGTGCAGCCGAGCGTACCCGAAGTTCGACCTGATCAGCATCATCTCCCTCTGTACCCCATAAACAAGTCACTTTCCTCCTGTTTCGCCTGAGAGCAATATCGTTTCCTAAGAACCTACACATTATTTAATAAACTTTTGAAAACAAGGCATGCCTCGTGCCTGTAAGCCCAAGCCAACCCCAAGAAGAACTGCGCCCCAAAGGTAAAGAGGTCGGTATTTTGGTTTTAGACGCGTTCGCAAAATTGCAAATAAAAAAAAAAACTGTTAGCTGCGTGTTTTTCTGTCCGTCCGCATAGAACAACTCGGCTGCCACTGGACGGATTTTTATGAAATTTAATATTTGGGAATTTTTCATAAATCTGTGGATAAAAATCAAGTTTCATTAAAATCCGACAAGAATAAATGGTACTTTACATGCAGACGTATGTACATTTATTATAATATCTCCCTGAATTCTTCTTAGAATGAGAAAATTTTCAGACAAAAGTTGTAGAGAAAATCAAAACACATTTTATGTTCAGTAACTTTTCTAAATCGTGCATTTTATGAGACAATGTGGAAGAATATGGTAGTGCTGGAGAGGTCACAGATGACAACATAATAGGGCGCATGCGCATTGTATGCTGGGTACCTAAGGGTATAGACACACACTCAGACTATGTAATAGTATTGCTTTTCCACGCTTCAGTGATTACATTTATACGTACATTGCGCTGTTTAATTGAAAGCAGACGGTAGTCAGGAAACGTTATGCAACGAGCGATGTGAAGCCAAGCATCAGGAGCAAACAGTAGGACCAATAACGAACGGGCCTTTCCGGGGCAGCGGAATGTGACCTAACGATTCCTACGCCAATTGCTGTTGGTTTTCACATAACATTTTTTCACTGTGATTGCTTTGTCCTTTATGCTTACATAGATGTTTGGGTTACGTCACTTTTCAGCCTTGTGTAATTTGATACTTATGTAATGTTCGTTATTTTCTGAACACACACATTTTTTTCTCCCCTGCGCAGTATGCACAATGTCATTCTACATACTTCACAACCGTGCAAACCTCTTCCGGTAAATCACACGCATGTAGTCATGAAAGTAGGGTAATGGGCCAATGTCATACGAACTATAATGGAGTAAATTTACTGTCTAACACAACTATATGGTGGAGATATATATATATATATTATATTATTTATTACATAGATGTTTCATACATTACATACATGTTTCGGCGCTAAATAATGGCCATCTTCAGGTTGTATATGAAACACTTAGAAAGTAGTTATACAAGCATATATCTATGGGCTACTTAAATGGGGAAGGGGGTGGTGGGGGGGAGTAAAGTGGGCACGAGATCTCGTATTTGTCAGAACGGTTGGGACGTGTGGGGTGTATGGAGGGCTCATGCTGTTACCAAGCTATGTCTAGGCTTATTATAGATAAATCTATGGTAGGCATCATCCTGTGTCTAATTGTGTTGCGTAATTATACTAAGGTCTAATGTACAATGCGCTATAAAATGTAGCGTCTGTGGCTATGATTTTCTGAAATTTTTACTCTAGATAATAACAGTTTTTTTTATTAATTATATATAGAACAGGCTAATGTCACAATAGTTTCTTCTGTACCGTTTCTATAACGAGTTATAATTCTCATTACTATGTCCTTTTTACATCATGTTGGTGAGTAAAATTAGCCAATTAACGAAAATGGCAGAAAGCAAAAACAAACAAAAACCAAGAAATCAAGACAATAAGAAAACGAGAATAAAAGATGGTCATACGAAATGTTCATCCCATTTGAGAAAGAAATTAAGCATAGAACGTGTGCCCAACCCCTCTTACCCATAAATTATATTATTGAATCAAGCCCTTGAAGATTCAAAGCTAATCTGATGTTCAACCCTGTCGGCGGGTTGACAGTTAACGGAAGTTTCGGCAGGTCGTAGTGAGTTCATCTTCACTGTCTCGCAGTTTACCCGGTAGAAACGGCGTAACAACTCAGAAGACTAGAATTTTCAGCCACGCCGCCCTGGAAACGTCAAATCTCGTACTCCGTTTCTTGGCTAGAAGGACAGCACGCTACGTCGGTCATCCTTCGCGAAGGTCGCTGATACTACACAGCACAGAAAGTACATGCATCTGTTACCTGTTGGCAGCACACCATCGTTTCCAAATTTTGTTCCATGGCATGTGGCCTCAGAACAACACCATGAACACGTATATTTCACTCAACTCTGTCAGCACCACCCTGGACGTTGGAGTCAGCAAGCTTTCCCGAAATATTGTATATACCAGTATACACGGCTTCATATGTCAATACTGGAATGCTTATCAAAACCCGTTTGAGTCGTTCAAACGTCGCATAAGTAAGTAGTTCGCGTGTACTAATCCCCAGTACGTAGTGTTAACTGCTGTGTCTTATAGCAATGAATTAACAGATGACGTACCGTTAGCTTGTGAAGTCTGGAATTCGCATAAACAATAAAAAGAAATTCCATTACAGGCTTGGACATAATGAGACTCACAGAATTCAAGACAATCGGCACATGAAGGTGGTAAGGTTGTCATCCCTACGCACCGGCCGCCTTTACCCACTCAGGAAATACTCCTGGTACTCATTTCTGTTAGAGGCTGAGCCAACTTCAGTGCGGCCGGAAGGATTATGTCAATGAAAAATTTATCGGGAATCGAACCCGCGACGTTCCGAACTTGTAGCGCGGTGCCTCAACCAACTGCGTCACCGCGTACACCTTTGCCTAAACAATAATTATTTATTGCTGCTCTCCCATACAGTGACCAGTCAGTCCTGCATCCGAAAATCACTGCTGTTTGTACTGAGGTAAAGGTAAAGCAGTCCCGTTGCAGGCTTGGAGTGGCCCGCAGGGTTCCAGGAAGTTAAGGTTCCCATATTACATGACAACGGCACAGGATGGTGGTAGGTTGTCAGCCTTACACATGGACCGCCTTTACCCCCAGGAGATACTCCTGGTACTCATTTTTGTTAGAGGCTGAGTCGACCCCAGGGCCATCGGATCGGAAGGATTTTATGTCAGTGAAAAATTCCAATGACACCAGCTGGGATCGAACCAGCGACCTTCCGATTTGTAGCACAGCATCTTAACCACTGTGTTACCGCGGTCACTGTTTGTGCTGAGAATCTTGCGAATCCCGTAAATAGAGTGGGCAGGATTCAGTCTCGTTCAATGGTAAAGCAGGTGGTAGACTTAAGTTGGTAACCATTATGCTTTTTTCTGTACATTCAGGGTCATTCCGAGTCCCCATGCAACGCACTGCCTTTTATACTCCGGTTAGTTTGCAAATACGGTAACGTATCCACAGGAAAGAAGGCAGAAATGCAAGGACGGGAGAAGGAAGGCAATGAAACGCACATAGAAGTGAATACTTCAGCCATGTCATATGCGATGGCTTGCCTGACAGATCCTTGTGTTCGCGCAAGACACTAACAAAATACGCAATAGCTCGTGTGCGTCTTATCTGTCACGGCTTGCAGTCTGTGATTATGCAGTGACTTTGCGTCACGCCAAGTTTCCGGCAGCATCATTTCTTACAAAGTAAACATTGTATTTCAAATATATGATTGAAGGTCACAGATTTTTGTTTGGTTAATTTGTGCTGTTGCCTTGAGGCTGCCGTCGGCGACCATGGATACCGTGATGATGAAACGCATATCGGTTTAGGATGGGAAGGTTGTTCTGATAACGTCGCTTAATGATAAGTGGGATTCTTGGTAAGGAGTAGAGAAAACTATATAATGAGTTTAATGATCTGTACTCCTCACCCATTATTGTTCGGGTGATCAAATCGGGAAGAATGAGATGGGTGGGTCTTGTAGTCCATATGGGGGAGAGGCGAGGTTTATACAGGGTTTTGGTTTGGGAAACATGAGGGAAAGAACCACTCGGGAAGACCAAGGCATAGATGGGAGGATAATATTAAGATGGATCTTCAGGAAGTGGGATGTTGGGGCATGGACTGGATCGATCTAGCCCAGTATAGGGACAGGTGGCGGACGCTTGTGAATGCGGTAATGAAATTTCGGTTTCCATAAAATGCGGGGAATTTCATAACTAGCTGAGAACCGATTAGCTTCCCAAGAAGGACTCTGCTTCATGGAGTGGGTACGTAGGTAGGTAGGTAAGAAGTCAGGTTTAGCGGTGGAAGTATATTGGGGGCCGGTAATAGCGACCGCACGGTCCAAGGCGTTTACCGTCTTCAGCCGCTCGAATATCGGAATCCTGGGTTTGAATTCCACTCGAGGCATGCATGTCTGTGTGTAGACATACGCGTCTCTATTCTGCTCCTTGTAGGCAGGGGGCCTGCGATGGGGCACTTTGGCTAAGTTGCGAAAAGCGACTATTAGCTTCATGTCTTGTCTGTCTTTCCACATAGAACAACTCGGCTGCCACTGGACGGATTTTCATGATATTTGGTATATAAATATTTTTCGAAAATCTGTCGATAAAAGGCGTTTCATTAATGTGTGACAAAAATAAATTGTGCTTCATATGAAGACCTACGTACGTTTATGATTGTATCTCACTAAATTATTCTTAGAGTGAGAAATGTCTTAGACAAAATTACATATTTTATGTTCAGTACCTCCCCCCCCCCCCGACATTCTTGCCGTTTATGAGATGATTTGCAAAATCCCTGTAGAATTCTACAAATCTGCCTTCATCAGGACAGTTTAATGAACTAGCTTTACTGCCAAACATGAAAAAACTAACAATAATATATAAATGTATATAAAAATACATTTTTCAGGTAAGATCCCTGTTGTGTTCAATAAACAGTAACATGTAAGTGTATACCGTATATACTTGAATCTAATCCGCGCTAGTTTTTGCCGATTTCTTAAACGAAAAAAAGTTAGTTCGCGGTTCTAATCCGCAACTGTCCTTCAACCGCCCCTTGCCTACAAGGCAGACTGATTGAATAATATTGAATGTTACCAATGCTTTAACCGTTTTCCGGTGAAGTGGCCATTTAACTGCCAGCGGTACAAACGCACCACAGCTGATGACAGTCAGTGACTGGGTGACGGATAACGATTCAGTTATGAGTGATGACGGCGAGTCTGATGAATAATAAATTATAAATATTATATAATATATTATACTTACTTACTCCATGGTGCTGAGTCCTTCTTGAGAAGCTAACTGGTTTGCAGCTAGTCAAGAAATTCCCCCCATTTCACGGAACCCGACGGTTCATTACCGCACTCACAAGCGTTCGCCACCTGTCTCTATCCTGGGCCATCCCAATCCAGTCCATATACCCACATCCCACCGCTTGGATTTTCCATCCTAATATATCCACCCATCTACGCCTAGGTCTCTCCAATGGTCTCTTTCCCTCCGGTTTCCCCACCAAGACCCTCCACACACCCCTCTCCTCACCCATACGCGCCACATGCCCAACCCATCTCATTCTTCTCGATTTTATCACCCGCAC